>ENA-OQJX01000170-OQJX01000170.1-human-gut-metagenome-genome-assembly--contig:-NODE-170-length-43580-cov-10.162889_pt1 | contig 43580 bp, 43 predicted proteins | sample MGYA00242615_ERZ504782 | MGnify/ENA primary metagenome ERZ504782 (study PRJEB26092, sample SAMD00036354) | human gut metagenome | host: Homo sapiens | study: EMG produced TPA metagenomics assembly of... | reverse complement strand
GGGGTGAAGCCGAACAGGTCGACCGGACGACCGGTGGTGGCCAGCAGGTCAGCGGCGGCCGGGGCGAGCAGTCGGTTGGCTGCGGCGACGTGGCCACGCAGGGCCTCGTCAAGACTGGGATCGGTGGTCTGGTCTGCCAAGGCGACCGGCCACGGGGTGGACTGGCCGGCGAAAGCGAGCGCATGAGGCTCGGTGGTCAGGCGGTTGAGGAAGAAGGTGGACATTACTTTCCTTACTTGTGTTTTGGTTGACGTCTTCAAAAATCAAAGTGGCTGGTTGCCGTGGTGTTTGGTGGTGCGCTTGATGCGGCGCTTGGTAGCAAGCGTGGCCAGCGATTCGACGATCACTTCACGGGTTTGTTCGGGGTCGATCATGCCGTCGATCTGCCCGATTTCCAGCGAGAGGTTCGCGTTGACGGTGCTGGTCTCGTACTCCTTGATGTACTTGGCCCGCAGCGCATCGACGTCCTGTCCGGAGGCTTTGGCCTTGGCCAGGTCATGGCGGTGGATGATGTTCACCGCGCCGGCCGCACCGAGCACCGCGATCTGGGAGGAGGGCCACGCGAAGTTCAGGTCCGCGCCGATGGCTTTGGATCCCATCACGATGTACGCGCCGCCGAACGCCTTGCGCAGCACCACGGTCACCATCGGCACTTGCGCGTTGGCGTAGGCGTAGATCACCTTGGCGCCGCGGCGGATGATGCCGGCGTGCTCCTGGTCGGAGCCGGGCTTGTAGCCGGGCACGTCCACGAGGGTGACCACGGGCAGGTTGAAGGCGTCGCACAGTCGCACGAATCGGGCGACCTTCTCGGACGAGTCGACGTCCAGGATGCCGGCGAGCACGTTCGGCTGGTTCGCCACGATGCCGACCGGCTTGCCGTCGATGCAGGCGAAGCGACGAGCGCGGAGGCGCCGAACAGTTCCTGCACCTGCACGAATTCGCCGTAGTCGACGATGCAGCGGATCACTTCGAGCATGTCGTAGGGCTGGCGTTCGTTGGCGGGCACGATGGTGGCGAGTCGCTTGGCGGTTTCGCGTTCGGCGCGGGTGGCGGCGTAGGCGTAGACCGGCGGCTTGCTTTCGCTGTTGGACGGCAGGTAGCGAGCACGGTGCGCGCGTAGTCGATGGCGTCCGATTCGTCCTCGCCGAGGTAGTGGGCCACGCCGGACACCCGGTTATGCACTTCGCCGCCGCCGAGGTCGGCCATGGAGATGGTCTCGCCGGTCGAGGCCTTGACCACGTCCGGTCCGGTGACGAACATGTTCGAGTTCTCGCGGGTCATGATGATGAGGTCCGTCAGTGCCGGGCAATAGACGGCGCCACCGGCGCAGGGGCCGAGGATCAGGCTCAGCTGGGGCACGAAGCCGCTGGCCTCGCAGGTCTTGCGGAAGATGCGGCCGTACTGGGTCAGGGCGGCCACGCCTTCCTGGATGCGGGCGCCGCCCGAATCCACGATGGCCACGATCGGCACCTTGAGGTCGATGGCCATGTCCATCAGTCGGCAGATCTTCTCGCCTTCGGCGGTGCCGAGGGTACCGCCCTTGACGGAGAAGTCCTGGGCGTAGACGGCGACTTTGCGGCCGTAGACCTGGCCGAAACCGGTGATGACGGCCGCACCGGCGTTGCCGCCGGCGATGTTGCCGCCCTGGAAGCGGCCGATCTCCTCAAACGTGCCAGTGTCGAAGAGCAGGTCAAGGCGTTCGCGCGCGGTTTTCTTGCCTTTGGCGTGCTGTTTGTCGCGGGCGCGCTCTTCGGCGGCGCGAGCCAGTTCGGCGGCCTTGACCACGGCGGCGCGCAGCGGCTGGTGAGCCGGAGGCTGGGAGGCGCTGGTCGCCGAGGCAGCAGTCACGGCCTTGACGGCCGGCGAATCCATAATGTCAGTCATTGCCGCCCTCCTTCTTGGAGTCCTCGGCCTTGGCCACATCCAGCGTGACCAACGTGTCGCCGGCTTCCACACCATCGGCTGGACCGACGAAGATCTTCTTCACTTCGCCTGCGGCCGGCGCGTACACGTAGTTCTCCATCTTCATGGATTCGAGCACCACCAGCAGATCGCCCTTGGCCACCTGCTGACCTTCGGACACGTTGATGCGCGTGACCACGGCCTGCATCGGGGACGCGATGACGCCGGATTTGGCGCCATCGTTCGCCTTGGCGGCGCCGGAGGCCACATTGTGCAGGCCTGCGCCGCGCAACGGCTGAGTGGGTCGCTTGGCACCGCGGGCGCGGGCCGATCCGGTGATGTTCTCCACGATGTCGAGCGGCACGGTGAGCTTGACGCGACGGTTGTTCATCTCGATGACAAAGGTCTCGGACGTGGACTTGTCGGGCGCGGCAGGAGCTGCGGCACCAGCCAGCGATGCCGGCTGACCCGAGCTGGCGGAAGCCGGTGTGCGGTTCAGGTACGTGCGTTCCAGCACTTGGTGGACACGGAGAACGGGTGACCGTTCTCGGCGGTGAAGTCGTCGTTGCGGAAGATCTCCTTGAACAGCGGAATCGGCGTGGGCACACCTTCGATCACCAGCTCGTCCAGCACACGGCGCACACGGGCCACGGCGTCAAGGCGGTTCTGGGCGGTGACGATGACCTTGCCCATCATCGAGTCGAACTTCGGGGAGATGGTGTCACCCTGCTCCACACCGGTGTCGATGCGCACACCGGGTCCGGCCGGCCACTGAATCTTCTCGAGGGTGCCGGAACCAGGGGTCAGGTTGGTGGCCGGGTCTTCGCTGGTGATACGCAGTTCGAAGCTGTGGCCGCGCGGCTCAGGGGCACGGGTGAGTTCACCGCCCGCTGCAATGTTGAGCTGTTCGCGCACCAGGTCAAGGCCGCTGACCTCTTCGGACACGGTGTGTTCCACCTGCAGACGCGGGTTGACTTCCAGGAAATACACCTTGCCATTCGGGGTCACCATGAATTCGCAGGTGCCCAAGCCCACATAGCCGACCGTGGTAAACAGGCGGCGGGAGTACTCCTCCAAAGTGCTGACGATTTCCTCGGGCAGGAAAGGCGCGGGGGCTTCTTCCACAAGCTTTTGGTTGCGGCGCTGCAGCGAGCAGTCACGGGTGGAGTACACGGTGAAGTTGCCGTGCGAGTCGCGCCCGGACTGGGTCTCGACGTGGCGTGCCTTGTCCACGAACTTCTCGATGAAGTATTCCTTCAGATCGCCGCCTTGCAGCGCGTCGTGGTTCATGTAGAAGCGGCGCAGCTCCTCGTCATCATGCACCACGGTGATGCCGTGGCCGCCACCGCCATCGGTGCGCTTCATCATGATCGGGTAGCCGTGGGTGTGTGCGAAGTCGAGCAGGGTACGCACATCGGTCACCGGTTCGGACAGACCTGGCACGGGCGGTACCTTGGCACGCAGGGCCACGCGGCGGGCGGTGATCTTATCGCCGAGATCCACGAGCGCGGTGTGGTGCGGGCCCACCCAGATGGCACCGGCATCCTCGACCTTTTGCGCAAAGCTCGGCACTTCAGACAGGAATCCATAGCCAGGGTGCACGGCGTCCGCACCGGTTTTGTGCAGGATGTCGATCAGCAGATCCTCGTTGAGGTAGGTGTCCTTGTAGGTGTCGCCGGAAAGCAGGTATGCTTCGTCGGCCATGTCCACATAGCGGCTGTTGCGATCCTGTTCGGAGTAGACAGCCACGGTGGAGATACCCATCTCCTTGGCCGTGCGCACTACGCGAAGCGCAATCTCGCCTCGGTTCGCAATCAGCAGTTTTTTGACAGTATGAGCCATAACGTCAAATTGTGCCCTTGATATGAGGTATGGGACAAGCTGAGTTCGCACAAAACATATCATCGGCTTTTGTAGGCCATGAACAAACGAGTGCGTAAGTTCCGGGAGCGTAACCGCATGCCCACGCACCCCTTAAGACTTGGAACATCAGGGTTTTTGGCGCTATTGACCAAGCACGCCGGAAGTTGACGCCATTCATGTATTCGTCAACTTACAACAAACCAGAATCGGAAAATTTGTGGGTTATCACGAAATCGCACGAAACCGAACACTCCTACGATGGCAACCGTAAGTACGGGGAAGGCTCAACGTACAGGCGGATACAGCCAATGGATCGGCACTCGATTCAGGCATCAACCGCCTCGTTCCGCTGTCGATGGTACGCATGCCAAGTCGTCCGCAATATGGACGCTAATGCGCATCAAGGCCACATAAAGCCACGGCACTCCCACTCCATCGCATACCGCCTGCCAGCAACGGCGATAGCACACAACATAGGGGTTATTCATCATGCAGACTTCACACACCACCTCATCCGCTGCGGCCACCGCATCACTCGGCCGCCGCATCGTCGCCGCTTCGTGGAAGCCGGCGCTGTTCGCCGTACTGATGTGGCTGTCCGCAGCCGCAGGCGCAATCCCGATTCCGGGCACACCGGTGCCGATCACCCTACAGACTTTCGTGGTGATGCTTGCTGGTCTGATGCTGCCGTGGCGTCAGGCGGGTTCCGCCGTCGCCGCTTACCTGGCAGCTGGTGCAGTCGGTCTCCCGGTGTTCGCGGGCGGCGCTTCCACCATGGCTCTGGTCGGCCCGAGCGCCGGCTTCCTCTTCGGATTCCTGCCTGGCGTGATTGTTATCGCGCTGCTACGCGGTAAGGCCAACACCTCGTCCGCTTCCGCCGCCGCTCTCACCGCAGGCCGCTACCTGCTGGCCGCTCTGGTTGGCGGCGTCGTGGTGGTGTACGCCTTTGGCTTCGTCATTCAGTCCGCGCTGACCGGCGTACCGATCGCCGCCGTGGCCTTGGCTTCCATGGGCTTCGTCGCCGGCGACGCCATCAAGGCAGTCGTCGCCTCCTTGGCCGCAGCCGGTCTGTCCAAGCTCGGTCGCTGACCTACAGCACTCCTACATCGGCGGTGCGGACCGTATGGTCCGTGCCGTCTTCTGTTCTTAAGATCAATGAGGCATCTTCATTAAGCCCGATTGCCTCACCAATCAGCGTGGTGCCATCGGTGAAGTGCGCCTCGACCTGACGGCCGCGCGCCCAACATACCGCCTTCATCTCTTCACGCAATGCCTCGGCCTGCCCGTGCGGATCCGCAATGAACGCTGCCAGGCGCTCTCGGAAGCCCTCAACCTCACGTTCGGCCACCGCGTCACGCATCTCGTTGAACGACGGCAACCCCGAAACGTGCAGCTGCAGCGAAGTCGACTGCGACGTCGGCAAACGGCTCGCGCCCAACGCCAAATTCAGGCCGACCCCGAAGACGACGACAACATCATCATCAGCTTCCCCGTCCGGCAACAACACCAGTTCAGAGAGCAGTCCGCCGAGCTTGAGCCCGTGGCAGAACACGTCGTTTGGCCATTTGAGCTCCAAAAAACAATCCTGCTTATTCGGAGCGGCGCCATATTCCTTAATCATGCCGTTCAGCGCATCGAGCGTGACCAGACCAGCGATCATCTGCAGCCAGCCGTTCACCGATTCGTCGGTGGCGATCGCGCGAGGAATGCGCACGGCATAGGACATCGTTGAGCAACGGCCAGGCTGACTGATCCAGGTATGACCATTACGCCCTCGTCCGGCGCTCTGCCAATCGGTGGCGACTACACCGACGGCAAGCGTGCCGCCCTTGCGCTCAGGCAGCGTCAACGACCCGTCACCTATCATGCGCGCAGCCAACGCGTTGGTCGAATCAGTCTCGCCCACGGCGACTACTTGATCTGCAACGGCTTTGGTTCTCGGTAGCTGCGGCGTTGCAGCTTGCAAAGCAATCATCATGGGAACTACGTTACCCCGATTTGCGCGACCAGATTCCCGATGTCTCGCGAAAAAGCGCACAAAACCGCCCATTTTCGGCCAATACCTCGGTGTGAACGCTCACACGTGAGCAAAGTCACACCATGCAGATGGCCCGCATACGATTGCAGTCATAGCGGCCTTGCCTGCGTTTGCAATCCACCGGTGAGACGGCGACCATCACACATCTGCATCCGTTGACCTGTGCGGCTACCATAGACTGTCATGACGTCACCAGCCTCTTCACTGCCTGCTGCCGCAGCCCACCCGCGCCTTGCCCGTGTGGGCGCTGCTGCACGGTGGACGCTGGCCGTACTGGCTTGCCTGTGGCTGGCACTATGCACAGCGGTGGGACCGTTGTACTGGGATTTTGAAAACGGCACCATCGCCAATTGGAATTGGACCAATACCGCATTCTTTGTGCTGTCGTTTGCCATCTACCTTGGGCTCATCGTGATTATGGTGCGCTTTGCGGCAGGACAGCGCGTGCTGCCACGGACGATCAACGGGAGACTCAGCCGGGCCGGGCAGCAGCACAGCAATCAGGCTCTCGAACCATCGCAGTCCCAGTCCGCCGTCGCCGACTCCAATGTCTCCAAGCGTCACGCCACCGCTGCGTCCCGCTTCGCCACCTTGGGCCGTTGGATCACCCGCGGCACGAATCGGTTCTGGAAGCTCGCACTCGTGTTCTTTATCGGTTGGCTGTGGGTGCCGACCACCCTGCTGGCCGCATTCGGCGCGGATATCCGCTCGCAAATCCGCGAATTCAGCTGGGCCTGGAACCAATGGACCGGCCTGCAACAGCCGTATATCGGCTTCTTCTCCTTCGTACCGATGGACATCTACCCCACCGCGCACTATATGTGGCCGCCTGACCCCACTTATCTGACCGACCAGCATAACGTAGTGCTCACCGTGTTCTACGGTGCGGTGGCCGCATTCTCGCGGTATCTGACCGGCTCGAACGATGCAGGCATCGTGGCGCTTGCCGCTGGACAGATGCTGCTCGCCGTATTCTGCTGCGCCGCAACCGCCAACCGATTCCTCAATCGACCGTGGATGGGCGTGGCTCAGTCAACCAAGGACAAGAACGGCTCCAGCACCAGCACCGGCAACGTATCCTCGACTACCAGCGCGCGCATCGCACAGGATGCCGCACCCCAGCTTGCCGGGGGGCGTGCCCGATTCCTGATTCTTGTGTTCTTCCTGTGCTGCCCGCTGGCCGTGTTCGCCACGATATCCATCACCAAATCGCCGCTATTCGCCTTCTCGTTCGTCTGGTGGTTCGGCATCTGGTATGAGCTCACCCAGACATGGAAGCCCGCGGGAAAGCGCAAAGGTCTGACTGCTACCGCACCCATCCGCTTACCACGTCATAGTTTTGTTGCGTTCGTTCTTTCCACTGCAGTGATGCTGATTTCCGCGAAGTACGCCTGGTACATCATCGCCCTACAAATCGTGTTGGCGCTCATCGCCGACCGCCGTCGTTGGACAACCTACGTCGTGGCTCTGCTTATCCCCACCATGCTGATTCATGGCGGCATCTCTCTTGCAATCTCCTCCGGGGCGATTATCGGCGGCGACCCCATCGAAAGCCGCGGCGTGCAGTTGCAAATGATCGCCCGTGTGGCCAGCCGCAATCCAGAAGGCATCTCGGAGGAAGCCAAGAAGAATCTCTCTGACGTGTTCAATCTGGACCAAATGGCCGACGCCTATTCCCAGCAAGATGCTGACCCGGTGAAATCCTCGGGTATTCAAGCCAAGAAAGTCAGCTACAAGTGGCGCACGGTGACGCCCGAGGACATGACCAATTTCAATAAGGCATGGTTCGAAATCGTCAAGGACAATCCGGTTATCGCACTGGATGCATTGCTGGCCAAGTGTTTCGGCTACTTCAATGTGACCGACCAGCCATACGTGTCGATGGACTACTACGTGACCAGCGACTACGTGCAGAAGAACTCCACATGGATTAAGAGCTACAACTATAGCTGGCGCGAGCAAATTACTGGATTCACCCGGAGCTGGGGCAAGATCCCGGTGATCGGCTGGATTACGCACGGCAATTTCTATGTGGTGATGACGCTGCTGATCGGTGCCGCCGAAGTGATTCGCCGCCGCTGGCTCACACTGATGACCCATATTCCACTACTGTTGCTTATGGGCGTGATGATTACCGCACCGGCCAACAACTTTGAACGGCACATGCTTCCGGTGGCGTTCGTGTTCGGTTTCGTGGTGCTCACCTATTGGCGTGAATCCTTGGCCGAACGTCGGATTGCTCGGCAGGCACAATCTTCAGCATCGACGACAATGGCCCTGCCGCAATAGTTGCGTAAAACGATTGACAATGTGATGCCGGCAGAATCGTTGTCCAGTGCCGGTACCGCCAACGCTAGACTGGTATATATGTCAGATTTTCTCGAACTACTTGCCGCCGACGCCGCCAATTCATCTGATTTCACAGACCGTTCCGGCATCTCTGCGACCGACCGTGCACGCACTGTGCTGTTCGAGTGCCTGTTCAATCATCTGGCCGACGACCGCGTGGCCTCGCTCTTCACCATCCTTGGCTTCGAGCATGATTTTACCTGCTACGCCATTGCCGGCTACCCCGCTCGCTCCGCCGCCCGCAGCCGTGTTGACATTGAAAAATCGTGGCCGATTTTGGCGGAACATGTCTGACTGCCGAACGTCCGATAACCGGACTCACAGGCGCTGACAATGGTACGGGCCGTACCGCTGTTGTGGCCTGATTCGTCCGGTCGGTGCGGCCACACCGGAAATCATCTGTAACACCATCGCCCCGGCTTTCGACGCCGACCGTCCTATCGCCTTGGGACCGCAACGTACCGGCGCCGAAGGCGCCATGCGATCCGTTCAGGCCACGCTGTACTGTCTGAAAGCCGCTCCGGCCTTGGCTGCCACCGCGCAGTCCCTCCCCCGCCCGCTGCGCACCGATGACGCGCTGCCAGAACGCGCGCTGATTGGCGACGAAGATGCTCGCGATGAGCTGATCCGTGTGGTGTACGGTAGCCTAACCGCTGCAGGACCGGATGACCCTACATTGCTGACCGTCTCGACGTTCCTGAAATACGGGGGATCACTGGAGACCTGTGCCAAGGAACTCAATGTGCACCCCAACACCATCCGGTACCGTCTCAAGCGTGCAGCGGAATCCACCGGCTGGGACGCCACCGACCCGCGTGAGGCGTACGTGCTTATTACGGCCATCGCTCTAGGGCGTATGACCACAGCGCAGTAAATCGTTTTTTCGTGCTCCCCACTGGCATGCGCTGAATCGTATCCCATACCAATTCAGCCTATGACGCGACAAGCCTCATCAGACAAGGCAGACGCAGGCCACTGCGGCTATTGCAGGGCGTTGTCTCGTACAGTAGGACTGAGCCGCCCCAGACGGCTGTTGCCGACATGCAGCGTGAAATCACTCAACCAACAACCAACCTGCATATAGCAAAAGGCGGCTCCCACCACAGTGGGAACCGCCTTGATTAGCTACTCGGAGCTAAGCCCGATCAGGCCAAGGTGTTCGGGTCAACCGGGACGCCCGGGTTCATCGTGGAGGTGATGGTCGCCTTGGTCAGGTAACGGCCCTTCACGGTGGACGGCTTCAGACGCTTGACTTCGTCGGCCACGGCCTTGAAGTTCTCGTCGAGAGCGGACTCATCGAAGCTCATCTTGCCGATGAGGAAGCTCAGGTTGCCGTTCTTGTCGACACGGAACTCGATCTTGCCGCCCTTGATGTCCTTGACAGCCTTGGTGACATCCATGGTCACAGTGCCAGTCTTGGGGTTCGGCATCAGGCCACGGGGGCCGAGCACACGGCCCAGACGGCCGACCTTGCCCATCATGTCCGGAGTGGCAACCACGGCATCGAAGTCGAGGAAGCCACCCTGAACCTTGGCGATCAGGTCGTCATCACCGACGATGTCGGCGCCGGCCTCGGTGGCCTCGGTGGCCTTCGGGCCACGAGCGAACACGAGGACCTTGGCGGTCTTACCAGTGCCGTGAGGCAGGTTGACGGTACCACGCACGAGCTGGTCGGCCTTACGCGGGTCAACGCTCAGACGGAACACAGCCTCGACGGTCTGGTCGAAGTTGTAGGAGGGCATGCTCTTGAGCAGAGCAATGGCCTCGTTGGCGGTGTAGAGGTTGTTGCGATCGACGCGCTCAGCGGCTTCGCGGTACTTCTTGGAACGCTTTACCATCTGTCCTTCTCCTTATCAGTCCGTAACCGTGATGCCCATCGACCGAGCGGTGCCCTCGATGATCTTCATGCCGGCCTCGATATCGCGAGCAGACAGATCTTCCATCTTGGTCTCAGCGATTTCGCGAACCTGCGCCTTGGTGACAGAGCCGACCTTGTGGGTCAGCGGGTTCTCGGTACCCTTCTCAATGCCAGCAGCCTTCTTCAGCAGAGCTGCAGCCGGCGGGGTCTTGAGAACGAAGGTGAAGGAACGATCCTCGTAAACGGTGATCTCGACAGGGATGACCTGGCCCATCTTGTCCTGCGTCTGGGCATTGTACGCCTTGCAGAAGTCCATGATGTTCACGCCATGGGAACCCAGAGCCGGGCCCAGCGGCGGGGCCGGGTTGGCCTTGCCAGCCTGGATCTGGAGCTTGATCAGCGCCGAGACTTTCTTCTTGGGAGCCATAATATGGTTCTTCTTTCTATAACGCGGTTCAAATGGTCGCCGTCCGTGTCCATCTACTCAGCCCAATCGGTCTTGACTCATTAGGTATCCGATTGTGCTCAATATTTGGCCGCGGTCGGTCTCCTCCCGCAACTTATATTGCTGTGCTGTGCTAGCGGGTCTTCCCTCCAGACACAAGCTTTCCCATTATGTCGTCTCACCCGGACAACAACTGGCCATAAGTCCGCCCCGGTTCTCACCATCGGCAGCGTCATCCATAGTTGTTCTCATCATCGGACTGCGTCATTCACAATCGCCACCCACCTAACGGCATCAATGCACCGCCCCAGCGTCAGAAATTTAGGAAAAGAGCGGCTTCGTCCTAAAATCCTGTCACTGAGTCAAAGCCAATGACAGATATTTAGGAAACCAACCCCAATCTCCTAAAATCCTGTCACTAAGACTCACTTAGCGACAGAAATTTAGGACGACTGGGATAATCTCCTAAAATCCTGTCGCTAAGCATCCACCGCACCATATTCAGCCGATGATTTGCCCTGGCATATCCACAGGAAGCTGGAACCACATAGGTCGTTCTGGCTTGCATATCCCAGAGCACCCGGTTTAGTTTCAAACAATGAAGACGCACAAGGAATTAGCCGCATTATTGCAAACCGCACAACGAGAACAACGCTGCGCCATTGGCGATGGAGGCAAACTCTACACCGCCTTGAGACGGCGGACAAAGATCGGAGAAGTTGTCTCTCCTTATCCCAATCTGTTTGCAGCCACGTCATATTGGAAATCATTAAACGTTGAGCAACAGTCAATGCATCTCATCCGCGCATTAGCCAAAGTCCACCCGACATGGACGTTCGCGGGATTGAGCGCCGCCTGTGTCTACCAGTACGAACACTCATACTCTCTGCATAACGGAACGGTGGATATCGTCTCGCCAAAAGGTGCAAATTGCGGTGGGGCAAGCGGACTGAATCGCATATACATGGCAAGATGTTCACAATATCGATGTCAGGGCATACTCGTTACCTCACCGGCCCGAACACTGATCGACTGTGCTTCGCTTCCTTTCGATAAAGCTCTAGCTATCTACGATTCTGCACTGCGACTTCAACATGTAACTAAGCTCGACGTCGAAACCCTAATCGTTCAAACTGACTGCAACGAAACGAACGTAAAAAGGCTGCTACGTTACGCTAATCCCTTACGAGAGAACGGCGGCGAGTCATGGGCCTATGCACGTATCAGGCAGCTTGCTTCGCCGAGCCTTTATTCCAGACTGAGTTTGATAATCCCGCCAATCCCGAAATGCCGTATCGTGTTGACTTTTGCTGGAAGCTCCACGACGGACGCATCATCGTGGTTGAATATGACGCATTGCCAAATACAGGGACACCAGTAATCCAAACCGCGCTAATCTCATGGCAAAATTTGAGTATGAACGGCAGCGAGACGCCAATCTCAAAACGCAAGGAGTCACCAGCATCAAGCACCTGTTCTATGAAGACGTCTCCGATCTTAAACGACTGAATGCGCTACTCACCGCCATCGGCATACCCAAAATTCGGTAATAAACGACAAACTCATACGGTGACTACGGCACCGTCCATACATTTGTCTGGAACAACATCACACCGGCGATGCTCCACAATGCTGCGTCCTCGTAGTGACAGAAATTTAGGAAAAGAGCGGCTTCGTCCTAAAATTCTGTCACTGAGTCAAAGCCAATGACAGATATTTAGGAAACCAACCCCAATCTCCTAAAATCCTGTCACTAAGACTCACTTAGCGACAGAAATTTAGGACGACTGGGATAATCTCCTAAAATCCTGTCTCTAACGAACAAGGGATGCCCTAGGAACTACAAAGTTACCGGTTACGACTGCAATTACGGTTTGCGACTACGGTCACGATGCGACGAGATGCCCGATGACTAACAACAACAAAAAGCCCGACCGTGATGGTCGGGCTTTTGCTATTAAACCTATTAGTCGAGCTTCTGCACCTGGTGGAAGCCGAGCTCCACAGGCGTATCGCGACCGAAGATGGACACGAGCACGGTGAGCTTCTGGGTGGTGGGTTCCACGTCGGAAACGACAGCGGCCATAGTGGCGAAAGGACCATCGGTAACGGTGACCTGATCACCCACGGCATAGGAGACCTCGACCTTGCGCTTCTTGGCGGCAGCGGGCTTGTCGCCGGCGGCTTGAGCGCTTCGGAGGCAATCATCGGGGCCATCATGGCCACGACTTCCTGACGGGAGAGCGGAGCCGGATCCTTGGACGGACCAACGAAGCCGGTCACGCCTTCGGTCTCACGCACGACACGGCGAGCGTTCTCGTCCGGCCACATACGAATCAGCACGTAGCCAGGAACACGCACGCGGGTGATGACCTTCTTGCCCTTTTCGGTGTGCTTCTCGACCTCTTCCATCGGCACCTCGACCTGGAAGATCTGATCTTCCATGCCGAAAGAAGCCACACGGGACTCGATGTTGGTCTTCACCCGCTTCTCGTAGCCGGAGTAGGTGTGCAGCACGTACCACTTACCGTCAAGGGTGCGCAACGACTTGGAGAACTCATCAACGGCCTTCTGGCCGGCATCGGTTTCCTCAGCCTGCTCGGACTCGTTGACTTCGGATTCTTCTTCCGCAGACTCAGTCGCGGTTTCAGGGGAAGCCACAGGAGCCTCGGCAACAGGTTCGGCAGACTCAACGGCCTCGGCCGGAGCATCAGCCACAGGAGCCTCATCGGCCGCCGCATCCACGTTCTCCAGAGCAGCGTCGAGATTCTCGAGATTCAGTTCATCACTCATGCGTTGTCATTCACCTTCAGGTTATGCGTAAATCAGCCGAAAATACCCAGCGTGGCCTTGCCCAGACCGAAGTCCATGCCGGTAACGAGAGCCATCAGCAGCAGCACGAAGATGAACACCGCCAGAGACCAGAAGAACAGTTCCTTGGCAGTGGGGGTTACGACCTTTCGAAGCTCATCGATGATCTGCTTGATAAACAGACCAATACGCATGAAGACATTCGGCTTGACTGCCTTTTCGTTTGTGCCCGTCTTAGCCATTCCGTACCTCGCATCAGCTGCTTGATTATTGAAGAAACTTGGCAGGGAAGGCGGGACTCGAACCCACAACCTACGGTTTTGGAGACCGTTGCGCTACCAATTGCGCCACTTCCCTAGGTGAAGTTCACCTTGGCTGGCGTTCCGTAGAGAACGCTTCGCATGGCGGAAACCGCCAAGTCGTTATAGTAACGGCTGGGGTGGATTAAGGCAAATCGCGTGTCGGATAAACTGCAAAATCGCCTCCAAAGACGACCAAGGGGAGCCGGCTCAACGCGCCCAAAACTCCCCTCAGGATGCGCTCCCCTCTTCGGAGGGGAAAGGAACGGTTTACTTCGCCCAGTCCTTGAAACGCTTCATGCCCTCGGCCAGATCGTCGTCGGCGAGAGCATAAGAGAAGCGCAGGTAACCGGGAGCGCCGAAGGCTTCACCGGGAACAGCGGCCACGTGAGCTTCGTCCAACAGAGCGGCGGCAAAATCGGCAGAAGTGGCGCACACTGTGCCGTTGGAACCCAGCGGCTTGCCCAGCAACGCGGTGATATCCGCAAATGCATAGAACGCACCGGTCGGAGTCGGGCAATACACACCCTCGATGTCGTTCAGAGCCGCAACAATCGCACTGCGACGCACATCAAAAGCCTTACGCATCTCGTATACCTCATCCAGAGGCCGGATACGGCGGCCAATGCGGCACGCTGAGAGATATTGGCCACATTCGAAGTCATATGACCCTGCAGCTTGGTGGCAGCCTTGGCCACCTCAGCCGGGGCGACCATCCAGCCGACACGCCAGCCAGGCATCGCGTAGGTCTTGGCCACACCGTTAAGCACCAGTAGCTGGTCGCGGCATTCCGGCACGGCAGCACCGATGTATGTGGTGCGCGCATCGTCATAGTTCAGGTGCTCATAAATCTCATCGGAGATAATCCAGATGTGGTGCTCAACAGCCCAACGTCCGATGGCTTCCACGGTTTCCGGCTTCCATACGGCACCGGTTGGGTTGTTCGGCGAGTTGACGATGATGGCCTTGGTCCGCTCGGTACGGGCAGCCTCAAGCGCCTCCAGCGACGGCTCAAAGTTCACGTCGGCACCGGCAAACACCTCCACCGGCACGCCATCCGCCAGCTTCACGGCCTCAGGGTAGCTGGTCCAGTACGGAGTGGGGATGATGACCTCGTCACCATCGTTGAGCAAAATCTGGAAAGCCTCATACACGGCCTGCTTACCGCCGTTGGTCACTACTACCTGATCGGCGCTTACCTCATAGCCGGAATCGCGCAGCACCTTGGCCGCGATGGCCTCGCGCAGCTCGGGCAAACCCGGAGTGGGCGTGTACTTGTAGTTCTTCGGATCAAGGCACGCATCGGCAGCGGCCTTGACCACGTTCGCAGGAGTCGGGAAGTTCGGCTCACCGGCACCAAAACCGATGACGTCAAGACCGGCGGCCTTCATTGCCTTGGCCTTGGAATCCACGGCGAGCGTAGCGCTCGGTGCCACAGTGTTGATACGGTCGGAAAGAATCTGCCATTGCGCCATAGTCATGGCTCTTACGATAACCCCAACACACGATGTTTGGAAGTGTGTTGTAGGTCTCAACAAAACTGGACATCCGCATAGGGTCTGTGGTGCAATGGAGCTGCGCGCAGCGGGTTGGGAAAGCGTGCCGGAGGAGAGATTATGGCAAAGCATCACGAAAGCCATGGCAGTCGTGGGACTCGCCGCAGCACGGTCGAGCACGTGTGGCGTACAGCCGCCATGCCGAAACGCATAGCGCTCATGGCAGCCAGTTGCACTACGGGCAACACGCCAGCCACCGTTCCGCTGCCGCAATCGCAGCACAGCACACGCGGCGTATCGCCGTATTGGTGGTAGCAGCCGTGGTGGCAGTGGCCTTGGTAATCACCGTCGGTGTCATTGCGCATGGGTGGTTCGCCCGGCAGTCTGCGCCATCCATGCAACAGCAGCTTCCGACCACCGCGCATAAATCACTTACCCGTAAAACCGTGCCGCAGTTGGATCCCGGCAACATCGTCATCGGTGTCAACGGCAGCGAAACCACCTATGTGCTCAAGGGTGAGCAGTATGTGGAAGGCGGCGCACATGCCATCGAGCCGGAAGACGGCGTACTGACCGGCAACATTGTCACTACCGGCACCGTAGACACGAACACTCCCGGCGATTACACGGTGCAATACACGGTTCATGATTCAACCGGCCATGAGGCATCCGCCACGCGCACGGTCAAAGTAGTGGACACGATGGATAAGCAGACCGGCGGTATTCCCGTGCTGATGTACCACTATGTCTACGATCCGGCGAATCCGCCTGCAGACGTTGACGCGAACTGGATTCCGACCACGTCACTCGAGCCGCAGCTGCAATACCTGACGCAGAACAATTTCTATTACCCGTCCTGGCCCGAGGTCCGCGCATTCATCGATGGCAAACACAGCCTGCCCAAGAACAGCATCGTGATGACTTTCGATGATGGCGAGCCGCACTTCTTCCAGTACGGCACCCCGCTGCTGGCCAAGTACAAGGTGCCGGCCACGTCGTTCATCATAGGGCCGATGGCGAGGCACTGAACAAGATGAAGACCTACGCCACGCCATATCTTGAGTATGAATCGCATTCGTTCGACATGCACCGCGCCGGCGGCACGGTCGGCCACGGCGGACGCATCAGCGCAATGAGCCATCAGGAGATTGTGGATGATCTCAAGCAGTCGGAGCAGGTAACCGGCTCCTTGCAGGCATTTGCCTATCCGTTCGGCGATACCACGCCAGACGCAATTGAGGCGGTCAGGGAGACCGGCACATTGGCCGCGTTTACCACTCAGTATGGCTGGGCCGATGTTGGTGCCGATCCCATGAACTTGCCACGCGTGCGCATTCAGGGCACTGGCTCGCTGGATACGTTTATCGCGGTGATTCAGTGAATACAGCGAGTGGATGAGGGCAGGCTCTGACCTCTCACAGTTCTCTCACTACGCCTATCAGCTCCCTCATCAGAGGGGAGCTTCAACGCAATGACTTACACCAGTACAAGATTGTCGCGGTGCACAAGCGGATGCGCGTACTGATCGCCCAGGAATCGCTTGAGCTGAGCCGTATTGCGACCGAGCGTCTGCGGAATCTCCTCGGAGTCGAAGCCGGCCAGACCACGGGCCAGATGCGTGCCGGATTCGTCATCGATCCATACAGGATCGCCGGCGGAAAAATCGCCATGCACATCGAGAGCGCCGGCGGCCAGCAACGATGCCCGACCACCACGAATGGCCTTGGCTGCACCCGCATCAACCACAATCGTGCCGCGCGGTTCAGCCGCAAAACCAATCCATAGGCGGCGCGAAGATCCACGGGCCTTGACCGGGGCAAACACCGTGCCCACCGGATCGCCCATCATTGCGGGGCCTGCATTCGAAGCGCACGTCAGCACGGTAGGAATACCGGAAACGGCCGCCACACGAGCAGCCTCAAGTTTCGTGACCATGCCACCGGTGCCGACTTTGGACCCCGAGCCGGACACCTGGATATCGCCCAGCGCGTCGATTACGTTGGGCACATATTCCACGCGGCGCGATCCGGGCTGAGCAGGCGGTGCGGTGTACAGCGCATCCACGTCGGTGAGCAATACCAACGCTTCGGCACGCACCAGATTGGCCACCAAAGCAGACAACCGGTCGTTATCGCCGAAACGAATCTCGTTGGAGGCCAGCGAGTCGTTCTCATTGATAATCGGCACCACGCCCAGATCGAGCAGCCGATCCAGCGTACGTTCCACGTTGCGGTACTGGGTGGCTCGAATCGTGTCTTCCGCGGTGATCAGAATCTGTCCCACCCGAATACCGAACCGGCCGAATGCGGCCTCATATCGAGCCATCAACAGACCTTGCCCCACGGCGGCGGTGGCCTGCTGAGTAGCCACATCAGCCGGACGTTCGTCAAAGCCCAACGGGCCAAAGCCCGCTGCGATAGCACCGGAAGAGACCAGCACCACACGGCCGCCCATCAGCCGCACTTGTGCCAATGCGGCGGCAAGAGCGTCGAGCTTGCCAGGGTCGAGGTGCCCGCTCGGCTGGGTCAGGGAGCTAGATCCGACCTTGACGACGATAGTGCCGGCAGCGGCGATCATGCGCCGTACCTCGGCCTGACTTGGTGTGCTCATTTGCTTTCCAATTCCGCCTCCGACGGTGGAGCTGTCAATCTGCAGCCGACCAGGACTACCCCCCGTCTCGCTGTGCTCGGCAGCTCCCGCCGGCGGGAGCAACTTCATTATTCTTCCGATGCGCTATCGTCGGCGGATTCGCCGTGACCAAACAGGCTGGTCTCATCGTGGCGATCATCATCGACGGTCGGGTCGGCCCAGTGGCCGGCCTTACGTTCAGCCATCATCGCATCGCGCACAGCCGCACGGGCATCCATCATCTCGTGGTACTGGGCACGACGTTCGGCATTGGAGTGGCGGTGAGCGCGCGGATCCTGCTCTTCAAGACGCAAATCCTTGCCGCGTGCACCAAGGTTGGAGCCGTCGAGCATTTCGGCACCGGCGGAGATGGTCGGATCCCAGTCGAATTCCACCATGCGATCGCCTCGTCCGATGCGGATCTCATCGCCCGGACGAGCGCCCTTGCGGCGCAGTTCGTCTTCCACGCCGAGCTTGGCCAGTCGATCGGCCAGGTAGCCCACGGCCTCGTCGTTGTCGAAGTTGGTCTGCATGACCCAACGCTCCGGCTTGGCACCACGAACCTCGTAGAACACCTCGCCGTTGCCGAGCTCACGGCGTTCCACGGTGAAGTCGAGTGCGTTGCCGCCCTCGTCAGCGCGGCGAGGACGACGACCGGTCCTTTCAAGAGGCTTGATGACCACGCGGGCTTCTTCTTCGGCCTCCTCGCGGCTGGCCACTTCCTCGCGCATCTCATGCACCAGCTCAGACAGGGCGAAGTTCAGTTCCTTCAATCCCTCATGGGACGCGGTGGAAATCTCGAACACCTTCAGTCCGAGCTTCTCGAACTCCGGACGCACGAATTCGGCAAGTTCCTTGGCCTCGGGCACATCGATCTTGTTCAGGATGACGATACGCGGACGCTCGGGAATCGAAATCGCACCCAGCGGCAACTCCAGCTTGTCGGCGTAGAGCGCAAGCTCGTTTTCCAGCGCCTGATAGTCGGACATCGGGTCGCGATCAGGCTCCAGCGTGGCGCAATCAATCACATGGGCGATGATCTCCGTGCGCTCGATATGGCGCAGAAATTCCAGACCCAGCCCCTTGCCTTCTGACGCACCCGGAATCAGGCCGGGCACGTCGGCGATGGTGTACCGGGAATCGCCGGCGATAACAACGCCGAGGTTCGGCACCAGCGTGGTGAACGGGTAGTCGGCGATCTTCGGCTTGGCGGCACTCATCGCCGCAATCAGGGACGATTTGCCGGCGGATGGGAAGCCCACCAACGCCACATCGGCGATGGACTTGAGCTCCAGAATCACATCGCGCTCTTCACCCAGTTCGCCAAGCAGGGCGAATCCAGGAGCACGACGGGTCTTGTTGGCCAGTGCGATGTTGCCCAAACCACCGGCACCACCTTGCGCAACGACAACGCGGTCGCCTCATGGCGCAAATCGGCAAGCTGCTCGCCAGGATGTTTGGTCTTGCCCTGCTCGCCGCGCGCTTCAAACACCACAGTGCCGCACGGCACGGGAGGATCAGATCCTCGCCTTTGGAGCCATCCTTGTTGTCACCCAGACCCATCGTGCCGTTACCGGCAGTGCGATGTGGCATGAACCGATAGTCAAGCAGGCTGGTGGCGTTGCGGTCGGCCACGAATACCACGGATCCGCCGTCGCCACCATTGCCGCCGTTCGGCCCGGCCAACGGCTTGTACTTCTCGCGACGAATACCGGCCGAACCGTTGCCGCCGTCGCCGCCACGGACATGGACGGTTACTCGATCCACAAAATCACTCATATTGATTACCTTACAAAAAAGCCGCGTCCTTACGGGCGCGGCTTGAAAAGCTTAACGCTATATCGCTCAGGCAGCGATGACGTCGACGACCTTGCGGTCACGGCGCACACCGAACTTCACAGAGCCATCGGCGAGGGCGAACAGCGTGTGATCCTTGCCCATGCCGACGTTCTGGCCCGCGTGGAAGTTGGTGCCACGCTGGCGGACGATGATGTTGCCGGCCACGACGGCTTCGCCGCCGAACTTCTTCACGCCGAGGTACTGAGGCGACGAATCGCGACCGTTACGAGAGCTGGACGCACCCTTCTTATGTGCCATGATTCATGGTCCTTTCTATAACTCAGGCAATCGCGTGATCTTGACGATAGTCAGCGGCTGACGGTGACCCTTGCGACGAGCAACGCCAGTCTTGTTCTTGTACTTCTGGATGTTGATCTTCGGGCCCTTGGCCTCGTCGTTCACAACCTCAGCCTTGACGGACACCTTGGCCAGATCGGCGGCAGCAAGGGTCACCTTGGCGCCATCGACCAGGAGAGCAACCGGAAACTCCACGGTATCGCCCTTCTTGGCGTCGAGACGGTTCACGAGGATGGTGTCGCCAACCTCGACCTTTTCCTGATGGCCACCGGCCTTCACAATCGCGTACATATTCGTTCCTTTTATGTTTTGGAAAGCTACCTTGCCCAACACGCACCGAGCCTGCGGTCAGACACCGAGTTTCGAATTTACACCTACACGCGGACTAAAGCAAATGGTTTTTATCTGCGTGTCAAGCACGACACACCCCGGCTTTTCGCAACCGAGGGTATGCCCGCATGAAACATTTGTCTAATGCTACTCCTCCTCGGTGTTGTTGGCGGCCACGGCAGCAGCTGCAATCTGGGCCAGTTTGGCCTTGACATCAGCGCTGGAGCCGGCCGGTTCCGGAGCTGGGGCAGTGCCTCGACCATGCTTGTTGGTCTTGACGAACGGATCACCGCCGCGCAATGCGTACGGGTCATCGTAGTCGGCGGAAACGGTCGGCTGATCGTGCAGGATAAAGCCACGACCCTTGCAAGTCGGGCATTCCTCGGAGAACGCCTCGACCAAGCCCTGACCGATGCGCTTACGGGTCATCTGCACCAGACCAAGCGAGGTGACCTCGGCCACCTGATGCTTGGTCCGGTCACGCGCCAGGCATTCGACTAGACGGCGCAGCACCAAGTCACGGTTAGCGGGCATGACCATATCCACATAGTCAATCATCACCATGCCGCCGATGTCGCGCAGTCGCAGCTGACGTGCAATTTCCTCAGAGGCCTCCAAATTGCAACGCGTCACCGTCTCCTCAAGGGACTTGCCCTTGCCGATGAAGCGGCCGGTGTTCACATCAATGGTGGTCATGGCTTCAGTGCGGTCGATGACGATCGACCACCAGACGGCAGGTAGACCTGACGCTCCATGCCCTTTCTGAGCTGGGAGTCGATCTGCCACTTGTCGAACACGTCCTTGCCCTCATGCTCGGCCGGGTCCCACTTCTCCAGCTTATCCTTCAAGTCGGGGGCCATGGTGTCGAGATACTCCTCGATACGGCCGTAGACCTTGTCACCTTCGACGATGAGCTTGCCGAAGTCATCGTTGAAGATGTCGCGCACCACACGGATAGCCACATCGGGCTCGCCCTGCAGGAGCTTCGGGCGCTTGCCATGCCAGAATTCCTCACGCTTGGCGTTGATGCGCTCCCACTGGCGAACCAAAGACTCAAGATCTTGACGATGGCTTCCTCGGAGGCGCCCTCGGCTGCGGTACGGATGATGACACCCATATCCTTCGGGGCGATCTTGGAGACGATGCCCTTGAGCCGGCTACGTTCGCGTTCGGAGAGCTTGCGGCTCACGCCGGTCATGCCGCCGGACGGCACGAGCACCAGGAAGCGGCCGGCGAGCGTGACCTGAGAAGTCAGGCGGGCGCCCTTGTGTCCGATCGGATCCTTGGTGACCTGCACGAGCACCGGGTCGCCGGACTTGAACGCCAACTCGATGCGGCGCGGCTGGCCTTCGAGACGCGCGGCGTCCCAGTTGACCTCACCGGCGTAGAGCACGCCGTTACGGGCCTGGCCGATGTCCACGAAAGCGGCTTCCATGCTGGGCAGCACGTTCTGTACACGGCCGAGGTAGATGTTGCCCACGGTCTGCACTTCCTGGATGTCGGAGACGTAATGCTCGACCAGGATGTTGTCTTCCACCACGGAAATCTGGGTGTGATGTTCCTTCTCGCGCACCACCATGAGGCGATCGACGTTCTCACGGCGTGCGAGGAAATCCTGCTCCATGAGCTGGCTCTGGCGGCTACGCTCACGACGATTGTCACGGCGTCGCTGTTTCTTGGCCTCAAGACGGGTGGAGCCTTCCACATCGGTGATCTCATCGATGTACTGCTGCTTGCGGGAGCGGCGAGTCAGCTGCTGATCGTCCTGCTCATCACCGCTCTCGGCATTCTTGCCTCCGCGGCGGCGACGGCGACGGCGGGTAACGGTCTGCTCCTCGTCATCATCACGGTCGCGCTCATCGCGATCATCGCGACGGCGACGGGAATCGTCACCATTGTTCTCGGAGGACTCGCTGTCGTTGTTGGAAGCACCGGACTCGTTGCGGGAGCCACGGCGACGGCGACGGCGGGAACGGGTGCGGGTGGAGTCGGACTCTTCGTCGTTCTCCTCTTCAGCAATCGGCGAGTACGTAATGTCATCCAGCTCGAGGTCTTCCTCAATCTGCTCGACTTCGGCGGCAGCACGGCGCTCCTGGGCGTTCAGGCGGCGGGAACGGCGAGAACGGCGGGAATCGGACTGGTCATCAGCGTCGAAATCATCCTGAGCCTCATTCCGGCGACGATTATTGCGGCTGTCATCGCGGTCATCGTGATCATCGCGGTCATCATGATCGCCGTGATCGCTGCGGTTCGACCGGCGGGAACGAGACGGGCGTTCCTCGTAATCGGCCTCATCCTCACGGGCGCGGGAGCGACGAGAAGAGCGGGAACGCTGCGCGCCATCATCTTCCTCATCATCACGATCGTCATGTCGCATGTCCGGGAGCACCGGCTCTTGGAACAGCAGGGAAGTCATCGGCTTGCCACGACGGGCGGATTCATGCCCTGCAGGCAGCGCATCAATCACATCCAGCACGCGCTCATCGGGGTTTTCTTCGCGCGCGTCTTCCGAAGAACGGCGGCTGCGAGTACGACGGGCCGAGCGGGGCTCGTCATCGCGGTCATCGCGGTCATTCGTAGTGGAACGACGGCGACGCACCGGACGATCGCCATCCTCATCGGAGTCGTCGACCGCAGTACGGCGGCGAGATGAACGCGGCGCATCATCATCTTCGAGATCGTCAATCACAGAGCGACGACGGCGAATCGGACGCTCATCGTCTTCCTCGAGATCATCGGACACCGCGCGACGACGGCGCACCGGGCGCGGCTCATCATCGTCATCAGCCACAGCACGACGCCGAGTCGGACGGTCCTCATAATCGGCATTATCGGCAGAGCGGCGGCTACGGGTGCGGCGCGCCGGGTGCTTTTCATCATCGGAGGCGTTATTGTCGGTAGTTTCGGCGGAAGCGGACGCATCGGCATCAGGCAAAGCGGGTGCCTCAAACAGCGGGGCGGCGTGTTCCTGGACTTGCAGCTCAAGGGATGCGCCGGCAGCACCGGTGCCACGCACTACACGACGGCCACCGCGACGGCGGCGAGTCGGCTGCGATGCTTCGGCGTTCGGCTCGGAAGCTCCCGAAGCCTGTGATTCGGTATTGGATACGGTTGAGTTATCGGTTTCGTCACCGACGAAACCTTCACGGTTCTCAGTGGGCACAATGCTCCTCGCGGCACGCTGCATCGCGACGCCATCCAGGCCTGTACGCTCGTCTCACACCATGCTCTCACCATGGCCGCGCAAACCCTTTGCGCCGCGTAAAGGCAACTTCGTCTCAAGTCTGTCCTGCGAACGGCGGACACCGGCGCTTACGTTGTCTCGTTCTCGAGAGCCGTAAGGGGATCAACGCCATTACACACGCTGATGGTTATGCAGAACCACCGTCTTTCAGTATGCCACACTTTTTGCACGGGCGCGCCCAGAGCTCTGGCACACCACGACCTATCTGGCTCCCCTTACACACGGATGAGCCCTATCTTGCTCCCCTCTATGAGGGGAGCTGGCTGCGAAGCAGACTGAGGGGAGCCTGGATTCAAGCCGAGCACTCCCCTCAGTCACCTACGGTGACGGCTCCCCTCAAAGAGGCTGAGCCGAAAAATCTCACACCAGCCAGTCTTCGAGGATTGCGGCCATAGCAGTCAAATCAGATTCGGGCACTTGCTCGTCGTGCTTATGCGCCAGTAACGGGTCTCCGGCACCGAGGTTGACGGCCGGAATCCCGAGCTGAGAGAAACGTGCCACATCGGTCCAGCCAAGCTTGGCCAGCGGATCGCGACCAGTGCGCTCCTTGACCAGACGAACCAGTTCCTGCGCAAGCGGCGCGCTCAAGCCGGGGCGTGCAGAAGGACTCTCATCCTTCATCTCGATGCCATAGCCCTCAAACACGCCACCGGTGGACACATGTTCGCCGTTACCAAGTTCAGCACCTGCATCCGCACCCATCATCAGCGCCTTGGCCTCAGCCAGGTTCTTGTCCGGAGCGAAACGGTAGTTGACATGCACACGGCATTCGTCGGGAATCACATTCGTGCCCTTGCCGCCGGAAATCAATGTGGCGTTGAGACCCTCACGGTAGTCGAGCCCATCCACATTCACAGTCGCGGTTTCATAAGCATTGAGTCGGTTCAGAATATCAGCGGCCTTGTGGATGGCGTTCTCTCCCATCCAGGCGCGGGCAGAGTGCGCGGCGACTCCGTGCGTGACCACATCGAAACGGATCGTGCCGTTGCAGCCGCCTTCGATGCCACTATTGGTGGGCTCACCGATAATGGCAAAATCACCGGCAATCCAGTCGGGGTGCGTTTCGACCACCTTACGCAGACCGTTCTTTTCGGCGGCGACTTCCTCGTGGTCGTAGAACACATAGGTGAGGTCGACTTTCGGAGTGGTTCCCGATGTGAGGCCATCAAGTGTAGCGGCGAGATACAGCATCACCGCATCGGAGGCCTTCATATCCGTGGCACCACGGCCCCACAGCACACGGTCTGTGGGATGGGATTGGGAGATTTCCTCGCGAATGAGCGGATCACCAGGTTCAAGCCACTTCGGAGGGAAGTTGTCGATTACCGGCACAGTGTCGAGATGACCGGCCAGAATCACGCGATTCGACTTGCCAAAATCGGTGCTGGCCACCACCGTGTCGCCGTGACGGCGGACGGTCAGATGCTTCTGTTCATTGAGGAAAGCCTCAACCTCATCGGCGAGCGGGCCTTCGTGATCGGAGACAGAGAAGTTCTCCATAATCTGAATGAGCAAGCTGTTCAGCTGCTCAGCAGTGGAATCGTTGCGGTTCAATTCAAGCGTCATGAGTACAGAGTACCGCGTGACAAAGCGCACAGTTCACCCACTACATGAGATTTTGTCGCCGAATACATATTTATGTGTCACACTAGGGTGGCGAAAGGGAGGAACATGCCAGGTCTCATCAGCGCCATGCAAGGCTTCTGCGTTATCGGCATCGTGATTGCGGTGGGATATGTCGCCGCTCGAATGCGCATCGGAGGCCCGTCCGCTCAGATGGTGCTGAACCGCTTCTCTTTCTTTGTGTCCAGCCCGTGCCTGATGTTTGCGATTCTGTCCAAGGAACCGATTTTCGACATCTTCCATCCATCAATCATCGTGGCGTTCTTCTCTGCGGTGCTAGTGGGCGTGGCGTTCCTGGTGCTCAATCAGATGTTCTTCCACCTGAACGCCCCGGATGCCACCATCGGCGCATTGAACTCGCTGTATCTGAACTCCAACAACATCGGTTTGCCGATTGCCACCTATATTCTGGGCAACCCGGCGCTAGTGGCACCGATTCTGGTTATGCAGCAGGCCATCTTCACGCCGGTGGGCCTGACTGTGCTTGATGTGACCACCAAGGGCAAGGTCTCCGTCAAGGAGATCGCCAAGCAACCGCTGCATCAGCCGCTGCTTATCGGCTCGCTGCTGGGCATCGTGGTCTCTGCCATCTCCGCAAAGATCGGCTGGTTCCCGGTGCCGAAGTTCATCTTCGACCCGATTGACATGATCGGAGACTCTGCGGTGCCGATGATTCTGATGGCGTTCGGCATGTCCTTGCACGGCACCAAGCCGTTGCAGCAGAAGGGCGATCGTCCGGCCGTCTTCACCGTAGCGGTGCTCAAGAACGTGATCATGCCGATCATCGCGTTCCTGCTCGCCTACTTCGTGATGGGCTTCCGCGGTTCCGAGCTGTATGCCTGCGTGGTGCTCGCCGCCCTGCCCACCGGCCAGAACGTCTACAACTACGCGGCTCGTTACAACGTGGGCCTCACTTTCGCGCGCGATGGCATTCTCATGAGTACCATGACCAGCCCGGTGTTTATCGCGATCATCGCGGCGCTGCTGAGCTGAGCCGGCAACTGTAATCACAGTAAAAAAACTTCCGCGAAATCCACCGTAGGATTCCGCGGAAGCCTGAGATATACGCTACTTGAGAATCGCCTTAATCGCCTCATACTGCTGAGCAGTGAGTTGCACCGCTGGCTCACGGATCAGGGTGGAAATGTTCAGTCCCTTGGCCTTGACCGCACCCTTGATGGCGGAGATGAACAGATCGGTCTGATCGTACAGCGCCATCAGGTGGCTGATGCGTTCGGCGGCCTCAATTGCGGTGCCATAGTCGCCGGCCTCATATGCACGGTGCAGCGTAACGAAGGTCTCCGGCTCCACATTGGTCATGCCGCAGATTACGCCATCGCCGCCGGAGACGCGGTTGACGAGATAGTACTCGTCGAAACCGGAGAACACCGCAAACCGTGGATTCACGGCCTTGACCGCGCGAATCACCTTGCGGGTGTGGCTGATTGTGTCGACCGTGTCCTTGATGCCGACGATGTTCGGGTGCGCGGCGGCAAGCTCGGCCACGAGCTCCGGGGTCAAGTCGCTGCCGGTGCGCGGTGGGAAATTATAGAGGATCACCGGAAGATTCGTCGCTTCAGCGACCGCGCCGAAGTACGCCTTCGCGCCTCCCGCAGTAGGGCCGAAGTAATACGGCGAAACGACCACGAGCGCATCCACTCCACTTGCTTCGACTGCCCGCGCGAAGTCGATCACATTGTTCAAGTTGGTATCGCCCACGCCCGCGAACACCTTGATGCGCCCGGCGACATGCTTGGCCACGAAGTCGACCGCCTGCTTCTTGACGTCCAGAGGGAAGGCATAGAACTCGCCGATGCTGCCAAACACTAGCACGCCGTTGATACCGGCCTCGATCAGATGATCGAGATGCTGCCCCCAACGTTCATAGTCGATGTCACCGTCGTCCTTGGTGATGGTGATGGATGGGCAGATGATGCCCGAGAATTCGGCGCTGCTTGTCATGATTGTTCCTTTCGTTACGGAATAGGGGTGCCGCACAAGCGGCACCGGGTTTGCGGCCTCTCCCCCAGTCGTCCTGCGGACGATAGCCCCCTCATCAGAGGGGGCTTGGGTTTAGTCGATGTTGTAAGCGCGGCGGGCGTTGTTTTCGAAGAAGTCCTCGTCCTCGCCGAACGTGTCCAGCATGAGTTGGAAGTGCGTGGCAAAGGTCGAGTTGAGTTCCACGACCGGCCAGTTGGAGCTGTACAGCACCTTCTTCGGGCCGAATGTGTCCCGCACGTATTTCACGATGTCCGGGTCCACCGGGTTGTCGCCGGAAACCTTGATATACGAATTCGGCAGTTCGGCCAACACTGCGAGCGCGGCGCACGATTCCTCATCAAGCCCGGGCACGTTGCCGAGATGATCGATGATGACCGTCACTTCAGGAACCTGCGAGAACGCCTTGGCCATGTCGCCCAACTCCGGGCCCCGGTTGCACAGCTCAAAAGGCATTCCCTTGACGGCCATCACACGTAGGCCGGCGATGAATTCGGGTTCGAGGGCTCGGCCCCGTGGCTCGGAATCCACATGCAGCGGCTCCCTGATGCCATCGGCGTTGATCGGAACACGCATCCATGGGCTTACCCGCCCCTGCAGCATGCGCTTCAGGATCAGAGGCTGGCATTCTCGTACAACAACCGGTCCTCGAGCTCGTGATCGGCCGCGTCGACCTCCACATATACGCCGCCGAGGAAGTTCACGCCAAACTTGGCGTACTGTGCGGCTAGGTCTTCAATCGTGTACTTGTGTTGCAGCGAGGGCAATCCTGCCAGCCATGGCAAATCCTGCGCATCCGGATCCCAGATATGGAAGTGGGAATCGATTACGTTGAGTGTCATGTCAGGCCTCCTTCAGACCGATCTTGGAACCCCAGAATGCGTACCATGCCACGAACAGGAAGCCCGGGACCATCACCAGGATGGCGATCTCGATGCCTGCCGCATCCTGAATCACACCGAGCAGCAGCGGAATCAACGCGGCGCCCACAATGCTCATCACCAAAGCCGAGGAACCGGTCTTCGCCGCGGAACCCTTGATACCTTTCAGCGTCAGGGAGAATATGGTCGGGTATCCGATGGAAATGAACAGATACGCCACCATGAACGCGATGACGGAGACCTTGCCCAGGCCAAGGAATACCACGAACATCAGCACGGCTGAAATGGTCATGTATACGCCAAGAATCTTCGCGGGATCGAATTTGGCCATCAATGGGGTGGTGACGAAGCGTCCGATGGTGAACAGCAGGGAAAGCACGGAAAGCATCATCGCTGCGGTGCCGGCTGTGATGCCCGCGCCCCAGTGCTTGAGCGCGTAGGCGGAGAAGACCGCCATGCCGGCCACTTGCAGGCCGATGAAAATGAACTCGGCAAGCACGCCCAATGCGAAGTGCGGGCGCTTGAGCAGGCCGAAGAAGGAGCTGTTCTCGGAGGAGGCGCCGCCCGCGGCCTCCTCTTCGTCTCCCGGAGGCGTGGGCAGCTTGAACAGCGCGAACACGGCGAGCACCACGACCAGCACAACGCCGATCACAATGTATATCGTGCGGGTATCATTCAGGAACTGCGTCTTAGCGGCGTCGAAGCCGGACTCGCCTGATGCGACGGTGGTGCCGAGAATCTGGCCAAGAATCAGCGGGCCAACGATGTTGCCGACGCCGTTGAAACTCTGCGCCATGTTGATACGGAACGATTCGCCCTTTTCATCACCCAGCTTGGTGATATACGGATTGCAGTTGGTCTCCAGCGATGCCGCGCCGAGCGCGATAACGAACATGGCGAACAGGAACAGGCCGTAGCTGGCCATGCTGGTGGCAGGGATCACCATGAACGCGCCCAGAGCGAACAGGAGCAGACCGGAGATGACGCCGCCCTTATAACCGAAACGCTTGGCGATCAAGCCGGCCGGAATGGCCATGACGAAGTATGCGCCGTAATAGGCCACCTGCAGTAATGACGCTTCGGCGCTGCTGAGTTCTATGTAGTTTGCGAACGGCGAGTTCAACGCGTTCACGAGGTTCATGGTCAAACCCCAGATAAAGAACAGTGAGGTCACCAGCACAATGGCGATGGTCGCCTTGGAACCGGTTGTGTTTTTGGATGTCATCATTGACTCCTTAGTGATACGAGTTTCCCCGATATTGCCTAGCGAGAAGTGGACCACCCTGGCCATGTTGGTAAACGGATGACCCAGGGCGCGGGTGATACGGGCGGCATACGCGGATACGGCGTACGGATGGAGCAATGATCAAAGCTCCGGAATTGCCGCGCGAATATTCGGGAAAGGGCTGCTTGTCAGCTCAGCGCACGGTCAAGGTGGACATAGCCGCCATCGACGTACACCCACTGACCGGTGGTGTGGCTGGAGCGGTCGGAGAGCAGGAATGCCGCTTCATTACCGATCTCTTCGGTGGTGGTCATACGATGTTCCAGCGGAATCTTGTCGGTGATCACCGACAGGCGCGCCTGCTGGGCCGCTTCATCGCCAAAGGTCTTGATCCAATCGGCATAGAGCGGGGTCCAGCACTCGGAGACGACTATGGCGTTGACACGCACGCTATCGTGCACCAATGCGGCGGCCCATTCACGGGTCAGGCCCAGGATCGCGCCCTTGGCGGCCGCATAGGCGCTGGTCTTGCCTTGGCCGGTAAGCGCGGTCTTGGACGAGATGTTCACGATGGATCCGCGGCTTTCCTTGAGATACGGCACGGCCGCGTGGACCAGCTCGTAATAGTGAGTCAGGTTGCCGTGAAGCGATTCCTCGAACTCACGCCAAGTAGTGGTCTCGAGATCCTTGTTGTCGTTCTTTCCGGCGTTATTCACAATGCCATCGATATGGCCGTACTTCTTGTATGTTGCTTCGACGACGCCGGCGATCTTGTCGGTGTCGTTGAGGTCAAGCAAGTGCACATCATAGGTGGTGGTGTACTGCTCGATATCCTTCTTGAACTCGTCGAGAGCGCTGTCGGGTCGATTAATCACCACCGGGATGGCCCCCTCCTGGGCCAGTTGCAGCGTGATGCCTTTGCCGATGCCTTTGAAACCGCCGGTGATGATGATGACTTTGCCTTCGAGATGCAGATCCATGGGAACTCCTTCGTCCATCCTTATTCTGCGTTTCATGGGTGTTCCATGTCACGCCCGGCCGGGGCTTCGGCGCCCCAGCCGGAGTGGTTGTGTGTTGTTGTGTTGAGTTGTGTTGTTCAGTTATGAATTTCCAATTGCGGTCAGCAGCGATACAGGTACTTCTCGGCCGTCTCCAGCGTCATTTCGGTACCGTTGCCCGGAGCGGTCGGAGCGACGTAGTTGCCGTCCTTGATCTCAGTCGGATGAACGAAATGTTCGTGCTGATTATCGACATATTCAATCATTCGGCCATCCATCGTGCCGGATACCGCCACATAATCGAACATCGCGAAGTGACACACGGCCTCGCACAGACCCACGCCGCCGGCGTGCGGGCAGACGGGCTTGTTGAACTTCTTTGCCAGCAGGTATTCGAGCACGATCTCCTGCGGACCGGCCACTCGGGTGGCGTCAATCTGCATGATGCCGAAGGCGTTGGCCTGCAGGTACTGCTTGTACAGAATGCGGCTCTGCATCTGTTCGCCGGTGGCGACCTTGATGGGATTGATGGCGCGCGCAATCGTGGCGTGGCCAATCACGTCATCCGGGCTGGTCGGCTCCTCGACCCACGCCAGATCGAAGTCGTGGAACTTGTTGATCCAGTCGATGGCGGTGGGAACATCCCACACCTGGTTGGCGTCCACGGCGAGGTGCACATCGGGGCCGATGGCCTCACGGGCCTTGGACAAGCGGCGCAGATCGTCATTGATATTCTGGCCGACCTTAAGCTTAATCTGCTTGAAGCCCTTGACCTGGGTCTCCTCCTTGGCGAGGGCCACCATCTTCTCATCCGAGTAGCCGAGCCAACCGGGAGCGGTTGAATAGCCGGGGTAACCGACCTCCAGCAGATGCTTGATACGCTCGGCCTTGCCCTTCTGACCCTCTTTGAGAATCGCAACGGCTTCCTCAGGGCGCAGGGCGTCGGTCATGTAGCGGAAATCGAGCGTGGAGACCAGCTCCTCCGGCTCCATCTCGCCCAGCAGCAGCCACAACGGCTTGCCCGCACGCTTGGCCTTGATATCCCACAACGCGGAGAGCACCGCGCCGATGGCCATATGCTCCACGCCCTTTTCAGGGCCAAGCCAACGCAGCTGGGAATCATGCACGAACAGGTCCCATGCAATGCGCATGTTGTCGAGCAGTTCCTCGGTGTTGCGCCCAATCAGCACCTGCGACATCGATTCGATGGCCTTGCAAACCACGTCGTTGCCACGGCCGATGGTGAACACGAATCCCACACCCGTGATGCCGTCGTCGGCGCTGGTGGAAATCTCCACGTACGCAGAGGAATAATCCGGATCGGGGTTCATTGCATCCGAGCCGGAAAGCGTCGTTGAAGTGGGGAATCGGAAGTCATACGTCTTGACTTTGGTGATGGTACTCATGTGTTCGGGCTCCTTCGCCTGGTGTGAACCAACGGCTATATCGTACGTCCGAATAAAGAAATTTGCAAGCCTATTTGCGAAAATTTTTATTCAAGGCCGGACAAAGGGCAAGAAAACACGGAATTGTTACGGCACAATGCGCCATAATGGTGGGAACATCGACGAAATCGTCTCAGTAATTAAACGGCGAATATCCAAGAGGGAAGCACCGATGGCTAACGATACATCCACCCACAAGCTCAAGGTCGGCGAGCTCGCAAAAATCGCCGGCGTATCCGCATCCACTGTTTCCAAAGTCATCAATGGCAGGCCAGGCATTTCCGACGAGACGCGGAGACAAGTCGAGCAAATCCTCAAAGATCACGGTTACTCAAGGCCTCTGGTCAACACCAAACTCTCCCCCACCATAGAGCTCGTCGTCGAATACATTGAGCACAACGGCACGATGGAACTCATCAAATACGCCTCATACTGGGCGCAGCAGGCGGGCCTCGCCATCACGGTCACCCAGACCAACCATGGCGATGCCACGGAAGACTGTTTCCGCGGCATCATCGATAGAAATCCCCAAGGTGTGATTATGCAGCAGATGGGCGGTCTGACCACTCAAGCGAAGTCTTTGTTGAAATCGCGCAGTATTCCCGTGGTCATCATCGACCCAATCGATACCGTCGATTCGGATGTGATGAGCGTGTCCATCGATAACTGGACCGCAGGATACCAGGCCGGCAAACACCTGCTGTCGCTCGGCCATCGACGCATCGCCGTTATCCGGGGGCCGGCGAACCTACAGACCAGCATCGCGCGCTATAGCGGATTCACCGCCGCTCTGCAACAGGCCGGGTGGATCTGCCGGAGTCCTATATCGAACAGGGCGACTACTTCCCCGCCGAAACAAGCTATGAAGCAGCCTGCCGGCTGCTGGAACTCACCGACCGACCCACCGCGATTTTTTGCTGCAACGACTTATCTGCAGTAAGCACGTATCGTGCCGCACGAGAGCATAAGATCGCGTTGCCAAAGCAATTGTCCGTCATGGGGTTCGACGACATTTTCCCCGCCGGCCAACTCATGCCCTCCCTGACCAGCGTGCATCAGCCGTTCAGCGAAATAGCCCAACGCGCCGTGCAGATGATCATCGACAGCCGCAAGGGCAATCAGGGTGATATGCACGTCATCCTCCCCACCAGTGTCGTCACCCGGGAAAGTACCGTACCGCCTCAGTCATCGGCCCGATAATCGGCCAGATTCAAGCTGGCGGCCACCCGATTGGACGCGAACGCACCCACCGAAACCAGCGCATAGCACAGCACAAGCCCGCCGAAGAAGCTGGCCAGCGTGGCCGGTTCGGTCATCGAAGCGGCGAACAGAGGGGCCATAAGCAGCATGGAACAGCCACCGGCCACGATCACCACGATGTTGAGCGGGGTGAGTACCTCGATGAATCGCGCACGGTTCAAGGTCTTGACATCAGTGCCCTCCAACACCAGCATGCGATATTCGCCGGCCTGATCGTACACGCTGCCGGCCTGCATCACACCGGAGCTGACCGCGGCGAGCACAGCGGCGAACACGAGCGTCAGGATGCCGCCGGTGCCGATGTCGCGAATGAACACGGTGGACGGGTCGTTGGCGTCACCGACCACGGCGGCCGATCCGAAGAATCCGCAGATCGAGGTGATGCCGGCGATGAACACGGCCAGTGCAATGCCGGACACATTGCGCCACGCGCGCTTCGGATTGTCGAGAATACGGCGCATGGCAATCATCGTGGCCGCGTCCTTGGGCCGTTTGGCCTTGGCTTTGGCGCGGGCGGTGACCACCCAGGAGCCCACGAGGTTCACCAGCGCGAAGCACAGCAGCATGAAACCGATGATCACGCCGTACATCACTACTTCACCGGCCTGAGCCAGCACCATCGGATTCTTGAACAGAAGAACGGCAATCACCATGATGACGGCGAACACCACCACACGCCAGCCGGACGGCAGCGTAGTCGCAACGCGTGAAGTGACGCCGAGTGGCGTGATGGCCACGCGCCGAAGCGTGACCAGCGAAGAGATCAGCGCCAACACGGTCACGCCAACAAGCGTAATGATCAAGGCAATCGGCCCCACCCACAGTTGCTCGAACGTAAACGTCTGATTCTGGAAATGCAGCAACATGATTAGGGGGATCAACACGCAGTACCCCGCGATGCCAATCAGCGCCCCCACCAAGGCCTGCCCAGCCGCATCAAGCGCCGTAAGGCGAATAACTTGCCCCGTGGTCGCGCCTGCCAAGCGCAGGGATGCGAGCCGAGCGTCACGACGGGACGCAGCCAATCGCGCGGCGGAACCGGCAAGCGCCACGAACGGCACAATCAGCAGCAGGCAGGCAAAGAACGCCAGCACGACGTATGCCGTGGCGTATTGATCCAGGCTGTGGGGATTGGCGATACGCTGCTTCCAGATTTCCGCTGTTCCGGGTTTGCAAGCGTCGAGATTGATTGCGCATCCAATGGTGTGGTCGGCGGAGGCGCGCCACATGAACCCATGCACGCCGCCCAAAACGGTGAGAAAGATAGTGGTGGCTGCGGCAAAAGCAATGATGGCCAACACCGAAGTATGACCCGCACTGCCACGCGAGCCGGGGCGATGGAACAATCGCCACAATGCGAAAGCGCTCATCGTACGCCTCCCAGCTGGCCGTCCTGCATGGTCACGGTGCGCGAGCAGAACGAAGCGACGTTGGGGTCGTGGGTGACGACGACCACGGCGGAACCGTTGTCCCGCGCGGCGGCCATGAGAATGCCCATGACCTCGCGGCCGGTGGCTTGGTCGAGCGCGCCGGTCGGCTCGTCGGCGAAGACCACGGCAGGTTTGACGGCGAGCGCACGGGCGATGGCGATGCGCTGCATCTGTCCGCCGCTCATCTCCCCCGGCCGGTGCGTGGCGAGCGCGCGCAATCCCATGCGTTCCAGCCACAGGATCGCCGTGTCGGTGGCGGTGCGGTAGGGCATGCCGTCAAGCATCATCGGCAGGGCGATGTTTTCGACCGCCGGCAGTTCGGGCAGCAGCTGGCCGGATTGGAAGACGAAGCCGAAGGCGTTGCGGCGCAGTTTGGTGCGGCCGGCATCGCTCATGGCATCCAGATTCGAGCCACGGAAGGTCACTGTGCCAGCGGTCGGCTTGATGATGCCGGCGAGCGCGTGCAGCAGCGTGGACTTGCCGGAGCCAGACGGGCCCATGACAGCAACCGTCTCACCCTCACCCAATGCGAAGCTCACGTGGTTCAGGGCAAGTGTGTGCATGGTTGGCATGGCGAAACCGGGCTGACCATTGGCAGCGGGAACCGCAGCACCTGTTCCGGCCGGAATCACACTGGTAACGCCATGACCGGCCTGCGCACGGGCCATACTGGCGGTGTAGTCCATGACCAAGTCATGTGCCTCGATCACCGGAGGCCACTGCTGCCGTGCGTCCTGTTGTTGCACTGCTTCCGGTGCGGTCTGAGTCTGCTGAAATTGCTGTGTTGCTGTATTCATACTCCCGAGAGTACGGATCGAGCAGAAGCCTGACCATCAGGCTGCGGTATGAACCTTTTCAACTGCCCCACCCACCTCTCATCCGCAAGGATTAGAGATTCGCAGTCGATGCGACAATACTTTTATCAATGGCAATGTGGATAACTTCGGAAGCTGGAGCCACATAGGTCGATTCGGCTGGACATGCGAATCACGCGAACGGTATGTTCATGGAATCAGCGTGCTGCACGCTCGCAAATCGGACATACCAAGCAAAGGAGCTCACGTGGCCATCGCAATCGATATCCCAAACATATCAATTTCGTCCGTACAAAAGCCGTACAATAGGGGTATGACTACTGAGAACAACAAGAACAGTCGTTTTGAGATGAGGCTCACTCAAGAACAACGATCCAGAATCGATCAAGCGGCCGAGTCCAAAGGCCTGACTGCGTCGCAATGGGCATTGTCGAATCTGCTCGCCGCCGCAGACAGGGATATCCATGAAGCTCACATCATTCGACTGAACAATCAAGCGTGGAATGATTTCACCGCCGCATTGGACGAACCCATGGGACCACGTCTGACTGAATTGTTGGAAAGCGATCCGATATGGACGTGATCAACTTCACCAAGCCCCGACGCCTGACTGCAAACGACAACATCTCCGGTTTCGATTGCGGTCTGCCACTGGTCAATGATTGGCTGGCAAGACATGCCGCCACGGCGGGTAGACAAGGCACTGCCGTGGTCTATGCCACCTTCACCAAGGACATCAATGGCACTGATATGCTGGCTGGATTCTACACACTGAGCGCATACAGTATTGAACACTCGGGGGCTTCCGGCTGGCTGAAACGCAATAGCCCGAACCCCATCCCCGCAATCTTGCTAGGCATGATGGGCGTGGACATCAGATTTCAAACTATGCATGTCGGCAGTCAACTACTCCGAGATGCGGTACTTCGTTCCATGAACGCCGCCGCCATCATTGGAGCGCGAGCGCTACTTGTAGAACCTGCCACCGACCAAGCAGTTGCATTTTACGAACGATATGACTTTCGGCACATCCCCAAATCATCCAGAATGTTCACCCCACTCAATATCCGCAATCACCGATGATGTGCGATCGGTAACCACTATTCAGCGCCGGTCATTATCAGAATCGCATTCAGGCACCGCACTCATCCTTGCGCGGCGGCCAGCTCATCCAGACGTGCGGCGAAACGGGGCCAGTCGGTTTTCATGGCGGTGAGGAGCTTGCGGTTGGGCACGTCGGCAATCGGCACCCAGCAGACTTCCATACTTTCGTCGTCGTTGGCCTTGGGCTCAACGGTGTAGCCGGACTTTTCGAAGGCGAACACGGTGGTGTATGCCCACGGACCATGATCTTCGCGGTAGGAACCAACCACCTCAATATCCTCGGGCGTGATATTCGCCTCCTCATAGCTCTCGCGCAGCGCGCCCTCAATGGGTGACTCGCCATCCGCCGTGGCACCGCCAGGAATGCCCCATGTGCCACCCTCGGCGCTCCATGCGGCGCGATGCTGCATAACCACATGAGTCACCTTGCCGCTCGCAGCATCGCGGCGAGCCAGCAAAATGCCGGACGCGCCGTTGGTGCCCCAATGCTTGCGACCGCATGCGCAATCCACCCAGCCGTCGCCAGGCTGGTGCACGTTCTCCACCGGCGGCAGAATGCCGGCGTGCTGGTTGCCCGAAGCCTTGCTCTCCGGCGCCAGCTCACCACGGTCTACGTTCCACAGGTCAGTCCATTTGACGCCTAATTCACCAGCCAAATGCCGAGCCAGCGGCAAGCTGAGGCCGATGATACCGTGCGGATCGCCCTCGATGCTGTCAATGAACGCACCACCGAAGCCCTCGAGCGTGAACGAACCGGCGACTTCCAGCGGCTCGCCAGTGGCGATGTACCGCTCGATGTCATCGTCGGTGAACTCACCGAAATGCACTTTGGCGTGACTTGCACCGCGCACAGTACGTCCGGTTGCAAAATCGATGAGGCAGTGGCCGGTCCACAGTTCGCCGGTCGCGCCGCTCATACGCTTCAGTCGTTCGCGGGCCACGGCTTCGCTGTGCGGCTTGCCGTAGCATTCGCCGTCCAGGAGGAACATCGAATCACAACCAAGAATCAGCGGTCCGACCGTTGCCTCGGTGAGTCCCGGCTGATTCGCTATGGCAGTAGCGATAGGTTCGGTGACGGTCGGCATATCCACGCCAGAAAAATCACGTGTGGTGGCGATTTCCGCTTTGGAATAGTCAATGGGCTTACCGGCAGCGGCCTTGCGCAGGTCCTCAACAGCAGCTTCGTGCTCCGAATCCCTGATTTCCTCGGCTTTGAGCGGGTAAGCAATAACACGGTCGCCGGTCGCGGCGGCAGCCGTATCAGCCACATCACGATACGCACGATGTACGGCCTCGGCTTTGGCGGCGGCCAGAATCATCACACGCTGCTTGATACTCAAATCATCGACAGTCACGCCTTCCTCACGAGCAGCCACCTCGAGCACGGCTGGTTCATCCACATGCGATACGCGAATCGTGGGGCAGATGCCCCCCGAATACAACACATCGCGGCGTGGCTTGGACTTGGATGCAAGGATTAGCGGGATGGACATGTGGCTCAGACCTTCAGTAGTAAAGCGGCTCCCCTCCCTGAGGGGAGCTGTCGAACGAAGTGAGACCGAGAGTGGTCTCTGCCGCTAGGACTGACCACCCTCAGACCGCCTGCGGCGGCCGGCTCCCGCCAGCGGGGAGCCTTCTCCTCGACTTAGTGGCGCTCGATTTCGACGCCAGCGGTGTTGATGGGCAGGTGAAGTACACGCCAGCGACCGGAAGCGAGCTGCTCCGACGCCAGCTGATCAATAGCCTCGCGGGCGCCGCCGTAGTGCAGCACAAGCACGCAGGGACCGGCACCGGAGACGGCAGCGGCATAGCCCTTGGCTCGGAACATGGCGATGAGATCGGTGGACGGCGGCATCAAGGCACCACGATACGGCTGGTGCAGCTTGTCCTGCGTGGCGGCGAACAACAGTGCGTTGGCCTGGGCCGCGGCTGCGGCAAACGCCTCCGCAGGAACCGGCTCATGAATGTTAGTCACGGCTTCAGAGGCACAGCCACAAGCACCGTGAGTGGCATTATCACGGCAGGCGCAAGCTGCGGAGTCTGCAGCGACAGCGGCCACGCCAGACTTGCCCTGCTGCGCGGCCTGTGCAAGTACCACGGGATTCATCGCGGCGGGCAGCAGGCCCACGCGGGACACGTTGTAGACGGCATCCTTGTACGGCAGTTCCTTGGGCAGCGCCTGACGGGCCTTTTCGGTGGACAGCTCGTAATCAGGTACGAACACGGCAGCGGTGATGGCCGGATCGACCGGATAGTTGACGGCATGGAATCCGCCGTGCAGCGGCTCGCCGCCAGGAATGGCCACTGAACCAACGCCTTCCGCGGTCTCGAAGTCCCACGAGACAGTCAGACCGCCGAACACCGCCGGTGCCACGTTGTCCGGATGCCCCTCGATTTGGGCAGCCATGTCGAAGATGGCAGGGCGATTAAGGTCGCCCACCTGCGCAAAGGCCGCAGCCGCGGCGATACCGGCCACGATGGCCTCAGCGGAAGAGCCCATGCCGCGAGCCTGCGGAATACTGTTGGTCGCCTCCAGCGTGAAACCGAGACGGCCCAGACCAAAAGTGGCACAGGCACGGCGGAAGGTGGAGACCACCAGATGGGTTTCGTCGTGAGGCAATGTATCGGCGCCTTCACCGTGGATAATCACGTGAGCGATGCCGTCGTTCGGATCATCGTTAAGCGTGAACGTGAGCTCATCGTGATAGTCGAGCGCCAAGCCCACGGTGTCAAAGCCGGAACCAAGGTTGGCGGAGGTGGCAGGCACACGCACATGGACGCTGTTACAGATTGGATTCATGGTTGTTCCTTTGGAGCGGAACTCCCCTCAGTCTCACTACGTTCGGCAGGCGACTGAGGGGAGCTCCACTCAAAATAAATCAGTCCAGCACGCGCAGGATGGACGGCTCACCGGTCACGAAGTCGAGGGACTGCACAGCCTTGACGGTGTTGCGCAGGGTCTCTTCGTCGGTCAGGTGAGTCACCACGCGCAGCTGCTGGATCTCACCGTCATAACCGGGATCGGTCATAGTGGGCTTCAAGTCCTGGTTCACGCCGTTGATGGAGACGCCGTTCTTGGCGAACTCGGCGGCGATGGCAGCCAGCACACCCGGCTTGTCGTGAATCAGGAAGCGCACGGCGAATGCGGCCTTGGAAGCGGTAATCGGACCTTCGGCAGATTCTTGTACAGCGGAATGGAGGGGCCAGTGCAGCCAGCGGCAATGTGACGGGCTTCGGTCACCACGTCGCCTACAACGGCGGAAGCGGTCGGAGCGCCACCGGCGCCGCGGCCGTAGAACATCAGATCGTCAGCAGCCTCAGCCTTGACGAACACGGCGTTGAAGGAGCCGTGTACGGAGGCCAACGGGTGGCTCTCGTCAATCAGGGCCGGATAGACACGAGCGGAGACGCCGGCTTCGCTATTCTCGACCACGGCAAGCAGCTTGATGACCTTATGCTCGGCGGTGGCGGCGGCGATGTCATCGGCAGTGATCTTGGTGATGCCTTCAACGGACACATCGTCGATGGTCACGGAGGTGTGGAAGCCGAGGGTGGCCATGATGGCGGCCTTGTTGGCAGCGTCGTAGCCCTCGATGTCGCCGGTCGGATCGGCTTCGGCGTATCCCTTGGCCTGAGCATCCTTCAGAACATCATCGAACTGAAGACCCTTGGTGGTCATCTCGTCAAGAATGTAGTTGGTGGTGCCGTTGACGATGCCGAGCATGCTGGTCACCTTGTCGCCGACCAGGGACTCGCGCAGCGGGCGCAGGAACGGAATCGCACCGCCCACAGCAGCCTCAAAGTAAATATCAACGCCCTTGGTCTCGGCGGCCGCATAGATTTCCGGGCCATACTTGGCCAGCAGCGCCTTGTTGGCAGTGACCACGGAAGCGCCCGATTCGATGGCGGCAAGCACAAACTTGCGAGCACGGTGGTGCCGCCGATAAGCTCGATGACGATGTCCGAGTTGGTGGCCACGCTCATTGTGTCGGTGGTGACGATGGACTGATCAATCCACGGGAACGCTTCGGTTTCCTTCGGATCAAGGCAGGCGACGCCGGTCAGTTCAATCGGTCGTCCGATTCGGGCTGACAGCTCGCTCTTCTGTTCCACGATCAGTCGGGCAGTCTGAGATCCGACGGTGCCCGCTCCCAAAAGTCCAACGCGAATAGGGCTTTCATTCAGCTGTGCCACAAGGTTCCTTCCTATTGATGCCGTATCATCCGCCAAAGGCCGCGGCGAACGTCCGGTTACTATCCTACGTAAGGAATCCGACACGCCGTGGCGGAAAATCTTCATCGAAGCGCATGCGGCCAATATCGATTGAATCTTTCCAATCGCCAGGCTCACTGGTCTGTCGGTGGCCATCGCCGCAGCAATGGACTGGATGTCCGGCTTCAACTTCTCGGCCGGTTTGGTCGACTTCGTTCTAGGCTGGCCGCTGGCAACAAAACCTTACATGCTCATCGTGCAAGGCCTGGTGTTCGCAGTCATCTACTACTTCGTGTTTGACTTTGCCATCCGCAAGTTCAACCTGATGACCCCGGGCCGAGAGGCCGAGGAAGTCGCTGCTGCGGACGAGGCTCCGGCCGCCGGCGAAGACAAGTACATCACCATGGCTCCCGCATCTACGCGGCGCTGGGCGGTGCTTCCAACGTCAAGTCCATCGAAAACTGCACGACCCGCCTGCGCTTGGTGGTGAACGACACCTCGCTCGTCGATCAGGATGCCATCAAGAAGACCGGCGTTCCGGCTGTCAAGGTGCTCGACAAGACCAACCTACAGGTGATCGTCGGTACGGATGTGCAATTCGTGGCTGATGCGATGAACGACATCGCCAAAGGTGTGACCGTTGGAGGCGACGCGGCCCCAAAAGCGTGACGGCAGCACCCGCTGCCGCCCCTAAACCCGCAGGCACAGCTTCCACAGCCACCGTGCTTGCCCCGGTCGATGGCACAATCGAGCCGATTGACCAAGTGCCCGATGAGACCTTTGCGAGAAGCTCCTCGGCGATGGCTTCGCGGTGATACCGAAGTCAGGCACGATCGTCGCACCGGTGTCCGGCAAGGTGTCCACAGTCGCTCAGGCCAAGCACGCCGTCGGTATCACCACCAACGCGGGTCTGGAAGTGCTGGTGCATATCGGCATCGACACCGTCCAGCTCAATGGAGATCCGTTCACCGTGAAGGTCGCGGAGGGCCAACAGCTCACCGCAGGCGACCCGATCGTCGAGGTGGATTGGAACGCGGTTCGCGCTGCCGGTAAGCCCACGGATGTGATTGTTGTGTTCACCAACCCGGCGTTGGTAGACACGCTGTCCATCACAGCTGCAGGAGCCGTCACCAACGGCTCTCCGGTAGGTACCGTGACCACCAAGTAAGCAACTGGTTCCACATAGCAAGAGGGCCTCCCGTCTCGTGGCGGGAGGCCCTCTCGTATGCGTTATTGAACGGCATCGAACAGCTATGCCGCTTTACCGTCAGCTTTGATCCAAGTCCAGCAGGTCATCGATGGTCTGGCGGCGCAACATAACATGTGCGCCCTGCTCAGACACGGCGACCACGGCCGGAATCAACGCCTGGTTATAGTTGCTGGCCATTGTGCGGCCGTATGCACCGGTGACCGGCACGGCAAGAATGTCTCCGCGCTTGAGATCAGCAGGCAAACGCACCTCATGGACCACGATGTCGCCGGATTCGCAATGCATGCCGCACACGCGGGCAAGCATCGTCTCAGTAGAGCCGGTTCGGTTGGCCAAACGTGCGGTGTAATCGGCTCCGTACAGTGCCGGACGGATATTGTCGGACATGCCGCCATCCACAGACACATACACACGCTCGTCAATCGGGTTGCCGGCACTGTCTTTGGCATCGCTCAGGTGCACATGCTTGATGGTGCCTACACGATACAGGGTCACGCCGGCTGGAGCCACGATGTAACGGCCAGGCTCGAAGCTGATGGCCGGGGCGGCATGCCCAGAGCACGGTTTGTGTCGCTGACCGAGCCGGCCAGACGAGTGAGCTCCACATCGATGTCCATGGAATCTTCGCCGTCGGTGTAGGCGACGGAGTAACCACCACCGAGATCGATTTCGGGCAGGATGTAGCGTCGGTGGCCCACAGGGTCTTGCGCAGCAGCATCATGCGCTTGGCGGCGTGGATGAAGGCATCCGCGTCGTGGATGTTGGAGCCGATATGCGAGTGAGCACCGACCAGTTCCAGCACATCCTGATTGGCAGGATGGTCTTGAGCACGGCAATGGACGGACCGTCTGCGATGGCTTCCATAGCGGCGGCAAGTACCTTATCCGTATCGGAGACTTCCTCATGGCTCAGGTCGTACGGATACTTGACGTCATAACGCAGTTCGCGTGCCGGTTTGCCGCTCCCGCTGGCGGGAGCTATCGGCGTAGTCGACTGAGGCGGTCATTGCCAGCATTAACGTCCGACTCCGCAATACGCGCGTTGGTCGCGGCAGGTGTCACGTCCGTCAGGTTGTTCAGCACGTCGAGCACTGCGGCGTCGGCTCCGGCCGCCAGCAGCGGGACGCCGAACTTCTGATCCTCGTGAGCGGTGGAGATGTATTCGTGACCACCGGCATGCACGCCGACAGTGACACGCAGCATCACGCGGGCACGCTTGCCGAGTTTACGGGCGATGGCGGCGATGCGCTCCGGCTCATTAGGCTCATCGACCACGATTTTGGCGAAGCCTGTTCGATGGCCAGCGCGATTTCATCATCGGACTTGTTGTTGCCATGCAGCACTAGGCGGCGGCCGGGCACACCGGCAGCAAGGGCGATTCGCATCTCCCCCATCGTGCAGGTGTCCACAAACATGCCAGCCTCGGAGACCAGTCGCACGATTTCCTTGGACAGGAACGCCTTGCCGGCAAAGCTCACGTGCGTGGTGGAGGTGTTGAATGCCTCGGTTGCAGCGCGTACGAAGTGCTTGGCACGGGCCGATACCTCATCGGTATCGATGAGGTAAAGCGGCGAGCCAAACTCGTCCAACAGGGATTCGGCGGTGCGGCCATGAAATGCAATGGCACCATTGGCATTCACGGCCGTGGCGGCCGGCCAAATTGGAGAAATAGGCATAATCACATCTTTTCGGGGGCGGTAACGCCGAGGAGGTCAAGACCGTTGGCGATGACCTGCTGGACGGCGTCGTTGAGCTTCAGGCGGGCGGCGGCGCGGGCCGGCTCCGGGTTCTTGGCGATTTCCAGGGCCTTGCGGGCCTCGTCGTCACCACGGGTTTCCGGATCGGTCAGGGCCATCGGCACCACGCGCTCCACGTTGTACCACTTGTGGTAGGTGGCGGCCAGCTCTTTCGAGGTAGCGGGCCACCTTGTGCGGCTGGCGGTCGTCGGCCGCGGTGGCGAGCACGCTCGGGAACTGGGGCG
>ENA-OQJX01000169-OQJX01000169.1-human-gut-metagenome-genome-assembly--contig:-NODE-169-length-43592-cov-3.561210_pt1 | contig 43592 bp, 52 predicted proteins | sample MGYA00242615_ERZ504782 | MGnify/ENA primary metagenome ERZ504782 (study PRJEB26092, sample SAMD00036354) | human gut metagenome | host: Homo sapiens | study: EMG produced TPA metagenomics assembly of... | reverse complement strand
CTCCTATTAACAAGCTGAAAGAGGAAGGCGATTGGGATACAATGTCCCGAAATGTATCTTCGCAGTTCCTATCCAAACAGCCGAAAAAGCTTATTGAAAATCAGCTGAAGCTACAATTGCGGATTATCAGGCGCAGTATGATGAGATCATGCACTACGATAATCCTACTGTTAAAAAGAAGCTGCTGAACGACTTCGCCGATACCTGTGAAGGTACGTCCATGACGCTGAAAGCATCGGCATTTCCGGGGCAATCGACGAAAGTCATTCTGCCTATCAACCGAATCAAGGAAACAGAAGCTTACTGTCCGACCTATGAGAATGGCACACAGCTTGCACTGATTCGCTATCCTCATGCCGGTACCTTTGAGATTCCGATTGTTACTGTCAACAACAAAAATGTCAGCGGCAAGCGTAATCTTGGACAGATCCAGGATGCTATTGGCATCAATGCTAAAGTTGCAGAGCGTTTGTCCGGTGCAGATTTTGATGGCGATACCGTTATGGCGATTCCTGTCAGCGATAAGGTTCCCATTAAATCTACTCGTCCGTTGGAACAGTTGAAAGGTTTTGACCCCAAGACTGCATATGCAGTTCCTGAAGGCAATCCCAACAACGTGCGTCTCATGAAAAAAGAAGAGAAGCAGCGTGAAATGGGCGTTATCTCGAACCTCATCACGGACATGACTCTTCGTGGTGCGTCTGAAGAGGAACTGGCTCGTGCTGTCAAGCATTCGATGGTTGTTATCGATGCAGAGAAGCACAAGCTGGATTACAAACACTCTGAGAGGGAGAACGGTATCCAGGAACTGAAAGAAAAGTGGCAGATCCGTGTGGATGAGGACGGTACTACGCATTATGGTGGCGCATCAACGCTCCTTTCTCGTCGTAAGCAGACCATCCGTGTGCCTGAGCGTCGTGGTAGCGTGCGCGTGGATAAAGAGACTGGTGAACTCATTTATAAGGAAAGTGGGCGTGCTTTCATCGACCCGAAGACCAAGAAAGAGCGTATCGCCGAGGATACCGTAAGTCTGATTTCCGAGACAAAGGACGCAAGAACCCTCTCTTCTGGCACTATCCAGGAGAACTTGTACGCGGACTTCTCTAATAAGCTCAAAGCTATGGCAGCACAGGCCCGCAAAGAGGCGGTCAACATGAAGGGCATCCAGCGTGATCCTGAGGCAGCCAAGATATATGCTGCGGAAGTTATGTCACTGAAAGACAAGTACACCACAATGCTGGCCAATAAACCTAAGGAGCGCAAGGCAATGCTGATCGCCAATGCCAACATCAAGGCCAAAATTCAGGAGCTGGGCTTAGACCCGCAAAACACCGAGGACAAGAAAGAAATCAAGAAGATTTCTTCTGTTGAAATGCAGCGCGCTCGCGATAAGGTTGGCGCAAGTGGGCAAAAGTCCAAAGTCAGGTTTAGCGACCGAGAATGGGAAGCTATTCAGGCTGGCGCAATTTCCGACAACATGCTGTCAAAGTTCCTGAATTCTTCTGATTCGGATGAAATCGTGAAACGCGCAATGCCCAAAACCACGGCTTCGTTGTCTTCGGCCAAGTTGTCCAAAGCGAGAGCGATGTTGCGAAGCGGTTACACTTATAAAGAGATTGCACAGGCGTGTGGCGTTCCTGAATCCACCGTTTATGATGCACTTGGAAAGTGATAACAGGAAAGAGAGGCTTTGAATTATGGTTCGATGCTTTCTGACCACGTTCGATAATCCCTACAATCCGTATGAGCAGTTCGAGCAGTGGTATCAGTATGACATGGATCACGGCTATAACTCGTCTGGTCTGCTTATGCGGCTGGCACAGACCTCTTCTCAGTTCACAGACAATGAAAATGCCTACGAAATTGAGAAAGCAATCAATAAAATCGTGGCAAACGATCCAATTAATATCTACAAGAAGCTCAAAATCGAGATCAAGGACGATACCGGCTATGCACAAAGTGCTTAAGGCCATAGGGAGGGGTCTCAAAATTGACACCCCCCTCTCAAATCGCGCCGGTCTTTGATATTTCCCCGGAGGGAAAATTGATATTTGGGCTTTAAACATGCTGCCGAGGTCTTGGGGTGTAGACTGAGGTTTCGGCAGTTTTTGCAAGGGCTTATGGGGTAAGCGCCTCCTGAGAGCTTTCTGAGTTCATGACGTTCGACCTCCATCGGCATCGGGGCATTCTGTGTTGTTCTCCTTTATACGGAATGTTCGCTTTCTCCCTTCAAATGAAAAGCACTGCCACCACACCCATAAGCCTTTGCAAAAACTGAATTTTAGACAACAAAAGAAAGAGGGCCTTTTGAATGCGACCGAAGAAGAACACACCGGGAGAAGCGGCTGTGGCTTCGGCCCGGCCTGCAACAAGTCCGGAAGCACAGGAACAGTACATGATAAACCTGACCATGCAACTGGTGGAAAGAAGGCTGCGAGAAGGGACGGCTTCCAGTGCAGAAACAACGCACTTCCTGAAGCTGGCTACTATGAAAGCGGACCTTGAAAAGAAAAAACTGGAAGAAGAAAACAAACTGCTCCGGGCAAAGACCGAGACACTGGAAAACGCAAAGGACACCAAAGAAATGTACGCAAATGTGCTGAAAGCTATGGCAAAGTACAATGGCGTTGACGAAGACGAGGCCACAGACTATGAGTTTTAAAAGCTCTTATGCAGCCTGAGTCGTTCTGGCAGTGCTGTTTTTATCTACTTTACAGCAGCGGTTTTTCTGGTAAAGCGCAATATCCTGTGCGAATGGAAGACAGTGCTTTTGACTGGAGCAGTTGTATTGACACCGATGCTGCTTACAGATGACATGTTGCAGAAGAAAGGATTTTTATGATGACGGCATTTGAAGAAATCTGCTTCTGGCTGATGGCGGCGATGCCGTGGATCATGCTTGCATGCTTGTTCACAGACCGAGAACGACTGACAAACAAGCGGTACTGGTGGTATTTGCCTCCTAGTATTCTGTCGCTTTTGACGGCTATTGCGGTCGGGCTTCCACAAATTATTGATAAGTGGTTCGGCGGATTTGGCTGTTGGTGTACGCTGATTTTTACATTTATATGCGCTTACCATGACGAAATGGAAGGCCATAAGAACCTGCATAGTAAGTTGATTTGCCTCTCTATGATCTGCACGGTATTCGCCATGATCTGCTGGGGCGTGAGCTGCTTATGAAGACCTATACTGAACTTTGTCAGTATGCAACGTTTGAAGACCGCTTCCACTATTTGCAACTGCACGGTACGGTTGGATACGACACCTTTGGCTTTGACCGGTGGCTAAATCAGAGTTTTTACCAGTCAAGAGAGTGGCGGCAGTTCCGGGACAGGATCATTGTGCGGGACGCTGGGTGTGACCTTGCGTGCAAAGATCACGAGATCACCGACTGGGTGATACGAAACGGCAAACCCATCCGGCCGCGCATTATTATCCACCATCTGAACCCGCTGACGAAAGAGGACGTGCTTCAGCACTCAGACGCACTTCTGGACCCGGAAAACGTGATCTGCGTGAGCGATCGGACCCACAAGGCCATCCACTATGGAGATGATACGATCCTAAAGCCTGCATTTGCCGAAAGACGACCTGGCGACACATGCCCATGGAGGAAATGACATGTACCCTGTACGAAAATTCAATGTTGCGGAAGCAGCATACAGCACAAACCTGCGGCTGAAGATGCAGGAGGCAGAAGGAATGGTGCGGTGTATTGCGCCAAGCCGGGAACGCAGTCTGGCACTGACGAAGCTGGACGAGGCATTGTTCTGGGCAAATGCGGCCATTGCAGCCGAGGGCGTGATGGACCACGAGGAATAATAAAAGGAGGAAAACAAAATGGACAACGAAGCTATGATGAACCGCGCAAAGCAGCTGGTGGTGGACTACTTTAACGCTCACGTGGACGTGACCGACGGCAAGAAGCTGACGATCAAGGACGTGTTCATTGTATGGTTCAGTAAAACCCTGCAGAACTGGAAGGCGCTGGTGAGCACCACCGTGTCTGACGGCATGTACTACGAGATCACCCACAACGGCGATAAGGGCGAGACCTATCTGGACGCTACAAGAAGTGGGACAACCAGTGCATTGTAGACTGAGGTGATCGGAAATGGACAGTATCCTTACCTCGGTGAAGAAACTTCTTGGACTGACCGAGGAGTACACGGCGTTTGATGCAGACCTTATCATGCACATCAACAGTGTGCTGATGATCCTGCGGCAGATGGGTGTTGGGCCTCAGGAGGGCTTTGGCATCAGCGATGCAACGGCAACATGGAGCGAGTTTTGCCAGAACAGGGCGGACATTGAAGCGGTAAAGAGCTATACGGCGCTGAAGGTGAAGATGCTGTTTGACCCGCCGCAGAGTTCCAGCACGATGGAAGCGACCAAAAACCTTATCAGCGAACTGGAATGGCGGCTGTATGCCGAGTGCGACAGGGAGGAGAAACAATGCGGATGCTGAAGTTTGCCGTGGAAGGGCAGCAGCTGGCAAAGCGCGGTGATTTTGCCGGCGTGACAGCCGGAAGCAAAGGCTATCTGCGCTGCCACTTTGAGCAGAGTGACCCGGAGTGCTTATGGCCAAGAAAATTGCTGTGTTCAATGACGAATATGCGGTGACTGTGAGCGCGGAAGGTGAGTGCGCCGTACCCGACGAGGTGACGGACGGAAAAAGCTTTAAGGTGTATCTTGCTGGCCAGAATGGCAAGACGCGGATGATAACAAACAAGGTACTGATCGAGCAGGTGAAGTGACATGGTGGATTTGGACAAGCAGTTTGCAGCAATGGCAGATGTGAGCGAAGAAGATACCGCTTACGATTTTGTGATCGATGAAGACCTGCGCATAATTGCCATCCCGGAGCGGGGTGTGGTGCTGGGCGTTGAGGGAGATAAAGACGCGAACCGCATCCGATTTAGAATGAACAAAACATGGCGCGGATACGATATGTCGAAGTTTGACCTGCGCATCAACTACCAGAATGCAAACGGTGACAAAAACTATTACACGGTGACGAGCAAACACACTGAAGGCAATGCGGTGGTGTTTGACTGGATTGTGGCGGCGGATGCTGTAGCGTATCAGGGCGATGTGTTCTTTATTGTGGTGGGCCTTATTACCACTGGCGGAATGGTGAACTGTGCGTTCCACACGACGCTTGGCAAGGCAAAATGCCTGGAAGGCCTGGTGGTAGACACAAAAACTGACATTTCTGAGATCCGGGACTTTATGGCGACGCTGAAGGCGGAAGTGGAGGCATACGGACAGACCTTTGTGAATGCCGCTGCCGCCAGTGCAAAGGCAGCAAAGGCCAGCGAAACAACTGCTGCCAGTTCGGCCAGTGCGGCAAAGACCTCGGAGACAAACTCCGTGACCAGTGCGAAGGTCGCAAAAACGAGTGAAACGAATGCCAGCACCAGCGCAAGCGCAGCAAAGACTAGCGAGACAAATGCTGGTACCAGCGCCGCCAGTGCTCAGGCCAACGCAAAGAAAGCCGAAGCGGCGCGAGATGATGCCAATACCAGCAAAACCGCAGCTGCTGACAGTGCAGCAGCCGCAAAAAAAGATGCCCAGACAGCATCCAGCGCGGCCAGCACTGCCACAGGTGCGGCCAGCACTGCCAATACCAGCGCAAGCGCAGCAAAGACTAGCGAGACCAATGCTGGCACAAGCGCATCCAATGCGAAGGGCAGCGAAACAAAATCCGGTGAATACCTGCAGGCCACAAAGGAATATTTCGAGCAGGTGCGCACCATTACGCTGGGCGCGCAGGCTGGTATGAGACCTCAGACGCCCTGACTGCTGCGGTGCCCGTGGGTGAAAACGGCTGGTGGGCTGTGGTGGGCACCACGGACAGCATCTGGGTATGGGACCGCGACACCAATGCCTGGCGTGACAGCATGGTGACGGTAAACATGAGTGACTACTACACCCGCACGCAGGTGGATAAAAAGCTGACTGACAAAGCAAACAAGACCGCCGATGACCTGAACACGATGATCAACGCGCTGACCACCGATGCTTCGACCCCTACTGATGCGGACTACTATGTGAGCCAGTACGTTGGCGGCGGCACCAGCACCACCACCTTCCACCGCAGGCCCATGAGTACGCTGTGGGCGTACATCAAGAGCAAGGCGGAAAGCGTATTTGCGGCCAAGAACCACGCGCACAGCTACGCGGGTTCTGCATCTGCAGGCGGCAGTGCTACCAGCGCTGTAAAACTTGACACTGCGACGGCGGGCAGTACTACCAAGCCGGTGTATTTTTCTGGCGGCAAACCAGTTGCGTGTACCTACGAACTGAAAAAGACCGTACCCGCAGATGCGGTGTTTACGGATCATACCTACGACGCTGCAACCGCAAGTGCGCTTGGCCTCGTGAAAATTGGCTCGAACCTTACCATTGCCAGCGGCCTGCTGAGCCTGACCAAAGCCAATGTCACAGCGGCATTGGGCTACACACCGCCGACAACCAACACTACCTATGGCAATGCCACCCAGCGCGCGGCGGGTTTGATGAGTGCTGCCGACAAAAAGAAGCTGGACGGGATCGGCAGCGACATCACCACTAGCGGTACAAATTATATTAGATTCAGCAATGGCACACAGATTTGCTGGCTCGAATTCGGCGAATGGCCTCACAAGAATTACTATCCCTATTTTCAGTTTCCTGTGCCATTTGCTAACACAAATTATGGTGCCGGTTTTACTCTTGGCGAAAGCATAACCTACAGCACCAACGTAGAATGTTGCGTATACAACCGTACTACTACTGAATTATGTGTACGCAGTGACTATAAAGGAAGTATTGTCGTCATAGGTCGCTGGAAGTAAAGGATGTGCAGCATGGAAATCAAAATAGGATATGCCCTTGCAAAACCTGTGGAGACACAGGCGCAGTGCGATGCATACACCGCTATGGTGGAAGCAGTAAACGCCCACAATGCCGCCTGCGCTGTGGGCGATACGTTGTGGAGCATCGCGGATAAACCGGGCTGCTACGAGGTAACGGACGGCGGAGTAAAGTCTGACCCTGCGGACCAGCCCAAACCGGAGCCGACACTTAAAGAGAAGCTGGAAGCACTGCAGGAAGATAACAAGACACTGAAAGAAGAAAATACGATGATCAAGCAGTGTCTGATGGAAATGAGCGAAATCGTATATGCTTAAACGAGTTTACAGAAAACTGGAAAGGACTGTTTTTATGATGGCAATGTTGTGGGCACAGGAGATCATGAGCTGCGAGACGACCGAGGAAGCAAAGGCAATGTATGCCCGCTGCCCCCGCCTGCTGAAGGAGAAGGTGAAAGCCATTCTGGTGAAGAGCGGCTTTGAGGAAATCGTACAGTAAGGAGCTGAGGACAAGGCGTACGCTGAGGAAATTACGGAGCAAGGGTCTGTAAAGGCTGATACATAAAACAGGAGCTGAAAAATCAAAATGGCACTCTCGAACACGGCGACGCCGATCTACTACGGCCGGTTCCGGGAGGCCGTGATGCGCGGGGAGATCCCCGTTTGCAGAGAGATCAGCATGGAGATGAACCGGATCGACGACCTGATTGCAAACCCGGGCATCTACTATGACGATAAGGCCATCAACGGCTTTATCGCGTTCTGTGAGGACGAGCTGACGCTGACTGACGGCGGCGATGTGAAGATGCTGGACAGCTTTAAGCTGTGGGCAGAACAGATCTTTGGCTGGTACTACTTTGTGGAGCGGAGCGTGTATGTGCCGAACCCGCACGGGGCAGGCGGACACTACGAGACCAAGCGCATCAAGAAGCGGCTGGTGACGAAGCAGTATCTTATCATCACACGCTCGGCCGCAAAGACCATGTACCTGGAATTTTTGCAGGCGTACTTTATGACCGCCAACACGAACACCACCCAGCAGCTGACCACAGCGCCTACTATGAAGCAGGCCGAGGAAGTGCTGGCACCCTTCCGCACCGCGTTGGCACGGGCAAAGGGGCCGGTGCTGAAGTTCATGACCGATGGCAGCCTGCAGAACACCACTGGTGCGAAAGCAGACCGTGTGAAGATGGCAAGTACCAAAAAAGGCATTGAGAACTTTGTGACCAACAGCCTTTTGGAAGTGCGCCCCATGACCATTGAAAAGCTGCAGGGCAGGCGCGACACGGTGGCTACCGTGGACGAATGGCTAAGCTGTGACATCCGAGAAGACCCCATTGGTGCCATTGAGCAGGGCGCGGCGAAAAACGAGAACTACCTGATCGTTGCGGCAAGCAGCGAGGGCACGGTGCGCAACGGATGTGGCGACGACATCAAAATGGAACTGCTGAGCATCCTGAAGGGGGAGTACGTAAACCCACATGTCTCTATCTGGTACTACAAGCTGGACAGCATTGAGGAAGTGGGCCGACCGGAGATGTGGCTGAAGGCAAACCCGAACCTTGGCAAGACCGTGAGCTACGAGACCTATCAGCTGGACGTAGAAAGAGCCGAAAAATCGCCCAGTGCCCGGAACGACATTCTTGCAAAGCGCTTCAATCTGCCGATGGAGGGGTACACATACTTTTTTCCGTATGAAGAGACCCTTTGCCACCGACCGAGAAGCTACTGGCAGATGCCGTGCGCCATGGGCGCGGACCTGAGCATGGGCGATGATTTTTGTGCGTTTACGTTTTTGTTTCCGCTTTCAAGCGGATATTTTGGGGTAAAGACAAGGGACTACATTACCAGCTACACTCTGAGCCAACTGCCCGTGAGCCGAAGAAACCAGTACGAAGAGTTCATGAAAGAGGGGACATTATTCGTATTTGACGGCACGGTGCTGGACATGATGCAGGTGTACGAAGACCTTGATAACTTTGTGCAGCAGAACCAGTACGACGTGCGGGCGTTTGGCTACGACCCATACAACGCGCAGGAATTCGTAGAGCGCTGGGGGCAGGAGAATGGCACCTTTGGCATTACGAAGGTGATTCAGGGTGCGAGGACCGAGAGCGTGCCGCTGGGTGAGCTGAAAAAGCTGAGTGAACAGCGAAAATTGTTGTTTGACGAAAAGCTGATGCAGTTTGCAATGGGCAATTGCATTGCACTGGTGGACACTAATGGCAACCGGAAGCTTTACAAGCAGCGGCAGGACCAGAAGATCGATGCTGTGGCAGCTATGATGGATGCTTACATTGCGTGGAAGCAGAACCGGGATGCATTTGAGTGATTACAGCATCTGAAATACTGTAATTGCAATATAAACCGTAAGCAGAGTTCCCCACTACAATGACTAGACTTTTTGATACATAAATCCGTCCTGAGTCAAATATAGCTCGGAGGGGTTCATGGGTTCATTTAGTGCATTTTTAATTACCGTAACCAGTGGACTTAGCACCTGTTTTGTAAGATTATCAGATATTTTTAGAATGCTCTTTTCGGATTGAGTAAAGGGGGCAGGATCTTTTTTGAGGAAGGCCGCCTTGTGTGCTTCTCGGATATCCTTTGCGTAAGGGCTAATGGCATCGGAAATTTTGTTTTTCGTGTGCCCCAGCAGTAGGTCTGCCTCTGCAAGAACACTTTCCAGATAAACAGCATTCCAGTTTTGTGCATAATAGACTTCCATGATAGTGCTGATTGCATAGAGCTGTGATGATAAGTCAAGGTTCTGTTTTGCAATTAGAACAGGCTCCTGATTCTTTTTAGCGTCTTTTGTATTGACCCGGTGCTCTAGTTCGGTTGTGTAAAAGTCGATGTCCGCAATCGCTCGAATCTTAGAACGCTGGATATTCGTTAGAGTAGCTATGCGCTGGGGCTCGCTTAACATGATTGTGGAATAATTTCCAACGGCATATTTCACAAATGTCAGCTCGGAAAGAAGTTCTGTGCGCTTGGAGTCCTCTAAAAAACTAAGGACATCGTCAAGTTTTCGGCTGATTTCCGACATTTTAGACGAAATATCGGAGAGAAAGTATTGCCCGGTTGCGAAAGAAGCAATGCTAAAGGCATTAAATAGGGCAACGGATGCTGGATTGATTGGATGCAAGGATGCGGTTCCACTAAAATGCGAACTAGCATCAACCACAGTCGTGGCATAGCCTCCGTTGCGAAGATGCAAGAGCACTCCCTGGACACCTTCTGGAAATTTCAAAATGTAGGTTTTGGAAGCAGTATCTGAAACAATGGCTGGGGGAAGAAGTTGAAGCAAAGAATTGGCGGTAACTCCAGTTTGCTCTGGAAACTCAACTTTTCGGAACCGTGTCTTATCACTAAAGTCAAACGGGATATCGCTTGGAACGATTTCGCAGTTGAGGTCTTTTGTAGAAAGCAGTTCGTTACTGGCCATAATGACAGCCTCCTCGTAGTTTGTGAATCTATCATACAGCAGATAATCTATATTTGCAAGGAGCAGTCGAAAAAAGAAACAATGAAATCGCTTTCAATAGAGGATTTCTTATTAGAGAGGAGGTGATTATATGCACAGCTATAACGATGAACTCTACCATTGGGGCATCAAGGGCATGAAATGGGGCGTGCGTCGATATCAAAATAAAGATGGGACTCTGACTGCGGCAGGACGAAGCCGATATGTAGGGAGTAACGCTGAAGGAACAGATGAAAAGTCACAAAAGAGAGTTGGGCTTTCAGACAAACAAAAAAGGGCGTTGAAAATCGGCGCAGCGTTAGCGGTTGCTGCATTGGGAACGTATGGCGGGTATCGCTTGGCAAAGTCTGGCAAGTTAGAGCCATTTGTTGCTGCAGGCAAACAAAAAGCTGCTGAACTTATGGAAGAGGCGGGAAAAGAGCGGAGTTCAACTCCTAAAACTCATGCACATTCAGACTATACGCGAGCGCATGAGAAAAAGAGTGTTCGAGTGCTGAGCGATGAAGAACTTAATGCTAAAATTAACCGGTTGCAAAAAGAAAAGCAGTATGAATCACTGATTGCTACTCCGAGCAATGTGAAAAAGATGCTTGCGACAGCCGGAACGGCCGCATCAGCATTAGGAACCATAAGCACATTGTACAACAACTACAACGCTGTGGCAAAAATCGGAAAAAATCTTATTGCCTCAAAGAAAATCCAGAATCGTATGAGCACGATGAAGGTTCACTCAGAATAAGAAAGGCATCTATGAGAAGTGAAGCAACGATTGGCTCCCGCCTGAAACGGGCGTGGAACGCCTTTACGAACCGGGACCCTCCCGGGAAGAACTACTATGGCGGAGGGAGCAGCTACCGGCCTGACCGGGTACGGCTGAACCGTGCGAACGACCGCACAATCATGACCGCCATATACACCCGCATTGCCATGGACGCAGCGGGCATCACAATAAACCACGTAAGGCTCGATGAAAACGGACGCTACGACGAAACCGTTGATTCGGGCCTTAATTGCTGTCTGAACCTTTCCGGCAACAAGGACCAGACCGGCAGGGCGCTGCGGTATGACATGTTCCTCTCTGTACTGGACGAGGGCGTGGCAGCGCTTGTGCCGGTGGACGTGGATGTGGACGAAGAGACCGGCAAAGAAAAGATCCTTTCCATGCGGGTGGCAAAGGTGAAGGAATGGTACCCCGATGATGTGCGGCTGGAAGTGTATAACGACCAGACCGGACAGAAAGAGGAGATCACCCTGCCGAAAGCAGAAGTGGCCCTGATCGAGAATCCGTTCTATGCCGTGATGAACGAGCCGAACGGCACCATCCAGCGCCTTGTCCGCAAGCTGAACCTGATGGACGTGGTGGATGACCAGCTGGGGTCTGAAAAGCTGGACCTCATCATCCAGCTGCCATATGTAGTGCGCAACGAAATCCAGAAAAAAAGAGCGGACGACCGGAGAGCCGAGATTGAGCGGCAGTTGACCGGCTCTAAATACGGCATTGCCTATACCGATGGTTCGGAACACATTACGCAGCTGAACCGCAGCCTTGAAAATAACCTCCTGAAACCGTGGAATACCTGACCAACATGCATACACCAGTTAGGCATTACCCCGGAGATCATGAACGGTACAGCAAGCGATGCGGTGATGACGAACTATGAGAACCGTACCATTGAGCCCCTTGTGGCAGCAGCCGTAGACGAGCTGAAGCGAAAGTTTTTGACCGAAGAGGACCGGAAGGAAGGCCGCGAGAGTGTGCTGTACTTCCGCGACCCGTTCAAGCTGGCACCGGTGAGCGCCGTTGCGAGATGGCGGACAAGTTTACCCGCAACGAGATCCTGACGAGCAACGAGTTCCGGCAGCTGCTGGGAATGAAGCCCTCGAAGGACCCGAAGGCGGACGAACTGCGGAACAGCAATATTTCGCAATCCGATGCGGAAATTGCTGAGAGAAACAAAACGATCACGGCTGGAAAGGAAGCCGTAGAAAGGAGTATGGCAAATCAAAATGGCGAAGTTTGATTATGACTGCAGCGGCTGGGCCACGAAGGCAAAGACCAAGTGCTATGATGGCCTGACCATTGCGCCGAATGCGTTCCAGGAATGCGACGGCAAAGTTGTGACCATGGTGTACAACCATGACCATGACAACCTGGAAAACGTCCTTGGCCATTGCCTGCTGGAGAACCGGCCCGGGGGCATGTATTGCTACGCAAAGTTCAACGATACGGATACTGGCCGGACCGCGAAGGCCTGCGTGGAAAATGGCGACCTGAACGCTTTTTCCATCTATGCAAACTGCATTAAGAAGACCGGAAACACTGTCCAGCACGGCATTATTCAGGAAGTGAGCCTTGTGCTGGCAGGCTGCAACCCGGGTGCGCTGATCGACGAGGTGGTGAAGCACAGTGCCGACGAGGACTACGAGGGCGGCGAAGCATTCATCTACACAGACGGCGGCCTGAGCATTGCCCACGGACTGGACCCAGACGGTGAACCGCTGGACGACCTTGTACACAGCGGCGATGCAGCGACCGACGAAGCAACACAGGAGGAAGCCGAGATGGCGGACGAACAGAAGGATGGCAAGACGCTGAAAGAGGTGTACAACAGCATGACACCCGAACAGCAGGAGTGCTGCCATGCACTGATGGGCATGGCCCTGGAAGAGCGTGACGGCGAAGAGACTGACGATGAGGAGGAAGAAACCGTGAAGCAGAACGTATTTGAGAAGGACACGAAGGGCACCGTGCTGAAGCACAGCATCGACGAGATCAACAAGGTGGTGAAGACCGCCAAGACCTGCGGCACCATGAAGGCCGCTTTTGCAAATGCCGGCATTGAGGACAGTGAGGTGGACGCTTTGTGCCACGGCATTGACAACATCGACTGGCTGTTCCCGGAAGATCACCTGCTGGACACCCCGCCCCGCATCATTGACAAGCCCGACGACTGGGTGAGCGTGGTGATGGGCGGCGTGAAGCACATCCCGTTCAGCCGCTTCAAGAGCCTGTTCGCCGACCTGACCGAGGACGATGCACGTGCCAAGGGCTACCTGAAGGGCAACTACAAGACTGAAGAGGTGTTCGGCCTGCTGCGCCGCTCCACCGGCCCGACCACGGTGTACAAGAAGCAGGAGCTGGATCGCGACGATGTGGTAGACATTACCAGCTTTGATGTGGTGGCATGGCTGCGCAACGAGATGCGCTACAAGTTGAACCGTGAGCTGGCACTGGCCTACATTCTGGGTGACGGCCGCATGGCAGCAAGCCGTGACAAGATCGATGAGAACTGCATCCGTCCGGTGTTCAACGACGCCGACCTGTTTACCATCAAAGTGCAGGTGAAGACCACTGGCCTTTCCACCGTGGAGGACAAGTACAAGGCCTTTATCAAGCAGGCCATCCGTGCCCGCAAGGACTACCGCGGCAGCGGCACCCCGACTATGTTTACCACCGAGGATGCCCTGACCGAGATGCTGCTGCTGGAAGACGGCATGGGCCGCCCACTGTATACGGACGAGGCCGCACTGGCCCGCAAGCTGCGTGTTGCCAAGATCGTGACCATTCCCGAAATGGAAGGCCGCAAGGGTGCCAAGGGCGGTGATCTGGCTGCTGTGATCGTGAACCTGGCCGACTATACCGTGGGTGCGGACAAGGGCGGTGCCGTGAGCATGTTCGATGACTTTGACATCGACTTCAACGCACAGAAGTACCTGATCGAGACCCGCTGCTCCGGTGCACTGACCAGCCCCTACAGCGCTATGGCCATTGAGTGGGCTGCATGAGAGACTCCTTCAGTCTCACAGTCAACCTGACGGCGGCGCTGTTCGCCAGCTCCCTCAATGAGGGAGCCTTTTTCAAAGGAAAGGATGATAGAAAATGCTGAACAAGCTCTATGAGCAGGACAAGGACCTGCACGTTGCAAACTATGTGCCTATGGCAAGACCGCTGACCACAAGCTGTATGCCGACGAAGGTTATAAGGAGACCGTGACCAAGGCCGAGATCGAGGATGCCTTCGTGAAGGGCCGTCTGATGATCGTGGAGGGCGCAAACTATCTGGTGCCTGTGGCCTTTGGTGCGACCGGTGCGATCACCGTTGTGACCGGTGAGACCGTGAAGACCCAGGCATGGGCTGCTTCTGCCGAAAAGTAAGCAGAAAATTCAAAATGGAGTGAAAGTGCTATGAGCAAGTGGTTTGGGAAGCTTGGTTTCGTGGAGACCAAGGAGACAGAGCTGAGTGTGCACTCGGAGATCGTGACAGAGCGTGACTGTTACGGCGACCTGACACGGAACATGCGCAGGTTACAGTCCGGCGACAAGGTGAACGATGATATCAGCCTTGCGAACACGTTAAGTGTCATCGCTGACCCGTATGTTCAGGAGCACTTTTGCAATCTCCGGTATGTGACGCTTTACGGCGGAAAATGGAAGGTGACGGACGCGAGCGTGGAGTACCCGCGCATCGTGCTGACGCTGGGAGGGTTATGGCATGGCAACGAAACTGAGTGAAAGACGCTCCGCGCTGGATGCGCTTTTGCGCAGCATCGTGAAACAGCGGTGTGGCAGTGAAAACGTGTACTACCAGCCGCCTGCAAACCTGCGGATGAAATACCCTTGTATCTGCTACAAGCTGGAAAAGATCCGCAGTCCGAAGGCTGACGACCGCGTATACCGCCAGACCTTCCATTATTCTGTTACCGTGATTGACACGAAACCGGACAGCGAAATGACGGCGGCCATGGGTTTGCTTGCAAAGCTTCTCATGACCGCCATTTTATTTCGGACAACTTATACCACGACGTATTCAGCGTGTGGTACTGATACCTATTTATAAAGGAGGACAAAACCTATGGCAAGAGCAAAATGGGATGTGGACGGCACCCGCAAGTTCCATGCCGGTGTTTCCCACGGTATGGTATACCCCAAGGCAGACGAAGGCACGGCTAATGGCGCTGCATGGAATGGCCTGACCGGCGTGACCGAGAGCCCCAGCGGCGCAGAACCCACTGACCTGTGGGCCGACAACATGAAGTATGCCCGCCTGATCTCTGGCGAGGACTACGGCTTTACTATTGAGGCCTACATGTATCCGGAGGAGTTTGAGCCCTGCGACGGTCTGGCTGCCCCGGTGAAGGGCATCCGCATCGGTCAGCAGAAGCGCAAGGCCTTCGGCTTCAGCTGGCAGACCAAGGTGGGCACCGACGAGGATGCCGACAAGGGCTATATCATCCATGTGGTGTGGAACGCTACCGCACAGCCCAGTGAGAAGAGCCACGAGACCATGAACGACAGCCCGGATGCCGAGACCTTCAGCTGGGAGTGCGACACCGTGCCCGTGAACGTGACCGGCTATAAGGATGTCGCCGTGATGGAGTTTGACAGCACTGTGCTGACGGCTGCCCAGATGAAGCTGTGGAAGACCTGCTGTATGGCACCGACAGCGAGGATGCAAAGCTTCCCACCCCGGACGAGCTGATTGCTGCAGTAAAGGCTGCTGTGTAAAAACACCCTCTCAGCGCGCAGTCCGGCGTTTTCCGGCGCTGCTTGCAGCTCTCCCGAAGGGGCGAGCTTTGTTGAGAGGAAAAAATCAAAATGAACCGATAAGGAGAGATTAAGATGCTGAAAAAGACCATTTCCTATACCGACTATGACGGCAACCAGCGCACCGAGGACTTCTACTTCAACCTGTCCATGGCCGAATTGACAGAGATGCAGATGGGCGTGGAAGGCGGTATGAGGGGCTACATCCAGCGCATTATGGCAGCCAATGACCAGACTGCGCTGATGAAACTGTTCAAGGACGTTCTGCTGCTGACCTACGGTAAGAAGAGCGACGATGGCCGTCTGTTCCTCAAGAATGATGCCATTCGTGCAGAATTCGAGGCAAGTCCGGCTTTCAGCGCAATTTACATGGAGCTGATGTCCGATGCGCAGAAGGCGGCAAATTTCATCAATGGCCTGATGCCTGCTGACCTGCGCAATCAGAACCCGGCTATGGAGATGGCCGCAACCGCAAGCGCTGCGCCTGCACTGAGCGTGGTATCGGAACAGGGCTGATAAGCTCTGATATTTTTCCGCTTTGGCGGAGAGAGCTGCGCCGGGAAATTTCCGGGCAGTCTTTATTTTTTTACTCCTTCAGGCGCTGACGCGCCAGCCCCTCTAAGAGGGAGCCTTTTAAAGGAGCACATTTAAGAGTACAGGGAGAGTGAAAGAATGCTGGAGCTGCATATTCCCGGTGGAGAACGCTGGGATGAACGAATCAACCAGTTTGCATACGATAAACCGGTGGCGCTTCGACTGGAGTACAGCCTGCTCTCCCTGTCTAAATGGGAAAGCAAGTGGCACAAGCCGTACTTGGACGAAAATGTGAAGAAAACACGCGAAGAAACGCTTGATTTCGTCCGATGCATGACTCTGACAAAGGGCGTGGACCCGACCGTATACACAAGACTGCGGCGGGAAGACTGGCTGGCCATTCAACGATATATGAGCGACCCGATGACGGCCGCGACCTTTAAAGACCGCAAAGGCGGCAAGAAGCGCGCACGCTACCAGACGGCAGACCTGTTTTATGCCGCCATGGCAAGCTACGGCATCCCATTCGAGTGCGAAAAGTGGCACCTGAACCGGCTTTTGGCGCTGATCCGGGCCTGCGGTGAAGAGAACCTGCCGCCCGAGAAGATGGGTAGACACGAGCAGGCGGCGCACATCCGGGCGCTGAATGCACAGCGCAGGGCAAAGTTTCACTCGAGGGGGTAAGAGCTTTTGAGCAAGGTAATTGAGATCCGGCAGAAAGGCGACTTTAAGAAAAGCCTGACCTTTTTCAGCCACATCAAGAGCTGGAGTGTGCGACCGATCCTTGAGAAATACGGAAAGCTGGGTGTAGAACGGCTTGCGGATGCCACCCCGAAAGCCACCGGAAAGACGGCGGCAAGCTGGAGCTACGAAATCAAAATGGATAAGAGCGGGGCCACACTTTGCTGGAAGAACGGCAACATTGTGGACGGAGTGCCCATTGCGGTGATCTTACAATACGGACATGGCACAAGAAACGGAGCCTATGTGCAGGGAGTAGATTACATTAACCCTGCCTTGGCTCCGATTTTTTCTGCTCTGGCCGATGAATTGTGGAAGGAGGTGCGAAATCTTTGAGTAAAGAAGTAGATGAACGCGTCGTAGAGATGCGGTTCAATAACGCATTGTTTGAAAGCAAGGTTCAGCAGACAATGCGGAGTTTGGCGGCACTCAACGAAAAACTGATGTTCAAAGGAGCGGAAAAAGGCTTTGAGAAAGTCTCAGATTCATCAGAGAAGGTAAAATTCAATGCATTGTTGAATGCTCTGGACAATCTGAGCCAAAAATTCTCGGCTGTCGAGGTGATTGGCGTAACTGCGCTGATGCGGATTACAAATCAGGCAGTTGATGCTGGTGAACGGCTTGTCAAAGCATTATCGCTTGATCCTATTATCAGTGGCTTTCAGGAGTATGAAACGCAGATCAATGCAGTTCAGACGATTCTGGCCAATACATCAAGCAAAGGCACTACGTTGGACCAAGTCAATGCTGCACTGGATGAGCTGAATCACTATGCCGACCTGACGATTTACAATTTTACGGAAATGACCCGTAACATTGGTACGTTTACAGCGGCAGGCGTTGATTTGAATACTTCCGTTTCAGCTATTAAGGGTATTGCAAACCTTGCAGCTGTATCTGGCTCGACCAGCCAGCAGGCTAGTACAGCCATGTATCAGCTCTCACAGGCACTCGCATCCGGTACTGTGAAATTACAGGATTGGAACTCCGTAGTCAATGCTGGTATGGGCGGTCAGGTGTTTCAAGATGCCTTGAAAGAAACCGCTCGTGTGCATGGTATTGCCATTGATAGCATGATAAAAAAGGAAGGTTCCTTCCGTGAGACCTTATCCAAGGGATGGCTGACTTCATCTATTCTGACTGAAACTCTTCAGAAGTTCACTGGCGATCTCAATGAGGAAACCTTGAAGTCCATTGGATACACCGATGAGCAGATAAAGAAAATCATGGAGATGGGCAAGACTGCAAATGACGCTGCAACAAAAGTCAAAACGTTCAGTCAGCTGAAAGATACTTTGACCGAAGCGCTGCAGTCTGGATGGACTCAGACTTGGCAAACGATTATTGGTGACTTTGAAGAGGCGAAAGAGCTTTTCACAAGATTCAGTGACGTCTTTTCAGATCTTATAAACAAATCGTCTGAAGCCCGTAATACCGTGTTGGCCGGAGGCCTGAATACCGGTTGGCAGCAGTTGAGCACCGCACTGGGAGACAGTGCTGACTTTTATAGTCAGATGCTGGAAAAGGTCATGCTTGCAAATGGTTCAATCAGTCAAAAACAGATTGATGATGCCGGAAGTTTTGTCAAGGCTTTGCAGCAGGGAGGTGTTTCCGCTGAGCAGCTTCAAAATGGGTTGAAAGAATCGTACAAGCAGCTTTCAGTACTGGGAGCTTTGAGTGACGATGCTTTAAAAGCCAAAAAACTCGATCCTGCTCAGGTGAGGTCTCTGGCAAAGAGCTTTGAGGAAGTTAACCAGAAGGTTGCAGACGGTAGCCTGGATCTTGATATTTACTCCAAGAAAATCGGTGAGCTCTCCGGTCGGGAGCATCTGATCGAGTCCATTTGGAATGTTTTGAGGCACTTGAAAAAGTTGTGGAGCCGGTAGCACGTGCCTGGCAGAAGATATTCTCGCCCATCACGGCCGATCAGATCTACAACATCGCAAAGTCAATTGACGAGTTTACTGCAAAGCTCAGCATCAGTGACGAGACAGCCGATAAAATCGAACGAACATTCAGTGGTATTTTTGCTGTGCTGAATGTTTGGAAAAATATGCTTTTAACCGTTAGTAAGGTTCTGGGGGAGGTATTCAATGCTGTATCTCCACTTGCTGGCGGCTTTTTAAGTATTACCGCGTCATTGGGCGATTGCTTGGTTGAGATGGCCAATGCAGTCAATAACTCTAAGACGTTTAAGACGACACTGGATGGTATTCACTGGATTATCGGAAAGGTGTCTGAAGGGATGCAGACCTTTGCAGGGGTACTGACTGATGTATCGAATAACGTCTCTGTCGTGTTCGACCCGTTAAAGACCCTTGGCGAGTGGTTTGAAAATTTTATTTCTTTCATCACACCAAAGCTGAAATGGCTTGCTGATAAAATCGGGGAGATTTTTGAAGAACTGGGAAGCGGTGCATCCGGTGCTTTTGGCAATCTGAATGGCAACGCACTTTGGGGTTTTGCGAATGCTGGAATGATTGCCGGGCTCATTGCAGGCATTAAGGGCTTTTTGGAAGCTTTTAAAGATATCGGCTCTACCGTTAAAGACACAATCGGGGGTGTGGCAGAACTTCTTAACAAGTTAGGAGAAGCTGTCACTGCATGGAAAAACAACAAGAACGCAGAAACGCTCAAGACAATTTCGACCGCTGTGGCAATTCTTGCTGGGTCACTTGTTGTGCTTTCGATGGTGAAGCCAGAACGGTTGGCTGCATCTACGGGAGCGATGATTGCACTGTTTGCTGAACTGCTTGTGGCGCTTGCAATTTATGACGAAATTGCGAAAAAAACCAAAAAAGTTGGCAAAGGCACCAGTTCAATGGTCGTTATGGCAGCAGGTGTTCTGATCCTTACGTCTGCGCTGAAGAAGATTTCTGAAATTGAAAACGAAAAGCTTCTGACTTCAGTTATCGCATTGGGCGCGGTGATGGCAGAACTGGTTGCTGCACAAGTTGCAATTTCAAAATGGGCAAAAGATGGTGCTAAGCATGCCATGAGTATGCTTGCAATGGCTGCGGCAGTTCGTGTCCTTGCAGAAGCAGTAGAACAGTTGGCAGACCTTGGCTGGGATGGCATTGAGAAGGGTCTTATTGCCGTAGCAGGACTGCTGGCGGAAGTTGCTGCGTTTTCGGGGCTGAGTAATTTTGGCGGACTGACGGCAGGAAAAGCAGTGGGAATTTTGATCCTGGCAGCAGCACTGAGTGTGTTGGAAAAATCAGTGTCAGCATTCAGCAAGATGCCGGTAGACGAACTCCAGAATGGAATTGGTGTACTGGGTGCGATTCTTGGCGAAATTGCGGTTTTCAGCATGTTGTCCAACCCGGCAGAACATGTGCTTTCAACAGCAACTGCCTTAACTATTTTGTCCGGAGGACTGCTGATTCTATCCAATGCTCTGGCAAACCTCGGCGGCATGACACTTGGTCAGATCGGCGTGGCACTGGCAGCAATGGCAGGCGGACTGATTGAAATGGGTGTCGCACTGACTCTTGTAAAAGGCTCTCTTGGCAGTGCAACCTCGTTCCTTATTATGTCGGTTGTGTTGAATGCTCTCGTTTCTCCGCTGAAATCTCTTGGCGAAATGTCACTTGAAGAGATCGGGCATGGATTACTCGCAGTTGGTGGGGCACTTGGCATTTTCGCGATTGCTGTTGGAACAATGTCGCTTGCAGGTCCAATCGTCATTGCTGTTTCTGCAGCTCTGAGTTTGCTGGCAGGAAGCTTTGCATTGCTGCTTGGAACGATGGCAGCAGTAAGCCTAATGCCTCTTCGGGTGGAAGCACTTGTCGTGGCACTTGGAACGCTTGGCTCTGCAATTGGCGTTTTTATCGCTGGAGTAATCGCAGGGCTTGGAACAGCAGCTGGAAGCATTGCTATTGCAATCGCTGAAATTATTGTAGCGGTATGCAACGCAATTGCACAGGCCGTTCCTGCAATCGGCAATGCACTTGCTCAGCTCATCGTGGCCATTTGCAATGTCATCGTACAGTGCAGTGAGCCTATTGGACAGGCTTTGTTTACGCTGGGCACTGTAGTGATCCAGACCATTATCGATCTGATCGCATGGGCATGGGATGGTGGCGGTGAGGGAGGCGGCATCAAAGGTGCACTGAGTGAACTGCTGGGAAATATTGTTGCATGGCTTTCGGAACATCTCAATCCGATAAACTTGTTTGGCGGCTTGCTTGGCACGATTTCGGGCTTCTTTGGCAAAATCGGAGAATATATGTCTCAGGGACTTGCTAATGGCCTGAATACTGGAGCTTCAGTGCAGATTGCAAACAACGGTGTTCAGACTCTGTGCAATAAGGTGAAGGATTTCTTTCGGAATGCGTTTGGAATCAATTCGCCTTCGACCTGGATGAGGGAGCTCGGCCAGTGGTTTGCACCGGGTCTTATAAATGGACTGAATGGAACAGCATCTATTGCGAAGCTGAATGCTGGAACCAAGGTATTTGGTGAAAATGTAAAATCTGGACTTTCCGGTACGTTTGATGGTTTGAACAGTTGGATGTTCAACAAAGGCAGCGATGCAGCCAGCAGTTCTATAACGGACTGAGCGCGGCGAAGAACGTCCGAACTGGTTCCAAAGACGACTGGTTTGACGAGTGGTACGAAAAAGAGATCAGCAAGTACCGGAATGTGACTCCGAATACCGTGGCAGATGATGCTGCGGAAGATATTCTTGGAACACTTTTTGGGTCTGGAGATACGAGCCCCACCGGTTCTGGCGGTACAACCACTGGCAAGACCAAAAAATCCTCCGGCTCCGGCACGAAGAAGACCGTGGCCCAGCAGATCGAGGAAAAGTACAAGCCGAAGCTGGAAGCAAACAAGGCGGCACGTGAAGCACTGGACAGCGAGTACGAGCTGTGGCAGACCGAGAACCAATACAGTGCGGACGAGGACACGCTGCTGGCGAAGAAGATGGAGAACGCGGCGGCAGAAATTGCGAACCAGACCGACCGGGTGGCCATTGCACAGGCAAAGTACGACGAAATGCTGAAGCGCTGGGGCGCGGACAAGACAGAGACCAAGGAAGCCTACGCCAGCCTGCTGAGCGAAAAGACCAGCCTTGCGAAATTACAGGCAGACCAGTACACCGGCCTGTTTGAAGACATCACGAAGCGGTATGACACCGACCTTGGTACACTGGAAAAAGAGTATAACCTCTGGACGGCCCAGAACGACAGCACGGCCTCAAAGCTGGACAAGATCGACCGGGAGACCGAGTACCAGAAGAACGAGCTGGAGCTGAAGCAGAAAAAGGAAGCCAAGGCGAAGGAGCAGTGGGAGACCCTGCGGAAGGAATACGGCGAAAGCGACCTGCGCACAAAGGAAGCATGGAACGACTATCTGGACGCGCAGACCGAGAGCCTGCAGCTTCAAAATGACATTGCAAAGCAGGGACTGAACAAGCTGGATGCGCAGCTTTCCATCATCAAGGACGAACAGAGCCGGATGCAGAGCCGGATGGACCTTCTGACCAGCATCTACGGCGATGGCAGCCTGAAGGACCGTGAGGACGCCTACAAGCAGGCGGTGGAGCAGTACGGCGAAAACAGCGCTGAGGCAAGAAAAGCAAAGTATCAGGGCATTACCACCAGCATCCTCGGCACAGTGGAAGCGCTGCAGAACATGAATGCCGAGCTGGAAAAGACCCGGCTCATCCAGCAGCAGCTGGCGGACGGCAAAGACCTGAATGGCAATCCGCTGAGCAAAGACGACGTGAACGACCTGAAGGACCAGTTGCTCTCCTCCCGCAGTTCTATGGTGAGCTTTGCAGGGGCACTGGCAGATGCCATGGGCCTTGAGGACAGCGCTAAAAGCGCGGTGGTAAAGCTTGCCAATGCCATCCAGAAGAACTGGGTGCCCGTCAGCAATGCGTGCAGCGAGGTGTGGACGAAGGTCTCCGGAGCCATGGGCGAGGAGATGACGAATACCCTGAGCACCGTATTCAAGGCGGCATTCAGCGAGGAAGGCATGGAGATCGGGACGGAATTCGTCTCGGCCATTGCATCCGCCATGCAGGGAGACTACGCTGGTGCCATCATTTCGGCGGCAACGGGACTGATCGATCTGCTGTTTACGGAAACCGGAAAGCAGCTGACCGGCGGAGCAGGAGACATGCTGCTGAAGCTGTTTTCCGGAATTCAAAATGGAGACCTTGCGGGAAAGCTTGCCAACATTGGGACAGCCGCGGCAAATGTCGGCAATTCCCTGAGTGGACTGCTGCCCATGCTGGGACAGCTGGGAACGACCGGAGCCGGTGCAGGAATGGCAGTTGGCGGCATTGGCGAAGCACTGGGCGGGCTGGGTGCTTCCATACTGGCGGTGCTGCCGGAACTGCTGATTGTGGTGGGCATTATTGCAGCCATCGCGGCACTGATCGGCGGTATTGCGTGGTTTATCAGCAGCCGGAAGAAGGAAAAGGCCACCGGCGCAAAGGACGTTGGCTCGGAGATCGACAAGGGCATCAGCGATGGCGTGAAGGAAGATGCGCCCATTGTGGACGATGCCGTGAGCGACATGACCGAGAACGCCATGGACATTGCGAAGGGCACACTTGGAACCATCAGCAAAGTGATGGGCGACGACTACGAGTACACGCCCCAGATCGTGCCCGTGGTGGACCTGACCAATGTGCTGGAAGGTGCGGACGAGATCGACAATGCCTTTGCGGCGACAAAATCGCTGAGCCTTGACGGAGACGTGAGCCGGAACCTTGCAAACAAGATCGATGCCGAAGTGCAGCTTCAAAATGGACTGAAGAGCGCCGGAAATGAGGACACTCTACGTGCCATCAACGCACTGGCCGGGCACATGGACGGCGTGGCCGAGAGCATCAAGGGCATGAGCGTGACCATCAACGGCAGAAAGGCCATTGGCTACATCGACGACCGGATGGGACGGCTGACCGCAGCGAAAGTGAAGTGAGAAAATGGCGATCATCAAAGAACTGAGCCCCGGTGATACCCTGAAAGTGTACGAGGACGGCGTTGCAGCAGAGTTTGTGGTGGCCCAGCACAACTACGAAAAAGACCTGAACGGCAAGGGTAAGACCATGCTGATGCGCACCACCCTGCTGAAAGACGCAGTGCAGTGGGGCAACAACGAGAAAGATGTTTCGTGGAAGAACGAGCCGACCCTGCGCAACTGGCTGGAAAACACCTACGCAGCACGGCTGAGTGAGGACACGCTGAAGACCATCGTGCCGGTGACGATCCGGTACGATTATGGTTCAAGTGAGAGCGGTACGCTGGAAGAACAGCGGTTCTTTGTGCCAAGGGTAGTAGACTTCAGCGGAGATACGGCGCTGTTTACTGGAATCCGAAGATTTTTGAGGATAGTCTGAGCGGCGGAAGGGCGGATATTACCGAAGGAAGCAACATCTACGAACTGTGGAAGTACGTGTTCAGCACGCGAAGCAGTAAAAACTACGAGGATGGCGATAACACCCGCGGAGAGGCGCTGAGCCTTTACGTGAAGCACGGCAGAGGTGCCGACCCCGGGTCACCTGGGGACATTAACACCTACTGGGATACGACAACGGGACAGTGGGGCGTTTCCAGCTCGAATATTCTCGTATGTTTCTGCGTGGATGAGAATGCCACGGTGGACGATGATGGATGCCTGACAGCCAATAGCGGGCCGGAGATCCAGAGCAACTACTTTGGCATGAACGGCGTATTTGGGCGGTGGGGAAAGTTCGGGCTGCCGTACCGCGTTTATGATGCAGATGGCGACACCATTACCGTGACCGAAAAGCTGAACGGCAAAGTGCGCAGGACGTTTAGGGCAATTCAAAATGGAGTATATCGGTTTGAAATATCACAGAAAGAGCTGGAAAGCTTTGACTGGAACGCCGACTATATCCTGACGGTAGAAGCCAGCGACGGCCGGACCACTAACCGGAAAAGCTGCAAGGTGAACCGCATCCGTTCATCCGGGTACGTGGTGTACATCGGGCAGATCAAAGGCACGGCGGATGGACAGAGCTACTACTGGACAGAGCGAAACATTCTGGACGATCCGTTCAACGAGAATGCACCGGTGATCCTTGACCCGGAAGTGACACTGGAGGCCAACGAGATCAGCTCATTTACCTTTACAGTGCCCGTCTCGAACCCGTTCTACGACAAGCTGGAGCTGAAAAAGCCGGTAGTCAGCATAGAAGAGGACGGCCGCGAGATCTTTATGGGCTATATCACCGAAATGGAAAAGAACTTTGAGCTGGACATGGAAGTGACCTGCGAGAGCGAGTTTGGATACTTGCAGGACAGAGACTGTCTGGTGGAGAACAAGTTCTACACGGCGTCCGAACTGCTGGCACTGGCGCTGACCGTGGAGGATGACCCGGAAGAACACGTCGGCTTCAAGGGCGAAGGCAAGGTGTTCCTGCCCGGAAATGTGACCATAGAAAAGCCGGAAAGCGACACGGACAAGGAGACCAAGGCCATCAGCGACTGCTGGAGCGTACTGACGAACAGCCTGACCGGAAAGTACGGCGGATATCTGCGCCTGCGCAAAGAAATCAAAATGGTGGACGGCGTGCGCGTTTACACAAGATATCTGGACTATCTGGCAAAACTGAACGACAAGACCGATCAGGTAATCGAGCTTGGAAAGAACCTGCTGGACATTTCGTACTACATCAAGGCCGGGGACATCGTGAACTCGGTGAAGGCATATGGTTGGTACAAGAGCGGATGGCTCTTCTGGGAGACCACGAACCCCATCTCGCGGGAAGCGTACAACGGAGAATCCATCAAGAAGTACGGCCTGTGCCAGCGCGTCCTTGTGGTGGAAGGAACCGATTCCACGGGAGACAGCCTTTTGAAGAAGGCCACTGACGAGCTGAAAAAGTACAGCGGTTTCACCGGAAGTGTGCAGATCAACGCTGCAGACCTGTGTGATATTGGCGTGGACACCGACCGGCTGGACTTTATGAAGGAGACGTACGTGCTCGCGGAACCGCACAGCATCGATGACTGGCTGCCCTGCACGAAGGAAGTGATCCCGCTGCATGAGCTGGACCAGAAAGACTTTACCTTTGGCGCGACCACGGCAAAGCTCTCGTCTTTGCAGGCGGGCAACTTTGCAACGGCGGGCAAGGCATGGAATGCGATCCAGTCCACCATTGGATACATCAACAAGTGAGGAGGATCAATGTACCATTCTCTTATTATAAATGTAGGCGACAACTACATTGACACCTGGGACGACTGGAAGCTGATCCCTTCCTCGCGGCCGGTGATCGCACCGCCCATTGAGCGGACAAGGTTCGTGACTGTGCCCGGCAGAGACGGCGCACTGGACTACAGCCGTACCCCTGCAAACCGTCCCACCTACGATGACCGTACCGGAAAAATTGAGTTCTACCTCGAAAACGACTATGCTGGCTGGGACTGGGAGACCGCGTACACGACCATCTGCGAGACCTTGAAGGGACAGCGGGTGCGGTTTGCGCTGGAGGACAATCCCAGCCATTATTATTCAGGTCTCTTGTGGGTGGACCAGTTCAAAAGCGACAAGGGGCACTCGAAGATCACGCTGGAGTACAACTTGCACCCGACCATGTACACCCTGAAGGTTGAAGCCGTGGCGCTGAACGTATATGACCTGAAGCTGAACAGAGGCATGGAGTACCAGCTGCTGGTGGGCGTTGGGCCGACGAATACGTTCTACCGCAAAATAAACGTTACCACGAAACCGCGGGACGTGGTGAAAATTACTCAAAATGGAACCATTCTGGCCCTGCGGAAAGGCACAGCGGTGGTGACGGCAGAGTGCGGCGGCGTGAAAGCCGAGTGCGCCGTGACGGTAGGCGCTTACGAGAGCTTTACCATTGAGCGGGCACTGGACGGCGTGAGGGAGACGAACCCGGTGGGGAGCATCGTTGCCGGCATGAGCTATCAAAATGTGTTCAACGTAGGCGACAGCAAGAAGGAAATGCTGGAACTGACCGTAGAGATGGGCGGCACAGATGTGACCGGAAGTTGTGTTGTCATGGCAGAGGACAACACGAACGCACAAATCAAAATGGCATCGGTGACGGGAAATATCAAGATCACAGCGCATGCTGCAGCAAAGCTGGTGGCGGCGATGCTGTGTGCAGATATCCTGCCTGTGGAGGTAAAGCCGCTGAAACGGTGAGAAGGAGCATTCCGGCTTGGAAGATGAAAGGAAGGATGATATTTGAGTTTGGAAGCGTACTCCATTTTGAAAAATGGAAACGAAAAGCTCTCGGAGCATTTCAAGGTGCGCGAGTTCTACTGCCGTGACGGCAGCGACCCGGTGTTCATTGACACGGCGCTTGTGGAGGTGCTGGAAAAGATCCGGACGCACTTTGGCAAGCCTGTGACAATCACGAGTGGATTCCGCACGGCAAGCTGGAACGCAAAGCAGAAGAATGCCGCAAAGTTCAGCCAGCATCTGTACGGCAAGGCGGCAGACATTCAGGTGCAGGGCATCAGCGTGGAGCGGGTGTATGCCTACGCGGACAAACTGCTGGGCAACGCCGGTGGCTGCGGCATTTACCCGCCCGGTCTGGGACGCACCAACGGCTGGGTGCATGTGGACGTGCGCAAAGCCAAGAGCCGCTGGAAGGGGTGAGCGCCGATGGAAAGCATCATTGCCGCCATCCTCAGCGGTGTTGTGACCCTGATCGGCGTACTGATCGCAAACTCGCGTTCCAATGCCGTGATGGAATACAAAATTGAGGAGCTGACCCGGGAAGTCCGCAAGCACAACGGTTTTGCGGAGAAGATCCCGGTCATCCAGAGAGACATTCAGGTGTTGAACCACAGAATGTCCGACATCGAAGTACATGAATACGAACACGAAAGGAGCAACGTATGAATTTCAACATTACTGCAGGCACCATTGCACGTACCGCCGTTCTGCTGCTGGCTCTGACCAACCAAATGCTGAGCGCCATGGGCAAGAGCCCGCTGCCCATCGAGAGCACCACTGTGGAGCAGCTGGTGACGGCTGGCATCACGACCATTGCGGCACTTGTCGCATGGTGGAAGAACAATTCCTTTACGAAGGAAGCCATTGCGGCGGACAAGGAGTACGACCGCCTGAAGGCAAAGAGCGGGAAGTAAAAATGATATTTTGGGCAGGGCATGAGTGGAAAACGTGATCTACACACGTATCCAACGCTGAATGTTTCTTCTGCACTGCCTGAAAATAGTTCATCTGGCACTCACCGAAGGCAGGAACTGTCTGTATAATTCAAAATGGAGTGACCGGTAAGATGAAGAAAGCCCCTGCAACGATCGTTTGTGGCTCTGAGTGGGAGCCGTGAGCGAAAGTTGCAGGGACTTTTATTTTTAGCATGAGTGGAGTGCTAAAGCTGGGTAAGAGGTTGACGGAACGTACATTATTCGTACATTTTTGAATGAATATTACGTAGGTACGATAATAAAATGAAAAGTCACAAAATCTTAACCTTCATAAACTCGTCCGGTACATGATAGCACCGAAATTCTTCTGTTTGTGGTGTGGGCATGGGAACGGGTTCCGCTTTTTCAGGCTCAAATTCAGCGCTGGCAGATTCCAACACTTCCAATGCCTCTGGATGCAGGATTTGAGCAAGGACATCTGAACGATGCTCGACACTTGCCTGCACAAGCTTGGACATTTCTTCGTTGGTGAACTTCACTTCACCGGAAAAGACTTTCTGCTTGATGCCGGGAGAGAGGTTGTCCGCGATGTCGATGCCTCGCGTGTAGTGGCTGGCACGGAGAACGGAGGCACGGCTGACACCGTTTTCTTCTGCGATCCGGTCGCAGGTTTTCTTCCCGGAGTGGTGGTTATCACCGTGATCACCACCACTTTTCTTTGCTAAAGTGTACTGATTGCCCCGAAAGATTTTTGCAGCTTTCTTCTCGGCTTCGTACTGCTTCCCAAGCAGATAGCGTTTCTGTTCAGGACTCAGGTTTCGCCGTCCCAACTGATTCCGGCAGATCCACGCAACGGCTTCTTCGCGGTTCTCAAATCGGAGCGGCATGGTGGAAAAATAAATCTCAGGATGCTTCTGGAGGATGGCATAACGGTTGTGTCCATCAACAAGGGTATTACCCCAGACAATCAAAGGAGAAATCAGCTTGCCCTCTTTGAGGATATTTTCTTCAAGCTGCTTAAATTCATCATCGGTCAGAGGGGAAATCTGGGACTGAAACTCCGGGTCGATTTTCAAGTTGATCATACGCACACTCCTTTATCTCTCCTGCTGCGCCTGTTCTTCCTCCCGGAAAAAGGACGCAACATTCTGCTTTGCGGTTTTCAGCTTGAGCAGTTCTTCCTTGGCTTCCTTGTACTGCTCGTAGAACTTCGCCTTTTCGGATGCCAACTGCGCATACTCGGCTTCCAGCTTTTTCGGGCTGGGCAGCTTGGTAATGTTGTTTGCCTTGAAATAGGCTGCTGCCGCCCGGTACGCTGTCAGCTCTGCACGATGCTGCTCCTCAAAGGCTGCGGGTCGTTTGGCAGTCTTTAACTGCTGTGCGACATTCTTGGTGCTGGTGTAGGCTGCGATGTGATAGCGCAGCTCATTGTTGGCTTTCATGCGACCTTCGAGGTCTTTCACCACCGTCAGCGAGTCGTGATACTTGGTTTCCAGTTCGGCGATGCGCTGGTTCAGGTCATCCTCGTTGAGCAAATCTTTCTCCTGCAAGAGGATCAGAGTTTGCGACATGGCTTTGAGGTTGAACTTCTTTGCCCAACATTCGTAGCCAATGCCCTTGCCTTCGGTCAGCTTTGCCTGAATATCGATCAGCTTTGCAAGGTTGGTCGGTTTGGACTGTACCTTGGGTTTGCGCTCTGCGTTTGCCTGCAACGTGGCAAGCACTGCCGCCTTATCGAACTTGTCACCGAGCTTTTTTGCCCGGATGAACTTCGTTCTGCCAGCGGGCAGATAGCTAAGCTGTCCACGGCTTTCCTTGACCGCGATGCCATACTGCTGGATGAGTTTGTCAGAGAAATCTTCAAAGCTCGTTGCGCGGTACAGCACCGAAGAAATCTGTTTCCGCAGGGTATCTTTTACGGTTTCAAACTTCGTTTGTGTGGGCTGCTGACCTGTTGCGAGCAGGGCAGCGTTTTCATGGTCGAGTTTCAGTTGACCTCGCTGTTTCATCCAGTATTCGCGCTCGCTCACACGAACCTTCGAGCCGTTGAGCAGGTCGATCTGGTACAGTCCAGCACCTTCGCACAGCTCCATGACCTCGACACGCAAGTGCCGCATGGTCTGGGCCGTGCTGGAGTGCTTCATACCCTCACACCAGTCGCGGGGCTTTTGCATATAGGGCTTGCGTTCCACTTCTCGCATTCGGATGCTGCCGATCACGATGTGGACATGGATGTTTCCCGAATGGTTGTGCCCATCGGGGTGAGTGCAGACGATGGCGGGATGACCGGGGAAGTTTTCTTCGCAGAATTTCAGGCCAAGTGCCTGTGCCTTTTCCATGGTCAAGCCGTTGTCGGCTGCATCTCTTGGGTCAAAGCTGATGATATACTGGTGGCTTTTGATATCACCATGCTGGGTGTTCTTGCCATACTTGCGGTTTGCCAGCAGACAGGCCGTTGCAAATGAGAAATCACCGCACTCAAGGGTGTCGAGCAGGTAGGATTCCCGCAGCTTCGGCTTGCCCTGTTCATCCAGAAGCTGCTTTCCGGTGAACTCATCGTGTTGGTAGATCAGGTACGCTTCAATGGCGGTGTAGTCCGAGTTCTTAGAGGCGATATGCTTGAGCGTTGCCATACAGTTCACCCAGAACTTTCTCGGCGTGCAGCCGAAATGCGGTCAGGTCTGCAAGTTCGTCAAGGAGTTTCGCCCGGATCTGTTCGGTGTCTGCACCGCCGGAATTGAAGTGCCTTGCAAGCTGGTTCAGGTTGCCGCCCACCTTGCTGCACTGAGCAAGCAGGGTGGAAACAGCGGTCAGGGTTTCTTCACCGCCGCCGGCAACGATGACCGTTTTCTCGATTTTGACGTTGTGAATGGCTCGGCGGATAAAAGTGGAGAGGGAGAGATTCAGGAGTTTGCAAGTGAGTTCCAGTGACGCTTTTTCCTCCGCTGTCACACGGAACTTGATGATGTGCGTTTTGTTGTTCGGCGTGTCGTGGCGCTGGGAATTGCTAGGGGTCAGTTGAACATTCGTTTTGGTCATTGTACCTCCTGTCTGTTCGATAACTCCTCGGTGAAGTTATGTAAGCACGACACGCCGTTCCATTCGTGCCGTAAGGCACGAATGATGAGCAGGGTTTGGGGCAGGCACGCCCCAACAAGATCACTTGGAAAACTCGCAGGAGTTTGAGAAGTGAAGTCCCGGATGGACAGGAAATTTTCAAGAATTGAAAATTTGTGGCCACGGGACGGTTCTTGCCCTCTACCGCTGCGCTCAAAACCATTTCTGGGTAATTGTTTCCGAATGGTTAAGACGCAAAAATAAGTAGAGGGTTCCGCTGCTCGTGTATGTTGATCGCCGTTTGCTCCGAACGAAGTTCCTACCCCTGTTTTGCAGCGGCGTTGACAAAAAGTCGGTATCACGTCCGGTCGGCTCATGAAATTTTCAATGTGCAGCTCCCGTAAAAGAAAAATACCGCCCACGCAGCGCAGCGATGATTTTGTCGGGTGAATCGGCGGCAAAATGAATCGGGTGTGTTGCGGGGCGGTAGCTTCTTTCGTGGATTTTTCCTCACTGAAGTGGTGGGGCTCACGGTGATAACCAACCACTTTTGCAGAAGATTTGCAATCAATCTACAAGTTCAGTGGGATTTGTGATAGAGAATATCATGGTTCGTAGGGTACGTCAAGATGATTCCGAAGAAATTATTTATGAATGGAGACAATAGTAAGACTTCTATTATGAATATGATACACTTTACATCATGAAAGAATTTAAGCTGCACAAAGATGATTCAAGCGGATGTGCAATGTGCACAATAAGTTTTCTACAGCAAAATACAGATGTGGTCATTTAGCTCTTTTACCAGACAACTTTTTTTATAAAATAAAAAAATTTGTTGACTTGAAATTGCTTGAAATGTTATCTTGTTGGTAACAAAAGCACGGTGAAGTGCTTGCTACCACACGAAAAGGCAAAACAAAAAAGGAGAGTAAAATGATGAAAAAGCGTATTGCGGCGTTGGTCACCGCCGGTGTCCTTGCTTTGTCGATGCTTACCGGCTGCGGAAGCAAACAGGAGAGCTGGAAAGTTACCTGCCCGTGGGCACCGTCTGGTGTAGCAGCGATGGTCAGCCAAAAGGCTGCTGCCAAGTCCCCTGATTATTCTGATAATAAAATCACACTGGTTGCTGAAGCCGTCAAGGGCGATGCTGCTACTGTCAACACTTGGGTGTCCAGTACTAAGGCAAATGATAAGGAACTGGTCTTCGCCGGTGAGGGTCTGTTCGCCATTACCGAGACTCTGGATCCGGCCAAGCTGCAGTTCAGCTACGACGATTTCGAGTTCGTGGAGAACTTGTACTCCTCCGTCTTCGTCCTGTCCGCTGATTCTTCACTGAACCTCAAGAATCTGGACGATCTGGAGGCCTATGTCAAGGCAGGCAACCCCGTATCCGTGGCCGTTAACGGCGCTACCGGCTCCGAGGCTTTCCTGGCAGCGGCTCTGTTCGGCTCTATGGGTGCCGGCGACCAGCTGAAACTGACTCCGTACCAGTCCGCTGCGGAGGCTGCACAGGCTGTAGCTAAGGGTGAAACGAACTTCGCGGTCTCTCACCAGTCTCAGATTCTTGAGACCTACCAGCAGGGCGGCGTTGATGTGGTTTGCGCATTCGATGACAAGGCTATCGAAAACGGCCCCTTCGCAGGCGTTGAGGGCGTTGGCTCCAAGGGCTACCCCTACTTCCGCAACCGCTGCTTCGTCATGGCTCGCAAAGGTACTGACGCCGCAAAGGTTGCCGAGCTGAAAGAGCTGTATGATAAGATCCTCGCCGATGATGAGATGGTCGAGTGGCTGAACGACACCATGCTGCTGGAAGTCGATACCATGACCGAGGACGATGTGAAGGCTCATATTGAGAACGTCAAGAGCATCGTCGAGCAGTATAAGGACATCGTGGCAGGCTGATAAAAAGTCCTCATAGCGACAAAAAGCTGAAGCAGGGGGAAGGGGATGACCCCGTCCCCCTGCTTTTATATTTAAAAAGGAGTGGAAACAGGTGAAAAATCTGATAGAACGCATCGAAGCAAGACTGGATGACTGGGGCGCGAAGCTCGAGAAGAAGAACATCGAGTACCCTGTTGATTTGATCTGCGGCATTCTGTTTCTGGTCATCGGCATTGTACTGCTGCTCATCATGCCCCGGCAGGTGCAGATTTCGGAAAAGGACGTTGTGAACGGCCGCGCCTTCCCGACGATGCTGATCTGGCTCATGCTGGCCATGAGTGCCCTTCTGGTGGGCCGCGAGGCATATAACATGGTAATGCACCGCCCGGCCAAGACTAAGACGCTCAACCTTCTGGTGGAGGTCAAGGCTCTGGTAATCGTCCTTATTCTGGTGGTCACTTACCTGCTGGCGGAGGTCACAGACTTGTTTGTGGTGGGTGCTGTATTCTGCGCGGTGGCATTCCTGCTGTTTTTCCGCTGCAAGAAGCCCCTCTACTACGCCATCACCGTCTCGATGGCGGTGCTGATCTGGGTCGTGTTCCACTTCGTGCTGAATGTTAGTTTCTGAGGAGGCAGAATATGGGTTTGTTTGACTTTATCGGCCCGGCCTCCGGGCTGCTTTTTACCCTTGAAAATATCATATGGATCAACCTCGGCGTCTTCATCGGCTGCGTATTTGCCGCCATTCCTGGCCTGAGTGTCATCCTCTGCATCATCCTGTTTCTGCCTGTTACCTACACCATGAAGGCCATTCCCGGCATGATGTTCCTTCTGGGTATCTACTGTGCGGGTGGATACGGCGGCTCGGTGTCGGCTATCCTCATCAACACCCCGGGCACGCCCCACGCGGCGGCTACTATGCTGGACGGTCATCCACTGTCCAAGATGGGCCGCACCAAGGCGGCTCTTAAAATCGCGCTGTATGCCTCCACCTTCGGTGGCATCTTCTCTGCACTGGTGCTGCTCTTCCTCGGCCCGCAGGTGGCCAAAATTTCGGCACAGCTGGGCACGGCGGAGTACTTCATGGTCTGCCTGTTCGGCATGACGATTATTGCAGGTGTTTCTGGTAAGAGCCTTGTCAAGGGCATCATCGCCGCCTGCCTTGGTTTGCTTATTTCCTGTGTGGGCGCAGACCCCATGACCAGCTATGACCGCTTTACATTTGGTATTCCCCGTCTGTATCTGGGTCTTGACCTTGCCGTTACCCTCATCGGTTTGTTCGCACTGGTGGAAATCATTGGCAAGGCAGAGCTGAAGCGGAATGAGTTGAACCTTCACGCCGGAAAAATCGGCAATGATGACGGCAAAATCACAAAAGATGAATACAAGCGGATGTTCCGACCAGTGCTGATGGGTTCTATCATCGGTTCCTGTGTTGGTATCGTACCTGGCACGGGTGCGTCGGAGGCCTCGTGGTTCTCCTACAACACTGCGAAGAACCTGTCCAAGCATCCCGAGGAATTCGGCCACGGTTCTGTGGAGGGCGTTGCGGCTGCTGAGTCTGCCAACAATGCCGTCTGTGGCGCGACCCTGATTCCCTTGCTGACGCTGGGCATCCCCGGCGACGGCTGCGTGGCCATCATGTTGTCGGCCCTGATGATAAATGGCCTGAACCCCGGTCTCTCGCTGTTCACCACCGACGGCGCTATCATGTATGCCATCATGCTGGGCCTTATCCTCGTGAACATCTTCATGTTCCTGCAGGGCAAATACCTGACTAGCCTGTTTGCAAAGGTCGTCTCCATCCCTCAGCAGATCTTGACCCCCATCATCGTGATTTTCTGTTTCGCCGGTGCTTACTCGGTGAACAGCAGCTATTTTGATTTGAGCGTTGCGCTGGTGTTCGGCGTGATGGCGTGGTTCATGCGCAAGCTGGAGCTGCCCGCTGTCCCTGTGCTGCTGGGCATGGTGCTGGGCAATATGACCGAGACGAACTTCCGCCGCGCCCTGCTCATCTCGGATGGAAGCCCCAGAATTTTCGTCAGTAGTGTGTACTGCTGGATCTTCATTGCGCTGATCGTGGTGGTCATTCTCGGCATTCTGCGCGGCAAGATGAAGGAAGCAAAGAACACCAAAGCAGAACAGTAAAGGAAGGTAAAACCATGGCATATAATATCATTTTCTATTTCAGTGACCAGCAGCGCTGGGACACCTGCGGCTGCTTCGGCCAGCCACTGAATATCACGCCTAATCTGGACAAGCTGGCGGCAGAGGGTGTGAAGTTTGACAATGCCTTTTCGCCTCAGCCGGTGTGCGGCCCCTGCCGTGCTCTGTTCCAGACCGGCAAATATCCCACCGAGACCGGTTGCTTCCGCAATAATCTGATGCTGCCTCCAACATCAAGACGCTGGGCGAGTACATGGAAAAGGATGCCGGCTACGAGACGGCCTACATCGGCAAGTGGCATCTGGCTTCGGACGGTGAGCTGGAGAAAAAGCCCACCGTTGACCACACCATCACCGCTGTTCCGCTGGAGCTGCGCGGTGGCTATACCGGTTACTGGCGTGCTGCGGATGTGCTGGAGTTCACCTCCCACGGCTACGATGGCTATGTGTTTGATGAGAACAACAACCGCATCGATTTCAAGGGCTACCGTGCCGACTGCATTAACCAGTTTGCGCTGGACTATCTTGACCAGTATGCCGGCGAAAAGCCCTTCTTCATGACCGTGTCGCAGATCGAGCCGCACCATCAGAACGACCATAATCACTACGAAGGCCCCAACGGTTCCAAGCAGCGATTCGCAGATTTTGTTCTGCCGGAAGATCTGAAGGCTCTGGGTGGAAACGCAGCGGAAGAGTACCCGGATTATCTGGGCCAGTGTGCCAGCCTTGATGAAAACCTTGGTAAGCTGGTGTCAAAGCTGAAAGAAAAAGGCCTGTATGATAATACAGTTATCCTCTATGCTTCCGACCATGGCTCTCACTTCAAGACCCGCAACCGTGACGCGCATCTGAACGGCTATGATGATTACAAGCGCTCCTGCCATGACGGTTGCCTGCATGTACCGCTGGTCATCTGCGGCGGCCCGTTCACGGGCGGCAAAGAGATCACCGACCTGGTCAGTACCGAAAGCATTCCCAAAACTCTGCTGGCTCTGGCAGGCGTGGATGTCGGTGATAAGATGATCGGTGAAAATCTGCTTGACGTTGTGGAAAAGAAAAACCATAATAGAGTCAATGAGGTCTATGCACAGATTTCGGAAAGCCGTTGCGGACGCTGCATCCGTACTGCAGATTATATGTATTCTGTCTATGCACCCGGCGTCAACGGCGGCGAGGCTGCGGCATCCGATGTTTATGCAGACGACTTCCTTTACGATATGCAGAAAGACCCGTGGCAGCTGAACAATGTGGTCGCGGATCCTGCATATGCTGCGGTCAAGGCGGAACTTCGTGAACGTCTGCTGAACTGGATTCAGCACGCGGAAGGCAGCCGCCCCACTATCACCGACTGAAAAGGAGCGCTTGCCCATGCTCTCGGCTGTTGAGAAAAAATCCGATCAGGTTTATCGCTGGCTTCTGGCTTATATTGACGAAAACAAATTTTCCGGGAACCAGCGTTTGCCTTCGGAAAATGCGCTCTGCCGGAAGCTGGGTGTCAGCCGAGAAACGATACGAGTGGCCATCGACCAGTTGGTAGCAGAAGGACTCGTGTACAAGCTCAAGGGAAGTGGGACTTATTTCCACCGGGAAAAAGTAATGACGCGGGATTTGAACACAGATGATGCCCTTTATAAAATCGGCCTTGTCCTGCAGGGACAGGATACAAGTGCCAATTCGGGATTAATCGAAGGGGTTCGCAGTGTTCTGACGCAGGAGCAGGTTGACCTCCATGTATTTCTGACCGATAACAAATTCTGCAACGAACGCCCGCTGTCTGGAGACTGTGGTACATCAGAATTTTCACGGTTTCATCGTGGATGGTGTCAAATCGAGCATCCTCAGCCCAAATCTTGACTGCTACAAGGAGCTTTACCGACGTAAGATCCCGGTGATATTCTACAACAACTTCTATCGGAACTTGCGCTGCCCCCGCGTAACGATCAATGACATCGAATGTGCCCATCAGCTGATAGGACGCCTGATGGATGCCGGACACAGCCACATTGCAGGCATCTTCGTGTACGACAACTACCAGAGCGTAGAAAAGTTTCAAGGCATGGCGGAAGCGATGCGAAATCGTGGTTTGGAACTGAACGATGATTACATCAAGTGGTGTATTTCGGACGAAGCCCACAACGAAAGCTATGTCCGTTCCATTGAAAGATTTCTGAAGAGCATCCCTAAATGCACCGCTATCGTCTGCTGCAACTACATCATCTATCGGCTGGTCATGAAAACCCTGCAGAAAATGGGGAAGACTGTACCCGAAGATTATTCGCTGGTCTGTTTTGATTATTCCGAAGAAACTTATCGGCAGGAGGATGTTACCTGCTCCGTGGAGCAAGGCTTCGAGATGGGATGTCAGCTTGCGCTGCGGCTTATGGAGATGATTTCCACCGGCGAATGCGATGACCGGAACTACACTTATGTCATGAAGCCCATCCTCTACGATGGCCATTCCATCCGGAAGATCAAAAAGGTAAAATAAAGATTCTCCCGGAGGCAGTACTGCTCTCCGGGAGAATCTCTTTATCGGTTTTGTTGTGCCAGAAAATGTGCAGCAGTATGCAGGCGCGGAAGCACATAGGCAAAGAACTGCTTATACGCTGCGCAAAAGCGGTTGCTTCCAGAGGCATCCCAATCTCGCTTGCATCCGCCCCGGCAGAGCAGCTGATAAGCACATGCTGCGCATTCCGCCGGGCGTTTGCGGCCCTGTGCCAGAAATGTCTGGCTTGTGGGAGAATCAAGCGCATCTTCAACGGTACAGTGGCTCAGATTTCCCAGCTTCCACTCATCCAGAACATAAAAGTCACAGGGATAAAGGCTTCCGTCACCTTCTACGGTAAGATAATGTCCACAGGAACCGGAGGAAGCGCAGGAGGTAGGCGGCATTCCCAGCAGGATACGCAGATAGTCCTCAAAATTGCGAACGCTGATATAATTGCCTCGTTGCAGCTGCTGATACCAAGTATCAAAGACGCCGCACAGAAAACGACCATAAAGTTCCGGCGTTAGAGAATATGCCTGCCCTCCAATCGTATCAAGTGGGTCAAGACATGGGATGAATTGCAGATTGTGCTGTCCCAACTCGCAGAGGCTTTTGAAGGCTCGCTGCGGCTTTCTGGCCAGCTGTCCGGTCACAACACAGAGCAGATTCGTTTCGACCCTGTAGACATCCAGCAGCGCAAGCGCATGAGTTACTTTATCCCATGTGCCTGCCCAGCTGCGTCCAGCCGATAGAGATCATGGTTCTCCTGTGTGCCGTCCAGAGAGAGGCCTACGAGGAAAGAGTTGGCTTTGAAAAAGGAAGCCCACTCTTCATCCAGACAAATGCCATTGGTCTGGATGCTGTGGAACACAGAGATATTGCGCTGCATGGAACGCTCCGTTTCCAGAAAGAACCGGAAGAAATCCAACCCGGCAAGAGTCGGTTCGCCGCCTGAAACAGAAAATGGACGCTGCCGCCTTCCTCTGTGGCTGCAAAAGCCTTTTCAACCAGTTCTCCTGCCATTTCATGGGAAAGCAGTCCCATATTTTTGCAGGCTCGGCTGTTGGAAACATCGTCATAAAAGCAGTACCGGCAACGCAGATTGCACAGGCTGGACGCTGGCTTGACGAGAAATGTATTATGTTTCATAGAGATTCCCTCCGTGCTTCGCAGTTCTTAAAACAAGGATACCGGAAAATACGGGCTTTCGCAAGCAGTAACAGTTAAAAGCTGTTTGAAATAGTAAGAAAACGAATATAGTTGTCCGAAAATCAAAAAAAGGAGAAGAAAACTTGTATGGATGAAAATAAAACATACGGTACACGGTTAGCACGGCTTTGGAAGCTGTTTTTGAGTACGCTGTACATTAGCAGCTTTACCTTCGGCGGCGGCTTTGTCATCGTGACCTTTATGAAGAAAAAATTTGTAGATGAGCTGCACTGGATCGATGAACAGGAAATGCTGGATATGACAGCGTTGGCGCAGTCCTCTCCGGGCGCAATCGCGGTCAATGCTGCAATTCTGGTAGGCTGGCAGGTAGAAGGCTTGATTGGAATGATCGTGGCAGTGTTGGGCACCATCATCCCACCTATGGTCATTCTTTCAGTCATTTCTGTGTTCTACAATGCTTTTGCCACCAATCGCTATATCGCGTTGTTACTCAAGGGAATGCAGGCTGGTGTGGCGGCGGTCATTCTGGATGTTGTATTCGACCTCGGCGGCAAGGTGCTGAAGACCCGCTCATGGGTGTATATTGTCCTGATGGTCGCAGCGTTTGTCGCAAATACGGTGTTTGATGTCAATGTGGTGGTGGTCATCCTTGCCGCTGCAGTATTCGGCGTGGTGCTGGCTCTGGTCCAGTGGAAAAAAGGTGGTGCAAAATGATCTACTTACAGCTTTTTCTCAGCTTTTTGCAGGTGGGTATGTTCAGCGTAGGCGGCGGCTATGCGGCCATGCCCCTGATCCAGAGCCAAGTGGTGGAACAACATGGCTGGCTGACGATGCAGGAGTTTACTGACCTCATCACGATTGCAGAAATGACCCCTGGTCCCATTGCGGTCAACTCGGCAACTTTTGTTGGTTTGCGTATCGCGCAGGTACCCGGAGCCATCATTGCAACACTAGGTTGCATTACACCGGCGCTGTTCTTTGTTTCACTTCTATCCTACATCTATCGTAAATACAAGGATATTTCTCTGCTGCAAAGTGTTCTGGCCTGCCTGCGTCCGGTCATTGTAGCGCTTATCTTTGGTGCAGGTCTTTCTATACTGTCTATGGTGGTGTTCGGAGAGAGTGCAAAGACGCTCGCAACGTAGACTGGATCGGCATCGGCAGTTTTGCATCGGCATTTTTTGTCTACGGAAGCTCAAGTGGAATCCCATCCTGACCATGTGCCTGTGCGGCGTGGCCGGGCTTGGACTTCACATTTTGCTCGGAATATAATCTTAAGACAATTTGTCTGTTGGAATCATGAAAATAAATCATTGGGCTTGCAATCAGGGCAAAACTGTGGTATATACATTATACGAAACATTGCTTTGATGAACGTATTACCGTTCAATGACGTATAAAATGGAGGTGCCCGCCATGACCGCCGTGATCTATGCTCGCTATTCCTCGGACAACCAGCGCGAAGAATCCATCGAAGGCCAGATCCGGGAATGCACGGCTTATGCCGAGAAAAATGGCATCACCATCGTCAAGCACTATATTGACCGTGCTATCTCCGCCAAGACGGACAACCGCCCGGAGTTCCAGCAGATGATTAAGGACAGCGACAAGAAGCTGTTTGACATTGTGCTGGTCTGGAAGCTGGACCGTTTTGCTCGGAACCGCTACGACAGTGCCCGGTATAAGACCCAACTGAAGAAGAACGGCGTCAAGCTCATGTCTGCCACCGAGATCATCTCCGAGGGGCCGGAGGGCATTATTCTGGAATCTGTGCTGGAAGGTTATGCCGAGTATTATTCCGCTGACCTTGCCGAGAAGGTCGTGCGTGGACAGACCGAGAACATCCTGAAAGGCCGCTGTAACGGTGGCCGTGGAACCTTTGGGTACACGCTGGATTCCGAGCGGAAGTTCCACATCGACCCTCTCACCTCGCCTTTTGTGCTTGAATCGTTCAAGAAGTACAATGAAGGCTCCACTATGAAGGAGATTCGGGACTGGCTGAACGAAAACGGCATCAAGAACCCGGTGGGCGGTGCATTTACTTATAACAGCGTTGAACATATGCTCAAGAACCGGCGGTACATCGGAGAACTGAAATTCCGGGATGTGGTCGTGCCGGATGCTATCCCGCCCATCATTCCACTGGAACTGTTTGAGGATGTGCAGAAGAAAATCGCCAAAAACAAAAAAGCCCCTGCCCGTAGAAAGGCAGAGGATGACTATCTGCTCACCACCAAGCTGTTCTGCGGCTACTGTGGGGCGTTGATGTTTGGCGAAAGCGGCACAAGCCGGACGGGTGAAGTCCACCGCTACTATAAATGTGCCACTGCCAAAAAGCACAAGGGCTGCAAGAAAAAGACCGTCCGCAAACAGTGGCTGGAAGATTTGGTAGTCAACCAGACCATGCAGCTTGTGAAAGACGATGCCGCTATGGAATCCATCATCGCCAAGGTGATGGAACTGCAAAATAAGGAGAACACCAACATTCCACTCTATGAGAAGCAGCTTCGGGATGCGGAATCTGGTATCCAGAATATGCTGAACGCGATTCAAGCTGGAATCCTGACCAGTTCCACCAAGGAGCGGCTGGAGCAGCTGGAAGAAACCAAGCGTGAGCTTGAAGCCCGCATTGCGGAAGAAAAGCTGGCGAAGCGAAAGTGACCGAAGAATTCATTCGGTTCTGGCTGCTGCGGTTTCGCAAGCTGGACATGAGCCTGAAAGACCAGCGGCAGGCGCTGGTGGATACTTTCATCAATGCGATTTACCTGTATGATGATAAGGTTCTCATTACCTTTAACTATAAAGAAGGGACACAGACCGTGACTTTTGGAGAAGCGACAGAAGTTGCATCCGAGGGAAATGGTTCGGATTTGGATTGCTTTACTGCACCAAGAATCCCCGACACACTTTCGTGTGCCGGGGATTCTTTTTGTGCAACCGGAGAGGATTCGAACAGGGCGGCGGCGCGCAGTGCCGCAAGCAAAGCCACAGTGTGGCTTTGCTTAGCCCGCGGTTCCCAGCACGTAGGAACGTCTAACAAGAGGACTACCGTTCATCCGGGGAAAAATCGAACTGTCCTGAAACCCGTAAAACACATTCGTGTTCTGGTTTTTCTTTTTTCAGTGCGCCGGGAGGATTCGAGCTATCCTTTTTTGTTTTTCATCCAGATGCGGTACAGCCCGTCTGTGATGAGGGTCTCCCGGTATAGAATGGGGGTGCAGCATGCTTCCCGGATGGGAATGGGCAGATTGCCGGTGGCGTAGAATGCTGTCTGCGGGCCAAGCTCTGCGCAGAAACGTTCCGCCAGACCGTCCAGCAGGCTGGCGGTGCCCAGTACAAAGCCGTTCTGCAGGCAGGAAGAGGTGCTCTTGCCCAGAATGGATGCAGGAGCCTTTGCGGCAAGGTCGATCTGCGGCAGCTGAGCGGTGTTCTTTACCAGTGCGCTCAGCGAGAGCTGCGGCCCGGGCAGGATCACGCCGCCCACAAGTTCCTGCTTGGCATTGACTGCCATCATGGAGATAGCGGTGTCGGCAGAGATCACCACCAGCGGCCCGGAACACTCTGCCAGTGCAGCAACAGCACCGCATAAAAGCTCGGCACCCAGCTGGGCGGGGTTGTCCAGCCGAAGCTTGATGCCGCTTTTCAGGCCGGGGCCGACCGTCAGGATGCGCGCATTGCAGAGGATACGCAAAGCGGAAAGAACCCGGCCGCTCAGCACGGGCACTACACTGCCCAGAATACCGCCTTCAATTTGTGCCGGCGATGCACCGTGCAGAGAGAGCAGATTCACCAGACGGATGGCGTATTCGTCCACCGTTGCGGCGGTATCAGAGTGCAGCCGTCCACAAAAACGCAGAGTATCCTGCTCGTAGCCGCCCACGGTGATGTGGGTGTTGCCAATGTTGACGGTGAGTATCATAAACAAAGCCCTCCTCTGCAGCGCAATATAATGTATATATGATATAATAGCGCGCCCGCCGCGGATGTTGACACAGGACATGGCGCTTCTCCCTTATAGAATAAGTATAGCTACCTTACACAGGATGCTGGGGGATGACTCCATAATACGTTTTGCCCGCCGCCTTGTCAAGAAAAAGGCACGCCCTGAAACGGGTGAAAAACGGGGGGAATCTTTGCTCTGCAAAGAAATTGGAAAAAATCTGTCAAAAAGTGTTGACAAGGAGGCGGGGGTGTGGTATTATATTTGAGCGCCAAGCGCTGAGACAAAAGAATGACTTCCGAAGCCTCAGCAGGAAGCCCTTGAAAAGAACCAATAGACGCAGAAAACACCAGCTGACACTGAGATGCTTGAAGCGCTCCAAGTTCAGAAAGTTCAAAAGCTTCTAAAAAATAAGACTTGACAAAAAGCCACTTCGGTGGTAAAATAAACAGGTCGTCAGCCGCAAGGCTGAGGCGCTACAGGACCTTGAAAATTGAACAATATCGAAAAACTTGTAAGGAACCTTTTAAGTGTTTGGAAAAACACTAAAAACAATTCCAAAAGTAATTCACACAGGACGCAAGCGATTG
>ENA-OQJX01000168-OQJX01000168.1-human-gut-metagenome-genome-assembly--contig:-NODE-168-length-43622-cov-3.008346_pt1 | contig 43622 bp, 32 predicted proteins | sample MGYA00242615_ERZ504782 | MGnify/ENA primary metagenome ERZ504782 (study PRJEB26092, sample SAMD00036354) | human gut metagenome | host: Homo sapiens | study: EMG produced TPA metagenomics assembly of... | reverse complement strand
GCCAATAAAGCATAAGCAGCCCATTTGGTAAAACGTCCGTAAGTCGATTCATCAACATTCTCCGGTAATAAAGGAAGGGCGGCTGTCACTTCGGCAATGATAGAATCATTCAAGCTTTACGACTGATTTGTTCGGGAAGAAAACCTTGAGGGACATCAAAACGGGTCAGATAGGGTACATTGCCGTAATAATCACAAAGCATATAATAATAAGAAGCCCTTACCGCTTTTAACTCCGCCAAATAATTATCCTTACCTTCCGTCACAGGCAACAGGCCGGATTCAATCTGGTAAATTACCTGATTGGCATTGTTTATACCAGTATACAGGTCACCCCACCGATTAACAGCCTCACCTGTCTCCGAAGTCCAGGTATGTAAATGCATGTTAATGGTAGTCCCATTCCATCCCCAAGGATGTACCGGTATCATGGTCTCATCTGTAGAAATGGTCTGCGTTTCATTTATTGCACCGATAACAACAGAACGCCATGGAGTATAAGCATTACCTAATATGGCAACCATGTCCTTTTCCGTATAATGATATTTATCGGATACGATCGTAGTATACACGCTATCGTCCAGTTCCATACAACTATTCAATGATGCTCCTATCAGACAACAAAGTGCAGGACACATCAATGCTATTCTTATTCTTCTTTTCATGTTCTTCAATCTAATAATTTAAAAATTCAAGTTAACGCCAAAGGTATATGAACGGGTAGTGGGATACTTGTTTCTGTCATCTGTTCCCGGAGTTAAAAGCGAACCGCCTACCTCCGGATCAAGTCCTTTGTATCCGGTAATGGTCAAAGCGTTTGAACAGAGAAATACAGACGCATTCCCTTAATCCCTTTAATAAAGTCTTTCTTGAAATTATACCCCAATACAATATTATCAATTTTCCAATAATCGCCATCCTCCACATAGTAACTATTAAATTGCTTGGAGTCCGTCAGCACCGCTTTACCAAATACTTTTTCATACCCGGCTTTCAAATTATTCATTGCCTGGTCTCTATAATTCTCATAATGCAGACGAGTAAAGTTGATATTCTGGAATCCAAAGGCTCCTCTCATGGTAACGCTCAAATCAAAATTTTTATAACGGAAATCATTGTTCCATCCCAAATAATGCTTTGGCAAACCATTACCAATCACTTTTCTATCCTCTATCTTCACATCTTTAGACTCTACAGCATTACCATTCTGATCTTCATAAATCCATTTACCGTCTTCTGTAATATCCAATACTTTCCAACCCCAAATCTGCCCTATAGGCTCCCCTACTTTTACACGATGGTAGGGACTCCCGACATAGGCGCTTGTGCGTCACCCACATAAAAATAATCGTTTGCCAACTGGTATTTACTATTATTCAATTTGTCAAGCTTATTCTTATTAGTAGAATAAGTCAGTGTGGTATTCCAACCAAAATCTTTTTTATTAAAGACAACCCCGTTCAGCAATATCTCCAGTCCCTTATTACTGATAGTACCCACATTTGCCAGTGTAGTGTCATATACATTGGGCGGAACAGGAACAGGATAATTATATAACAAGTCTACAGTTTTTCTGTAATAAGCATCAACACTACCACTGATACGATCTTTCAGAATAGAGAAATCAAGCCCCACATTAAATTCCTTCTTCTTTTCCCATGTGAATTCCGGATTCGGATTACTCTGCGGAGTCAATTTATTCACCCATTGACCATTATAATAAAAAGTATCATTATTTGAAGTATATCCCAAACGATAGGTTGCCAAATAAGGATTGGAAGGAGCAATACCTGTCACACCATAACCGGCACGAAGTTTCAAGCTATTAATCCACTTGATATTTTTCATAAAATTCTCTTCATTAATCCGCCATGCCAGACTTACAGCCGGAAATGTACCCCAAACCTGATCGGAACCCACAAATTTGGAGTCTGCCTCATGCCTTACACTAATGGTAGCCAAATACTTGCCCGCCAATATGTAATTGATACGTCCGAAAAAACTGATAAGATTACCTGACGTTTTATTACTGTTAATAGGAATAGCAGCACCGGCAATATCGCTGTCGCCACGTCCTAAAGCGATATTATCCCAGCCAAACTGGTCTGTAGGAAAATTCCAGTTCCGCATCCAATAATCCTCCCATATATTCTTCTGATAGCCATAACCTCCCAATACAGAAATATTATGAATGCCAAAAACTTCACTATACTGAGCGGTAAATTCAAACAACTGGTCTGTAGTCTCACAAGTACCTCTGGAGGCAAAACCGTCACGGGAATGAGCCACTGTGGTATTGAAATTATCAAAAGTCTCACGATAACCCCTTGTTTCGTAATATCTATCCCAAGATAACAAAGCATTGAATTTCAATGATTCGATGGGTTGGAAAGTAACATTACCATTCAATCTGGTACGCTGTCTGTGATGTCTGCCATTAGCTGTCTCGATAGTACTCAGCGGATTGGCGATAGCACCAGAGCCGAAGGCTGTGCCCAAGGACCATCATACTCCGGCATTGATGACAGGACATCCTTATTTACATCCTGCTTATAAATAGGCAAGGTAGGATTAGTAACCAATGCCGCACTATATACCCCTCTATTGAAAGAGGAACCATCTCCGGTCGTTGTATAGTTCTGCGTATTAGAATTAACGCTGACGTTCAAACGCAATTTATCATTCAACATTGAATGATTCACCGCCAGTCGTACAATCAACGCCTCATTATCTGACTTTTTGAAAATTCCCTGGTTCTTTTTATAATTGACATTCAACAAATAATTAGTCTTCTCGGAACCACCCTTTACACTCAGATTATGCCCATGATTGACCGGAGTACGAGTTATGGCTTCCAGCCAATCTGTATTACCTCCAAAATCAGTAGCAGAAATTGTTCCATCCTGAATTAAAGAACGAAATTCATCTCCAGTCAACACTCTTTCCGTTTTCACAAACTCTTCTGTACCGACATACCCATTATAGTCTATGGAAAAATCAGAATTAGCCTTACGGGTAGTAACCAAAATCACCCCATTGGTAGCTCGTGTACCATAAATAGCCGCAGACGAACCATCCTTCAGCACATCGATTTGAGCAATATCCTCAGGAGCCACCGTTCTTAAATCTCCCGGAATACCGTCAATCAACACTAATGGCGAATTGTTACCCTGCAAGGAGTTAGTACCACGAAGTAAGATAGACGAATTCTCGGTAGGGTCACCTGTAGAATTCACAATGCTAAGACCAGCAATTTTCCCTTTCAATAATTGCCCCGCATCCCTCACATTTCCACGGACAAAATCCGAAGACTTGACACTTGAGATGGCAGCCGTCAGCTCACTTTTCTTTTGCGAACCGTAACCCACCACTACAACTTCCTCCAGCGCCAGAGAAGAAGGTTTCAACTGTACCTTGACAAAGGTCTGGCTACCCACATTTATCTCTTGGGCATCATAACCTATATAAGAAACAATCAAAACAGTATTCTTATCACTTGCCTCCACACTAAAATTACCATCTATATCGGTAATGGTTCCCTGAGAAGTACCTTTAAGAATAACCGACGCACCGATCAGTGCATCCTTATGTTCATCATATACCGTTCCCTTTATTATTCTGCTCTGAGCAAACAAGCATTGGGAAACGAGTAAAAACAAGCCCAACATCAACATCGTTGTTTGTCGATGTCCAAATTCAGACGGATGTGCACCTTTACTAAACATGTTTTTCATATTTGATCTTTAATTTAATTACAGCCCAAAAGTAGACTTATTAGATAAAAAGCCACAAGAATATCCATCCAAATAATATGAATTTTCTGCCAAAACAATATTTTCACCCACCTTTTACACCACCTTACCTCCTCCACCTTACGAAAAGAGAGCAATATTCTGCCAAAACAGGACAATATTTTGCCTTCCCCTTGTGTTTTTCAGCCAAATATCTACTTTTGCACATAGTAAACCACTTGATAAAACAAACTATGTACAAGCACTTATTCCTTCTCATATCAATCCTTTTCAGCCTGTCATCCCCCTGTGTTCATGCTGAAAGATATTATTTCCAACATTTGGGTCTGAAAAACAAACTGTCTCAAAGTTCCGTTCTTTGTATCACCCAAGACAGGAACGGATTCATGTGGTTCGGCACCAAAGACGGACTAAACCGTTATGACGGATCCAATTTCCGTATTTTCAAACACAATCATTCCAACCCTCATTCTTTGGGTAATAACAACGTCAACTCATTGCACGAAAATAAGGATGGGAAATTATGGATAGGAACAGACGACGGAATTTATATCTATGATCCATTGACGGAAACTTTCTCAAAACTCACCTGCAAAAGTCAGGACAGCTTGTGCATCACCCAGCCCATTGTACAAATCACCACCGATACACAAAAAAACATCTGGATAGCAGTAGAATCCCAAGGCGTTTTCCTGTTCGATAACGACCGACAAACATTAACACACTATGCTATCCCCGATGCCCATCTACTCAGTTCTATCTGTATAGACCAGCAAAACGCAGTATGGATAGGCTATAACGGAAAAGGGCTTTATTATACTGATGATCATTTCCAGAACTTCCGGTTATTCCAAACACAAGAGGGGAAAAACCTCTTCACCGATGACCAGATTTTCAAAATTTTCCCCGAACAGCATAATACCTTGTACACTGGTTCCGCAAAAGGTGGTCTGAAAAGTATCAATATCCTTACCCGGACAGTCACCGACTTGCTACCGGACTCTTCCCAAACCGAAAGTATCTTTGTAAGAAACATCTATCCCATCGACAAAAAAACATTGTGGGTTGCCACAGAACGAGGAATATACACTTACAACAAGGAAACCCGGGAAATCCAACACCTCACCTACAATCCCAACGATGACTATTCCTTGTCGGACAATGCCATTTATTCCCTCTACAAGGATGCTGAAGGTGGCATATGGATCGGCAGCTATTTCGGAGGCATAGACTATTATCCCACCCAATATGCCACCTTCGAAAAATACTATCCCATCATAGGACAAAACAGCCTCAGCGGAAAAGTAGTCCGTGAATTTTGCGAAGATGAAGACGGAAATCTATGGATAGGAACAGAAGACGGCGGCTTGAACAAATTCAATCCAAAGACCAAAGAATTCAGCCCTTGTCCACTGGCAGGACTGCACTATAATGTCCACGCTCTAAGTATGGACAATCACACTCTGTGGATAGTACATATTCCAAAGGATTATACTCATTGGATCTGAAGACCCGCCGTTCCCGTCACTACCTGATGGGACATGCCGAAAATACATTGAACGACAACAACATCTATTCCATGTGCCGCACCTCTGCAGGTCAACTCTACATAGGTACCACAACCGGACTCAATCTCTATAACCATGAAACAAATGATTTCACCCGTATCCACAAAATGGATGGTATCTTTGTTTTCAACATATTGGAAGACAGTAAAGGAAATATCTGGTTTGCCACCTATAATTCCGGTATATTCAAATACAATCCTAGAAATAACAGCTGGAAAAATTATGTTTCTACTCCCGGAGTTCCCCACGGACTCCCTTACAACAAGGTGATAAGTATTTATGAAGACAGCAAGCAACGTTTGTGGTTCACCATGCTGGGAAGAGGATTCTGCTCATTCAACCAGGACACAGAGGAATTCACTACTTATGATTCTTCACAAGGGCTTGCCAATGATGTGATTTATAAGATTGTAGAAGCCAACAATGACATCCTTTGGCTCACCTCCAACAAAGGATTGATACGGTTCGATCTGAAGACCAAAACCTCGAACATTTATGCAGACAACAATGGACTGCTCACCAATCAGTTCAATTATAGTTCAGGAATTAAGAGCAAAAACGGTACCATCTATTTCGGATGTATCAATGGCTTCATTGCCTTCAAACCCGAGTCCTTCACCGAAAACACTTATTTTCCACCTGTAGCCATCACCGATTTCCTGCTTTTCAACAAAAGCGCCGATATAGGCACCAAAGATTCCCCCTCAGTCAAAGCGTGACTTATACCCGGGAAATAAACCTGAAGTATAATCAAAACTCTTTTGCCTTCCGCTTTGCAGCTCTTTGTTACGCCGCCCCTGAAGAAAATTATCTGAGTTATACATTGAAAGGATTTGATAAAGAGTGGTACAGTACCACAAAAAGTTCCACCGCTTCCTATACCAATCTAAAGCCAGGCGACTATACTTTCTGCGTGAAAACAGCTAACGCCAAGGGAGAATGGAGTAATGACATCAAAAGTATCCACATACATATCGCACCTCCTTTCTGGAAATCCCCGTGGGCCTATCTTCTTTATTTTATACTTTCGGCAGCCGGTATCGGATATATCTTCTATCGCTTCCGAAAACAAATCACGGACAAACAACAACGACAACTGGAAATCTTAGAAGCCGAAAAGGAAAAAGAAATTTATCATGCCAAAATAGACTTCTTCACTAATATAGCACATGAAATCCGCACACCGCTAACCCTGATAAAAGGCCCGTTAGAGAACATCCTGCACAAGGAAAACATAGATCGCAACACCATCCGTGAGAACCTGGACGTCATGGAACGGAATACCCTGCGATTACTTGACCTGACCAATCAGTTACTCGACTTCCGAAAAACAGAAACCAAGGGGTTCCGTCTTAACTTTATGGATTGTAATATCTCCCAACTAATAAGAGACACTTATATCCGTTTCAATCCCGCCGCCCAACAGAATGGGTTGAAATTTCAAACAGACCTGCCCGAACAGGATTTCAATGCACCCGTAGATAAAGAAGCCCTGACCAAAATTCTAAGCAATCTGTTCAATAATGCAGTAAAATATGCCACATCATCTATCCATGTATCTTTAATACCACCATGCGGCATGAAAGAACCGGGATACTTCTCCATTATGGTCAGCAATGACGGGCATCCCATCCCCCACGATATGCAAGAAAAAATTTTCCAGCCTTTTGTGCAAATCAAACAAACCTCCGGTGGGCAACGCACAGCCGGTACCGGCATCGGCCTGCCTTTGGCACGTTCCTTGGCAGAATTACATAAAGGAAAACTTTACTTAAAGGATAGTGAAGAAATCTGTTTCTGTGTCGAGCTTCCTGTCGATCAAGAAAAAGCCATACAATTACAAAAAGATTCCACTATCAGCCAGACCGGCAATATGCAAACAGTCATCCGGCAACACAGCACTAACATCTGTATTCTTGTAGTAGAGGATGACCCCGAGATGCAGAACTTTATTTGCGCACAACTGGAAACTGTATATTGCGTTATACGTGCATCTAATGGCAAGGAAGCCTTGCAAGTGCTATCAGAAAAGACAATCAGTCTGATTGTCAGTGATGTGATGATGCCCGAAATGGATGGTTTCGAATTATGCCATACATTAAAGACCGATATCGAACATAGCCATATTCCTATCATTCTGCTCACAGCAAAAGTTACCATGCAATCCAAGATAGAAGGAATAGAACTGGGAGCCGACGACTATATAGAAAAACCTTTTTCTACGGAGTATTTATTGGCACGCATAGCGAACTTATTAAGCAATCAGGACAAATTGCGCCATGCTTTTACTTCATCACCTTTTGTGAACGCCAAAACCATTGCACTGAGCAAAGCAGATGAGAACTTTTTAGACAAACTAATAGAAGTAATTCAAAAGAACATTTCGGAACCCGATTTTAATGTGGATATATTAGCCGAGAAAATGAATATGAGCCGTTCCAGCCTGCATCGAAAAATAAAGGGAATCGCTCAAATTACCCCCAATGAGTTTATTCAACTGGAACGGTTGAAAATGGCAGCCCAACTGATTCAATCCGGAGAATACAGAATCAATGAAGTATGCTATATTGTCGGTTTCAACTCTTCTTCCTATTTTGCCAAATGTTTTCAGAAACAATTTGGAGTACTACCAAAAGATTTTTACAAGAACGGCTCCTGACACTGTAAGATAATTTATATATGCGTATAAAATAGTCCTTTTAAATTTGGCATAATGCCATGAATCCATTACATTTGTTCCATATCACAAATGATAGAATTATGCAAGATATAACAAACGGACGTTGCGGTTGGTGCGGAACAGACGAATTGTATGTGAAATACCATGATCAGGAGTGGGGAAAGTTAGTAACCGATGACAAGACGCTGTTTGAGTTTCTTGTATTGGAAAGTGCCCAAGCAGGACTAAGCTGGATAACGATTCTTAGAAAAAGAGAGGGGTATCGTAAAGCCTTCTGTAATTTTGATGCCGAGTTGGTGGCACAAATGACCGATGAAGACGTTGAGCGGCTAATGCAATTTGAGGGCATTGTAAAAAACCGTCTGAAAATCAAATCGACAATCACGAATGCGAAACTATTCCTTGCCGTACAAAAGGAATTCGGCAGTTTTTATAATTATACCCTGTCATTCTTTCCCGACAAAAAGCCGATTATCAACACATTCCGGTCATTGAGCGAGATTCCGGTATCCTCCCCCGAATCCGATGCCATGAGTAAAGATATGAAAAAACGAGGTTTCAAGTTCTTCGGAACTACGATTTGCTACGCCCATTTGCAAGCTTCAGGTTTTATCAACGATCATTTGACAGACTGTATTTGCCGGAAAGTTCCACAACAGAATTATTAACTCTGTTAACACTATCATCACCTTTTATCGGAAACCTCAATATGTCTTTTCCTCCTTTTCTTTTCGAGAAAAATAGCAACGATATGACAGCCGGGATTGAATTCAAGACTATAAGGGTATCTGTAATTCAATAGTTTCATGCATATATCTTGACTGAGCCGAAAAGAAAGAGATGTTCTGTTCCCAGATTGCATAACAAGACATTTTTTGGCTTTGTGAGAGCAGTTGCTCTCACCTTTTGGGGCATCTCTCACCTCATCTCTCACCCTTTAAACGCTTTATTCATCGGGGGAAAGTGATAAAAGATGAGAGCATGAGAGATAAAATGTGTTTTTTGCATTGATAGGAGTAGTCCCGAAAGTTAACGGCATAACTTTCGGAAACAATGGAAGAAACTTCCTAAACTTATGCTGTCAGTTTGTAAAAACCTCCCGTCGTGAAAGGGAAAATGTTCCGAGGAAAGACAACCTGTTTTATACGAATGTTCATGCGGCACTTCATGAACGTTCACGTAGGACTATATATACGTCCGCGTGAGGTTACACATATATATGTGGGAATCATCAATTTTTTGTTCATGTACAAAAACACAAGTTCCTATGCAAAAAAGATAAGGATGTTTTTTAAAAACATAAGTTCATTTTAAAAAAAGAACAAGACCTTTTTAAAAAACGAACTTATGTTATTTACCAACTTTTGCAAGCTAAATAACTTCTCTGCCAATCATCAAGATACACCTTCACCGGAAATCAAACTTCAGCCTGACAGGCACACTTAATTGTAACCGGCATTTTGCCCGAACTCTTCTTTATTGATAATGGCATCCAGTTGAGTCTGAGGAATAGGACGTAGCAAATGATGCTCTTTTATATTCACTTTCGCATCCGGATTGTATGCTTTTACTCTTTCCAGCAGCTTACCGGTACGCTTCAAATCGAACCAACGTTGCTGCTCTCCTCCCAACTCACGGGCCCGTTCATCCAAAATAAAATCCAATGTCAACTGTTCCGGCTTTATCTCCATGGCGACTTCCTTGCCGGGAATAGCTGCTCTTCTCCTTACCTCATTGATATAAGATGTTCCAGAGGCATTATCGTTCAAGAATAATTCAGCCTCGGCAGCTATCAGATACAACTCAGCAAGACGAATGACCACACCATGTCTCACACTTCCCGTATAATTCACTGACTCACGAGACGGATCAAGGAATTTTTTGAAAGTCACATTCTGAACCCTATTCTTGACAGAGCCATCGGCATTGTAAACAAAATCCTTGTCTATGGTGATATAATCGTGTTTAGCTTCCTCTGCATCGGACACACTATATTTAGTAAAGAAAATAGCCGTATCTCCCGGTGAGATATAAGTACTGTTCGTATTGTTACAAATCCATGCCTGCTGGAACACATCATCATAACGGGCATCCATCTTTTCATCGAACAGGTTCAGATAATACAGCGTAGGCATATATCTGTTGAAACTGCGACCATATTCTATGGAGCGCGTAACAGGTTTCTTACCGTCTTTATCGAGTACCTGATCATAACACATCACCCACAACAGATGTGAAGGGTTATTACCCGGTGTCCTCCAAATGATGGGGTTCCCGTCAGGACCTTCTTCAATGGAAGTTCCGAATATCTCACTCTTTGTGTACATACAAACAAACACATTCTCTTTTACATCATTACATTTATAAATATCACAAAGGTCCGAATAATCTTCTGCCAAGCTATAACCATAATTGTTAATGACATTACGAGCATATTTCAACGCTTCCTCATAATTTTTATTATACAGATAAACGCGTGCCAGAAACGCTTCTGCCGCACCTTTGGTAGCACGCCCGTAATCGGAAGTGGAAACCGGTAATTTAGCCACCGCCTCTTTTAAATCGGCTATAATCTGAGTATAAAAATCCTCTTCGGACGAACGGTAAACGTAACCTGACGGCTCGGTACATTCTTCTGTCGTTAAATAAACACCTCCCCATGTCTCTACAATATGCCATAGATAAAGAGCCCGCAAGAAATAGGCTTCCCCCATACGGATATCTTTAATCGAAGCTGAAAGTTCAGAGCTAGGCAAACGGTTCAAGGCAGTGTTACAAGTATTCAATGCCGAATACAAACGTTCCCACTCTTTAGTTATCGCATTGCTGGAACCTTGTAATGACGAGTTATAATCGGAAAGCTCAGCTTCGGCACAACCATTTCCCCGGGTAAATATATCCGTTCCCAACTCTGTCATTGATGTGGCATATTCCTGTCCATACCAAAAACGCAACGGTGTGTAACATGAGTTAATCAGAGCTTCCGCACCCGATTCGGTTTTATAAAAAGTATCAGCGGTCAATCCGCTGGGATTTTCCTCTGTCAGGAAATCATTACATGAGCTCAAGGTTGCCGCCATACAGCTGAGCAAACACCATTTATATAATTTATTCATACCTGTTCGCTTGTTTAGAAATCAACATTAATACCAAATACTGCTTGTTTTGTCATCGGATAGCTCAAGGAGCCTCCTCGTTCGGGATCATAATTGTCTAAATGACTGAAAGTAAAGAAATTCTTTAATGAACAATAGATACGGATATTAGAAGCATGAATCTTCCCGATCCATGATTTAGGCAACTGATATCCCAAAGTGATTTCTTTAATCTTCAAATACGAACCATCCACGTATCCCAATGCATCTAATTTGGAAGAATCCGAATAACTTTTTTCCGGACGGGGAAATTCGTTAGTAGGATTCTCCGGAGTCCAATAGTTTACTTTAATACCCGGATCTCCCTGAATACGGTATGAGCCGTAACCGTTGGCTTCCGAATGTAACATTTGCCCTTGTCTCCAATACATGAAAACGCGCAAATCAAAGTTCTTGTATTTGAATGTATTGTTCAACCCCATTACGAAATCGGGAGTTTCCGAGCCCAAGATGATACGGTCATTATCATTGTCTATTGAACCATCCTTATTCTGGTCCTTTATTTTTATACGTCCCGGCTTCTCACCATACTTAGCTGCTTCCGCGGCCTCGTCAAGCTGCCAAATACCGATTTTCTCCAATCCATAATGTGTCTTGATGGAATGCCCTACAAACCAACCGTTACTGATATCACGGTCAGTTCCATCTGCCAGCTCAGTAATTTTCTCTCTGTTCAAAGTAAATGTATAATCGGTATTCCAAGAGAAATCCTTTTGATTGAAATTTTGGGTATTAATAACTAATTCCACACCTTTATTCTCAGTTTTTCCTACATTATCCCATGCCAAAGAATATCCGGTAGAACTAGGTACTTTCTTCTGCATCAACAAATCTGATGTCTTTTGTTGATAAATATCCAATGAACCACTGATACGGTTATTGAAGAAACCGAAGTCAATACCGATATTAGCCGTTGCTGTTTTTTCCCAGCCCAGATTATAATTCGGTGTCAAAGCTGGATAGTAGCCATAGGTCCGTTTTCCGTATTATTTATGAGATAAGCATACATGGTCTTTCCCAATCCTCCCTGAGTCTGATAGGCAGAAACAGCACTGTTTCCCGAAATACCATAACTCAGCCGAAGTTTCAAATTGGAAAGTTGTTCTACGTTCTTCAAAAAATTCTCTTCATTCATACGCCAAGCCAAAGCCACAGATGGGAAGATCCCCCACTGATGATCTTTTGCCAATACAGATGAACCATCCTACGCAAAGTCACAGTCATCAGGTATTTCTCATTGAATTTGTAGTTGATACGCCCAAAGAAAGATGCCATAGTGGTTTGTACATAACTGCTGGATATCTGCTGACTATCCTGCAAACCACCCAAATTATAAAACAACATAGTGGATGAAATAAGGTTATGCCCCGCACCCTTATATTCCTCGGCCACATTTTTATATAATGCGTTACCAGCCATCAGACTCAGATTATGTTTTCCTAATGTGAACGAATAAGCCAATGTATTTTCCCACGACCAATTGACGTCACTATGATTGGTAGCATCCGCCAACGAATAATTTCCCGCTCCGTCTAACGTATATGTATCAGCAAAATGTCCTGTACGGATATCTTTCTTGTCAAAGCCAAAAGTAGAAGTCAGTGTCAAGTCCTTGATAATGTTCCAGGTAGCTCCTACATTCCCCACCAAATGGCTGGTCAGCCGGTTATTTTTATAGGCTCCGGGAACTTCTTCGGCTATGGGGCTAATGGTCTGCCCATCATTAAAAGGAAGCACATTGATAGAACCATCTTCATTATATACATCTCCATAGGGAGCGTAATAAATAGAACGGTTGAAAGGATCACGTCGGATATTCTGATCCAAATAGGTATATACCACATTGGCATTCAATTTCAAGTTATCAGTGAGCTTATGCGATAAGGATAAGGTTGCATTATAACGGTCCATATCATCCATCTTCACCAAACCGTCTTCGGACATATATTCAAAAGCCAGATTGAATGTTGTTTTCTCCGTACCATTTGAAATATTGACAGAATGGGACATCTGGCTACCCGTTTGCATCAGCATATCCACCCAGTCTACATTTTGATTGGATTTTACCGCATCATAAGCAGAACCAAAAATTTTGGCATCATCTTCAGGACCTCCCCACTGGCCGTCCGTACGATAAGCCTCTCTCTTGAAGTCGGCCCATTCGGACAAATTCATTCTATCGGGATAAGCAGCTACGGAATTGATGGAATAATAACCGTTATATGAAACCTTGGTCTTGCCTACAGCCCCTTTCTTTGTAGTGATCAAGATAACTCCGTTAGCACCGCGAGAACCATAAATAGCGGTGGAGGAGCATCCTTCAGAATTTCCATGGATTCTATGACATTGGGATTGATATCAATATCTGTCCCATAGGGCACTCCGTCTACAATAATCAGCGGAGCATTCGAAGCGTTCAATGACCGATTACCGCGAATGGAAAAGGACAAGCCCGAACCTGTCTGACCACTTGATTTAGTCATATCCAGTCCAGCCACTTTCCCTTGCAGGCTTTCCAAAGCATTCGTCGTAGGAACAGCAATAATGTCCGCTTGCTTGATGGAGGTCATAGAACCGGTCAAGTCCCGTTTCTTTACAGTACCATAACCAATGACTACCACTTCATCCAATTCTTCCGTATCTTCTTTCAAAATTACCTTTACCGGAGTTCCCGGCTTAATGACAGCCTCTTGTGAAAGCATACCGATATAACTGATTTCCAATTTTTTCGTGTCCGCAGGGACCGACAAGGAGAAATTCCCCTCGAAATCGGTAATGGTTCCTATAGATGACTTCCCCGCCACTTTCACATTAGCACCGATGACAGGCTCACCGGTACTGTCTAGAACTGTACCTGTTACGGTAACATTTTGTGCATAAACATTCCCGACACTCATCACCAGGAATGAAAGCACAAACAAAATAAACCTACTTTGTTTCATGTTCTTCATTGTTTTCATTTATAGTATCATTTAAAGTTTTTAGCACTGCAAAGATGAATAAAAACAAAAACCGGATATTGCATTATTCAGTCTAAGATTTATAAAATCCGGTTTGAGAATAACAAAAACAGAGTTATCCGAATATAAATCGATTTAGGCTAACAGGAGGGAATCTGAAAATCCCGGCATTCTGTCTTTTTGCCATTCTAAACATAATGAAGAATCCGAATACACACACTATTTTGCGTTAACAGATTCTTCATTACGTTCAAAAGACCAAAGTAAAAAGGGTAATGCAATATAGCTTTTTGAAGCTTTCTTATTTTTCCTATTCTATTTCACTTATAGAAAAAAGAGTATTTCTACGCTCCATCCGCACATTTTCTCCAGTTAGCTGACATGATGATTCCAAACGGATATCAAAAGATGAGGCACCTATTTTAAATGTATATTGACCACCGGCTATAGTCCATCCATTATTTGCATAATAAGCCATTTGCTGAAGAGAAACCTTAAAACTTATTATTTTCGATTCGCCGGGGTTCAAATTCACACGGGCAAACCCTTTTAGCTGTATAGGTTTGAGAAATTCCGAGGAAGTAGGAGACAGATAAAGTTGCACAACTTCAGTACCTGCACATTTTCCTGTATTTTTCACCTTACAACTAACCTCAATCAAATCATCAGTTGTTTGTGCAGTAGACGGAACTTTTATATCACTATATTCAAAGGAAGTATATGAAAGCCCAAAACCAAACGGATAAGCTATTCTTTCTTGGAATTCACCATTGTTATAACAATAAAGTTCTTTATCTTCAGTCTTAGGATAGCTAACGCATAATTTTCCGGACGGATTGACATTGCCTAACAAAATATCAACAACAGCATTTCCTCCTTCTTCGCCCGGATACCACGCTTGCAGAATAGCTGAACAACCTGCTTCTACTTCGTCAATCACTTGTGGACGTCCACCAAACATAACCAGAACAACCGGTTTACCTGTAGCAATCAGTTCTTTTAAAAACTGTTCCTGATCTCCCGGCAAACAGATACCTTTACGTTGCCGAGCCTCTCCGCATAAGGTAGGATTCTCTCCTAATGCAGCAATAATCACATCACTTTCCGAAGCTACATTTATGGCAGCCTGCCAGTTAGTAGAATCGGATGATTCCATTAACATCATATTCAAGCGTTCAGTTCTAGGATCTCCTTCACGGATAATGGAAGTCTCATTTTTTGCACTCCAATCACATCCGCGTTCATAGTCCACAGTGAATCTACCATTCGCCTTGTGCTTAAAAGCATCATATACAGAAACAATTTTAGGACTGTCAGGGTCTATTTTTCCTCCCCACCAGAATGCCTGCATAGACTGATATGTATAATCTCCTAACATACACCAATATGTATTTGCATTCGGACCGACCAAAGCTATTTTTCTATATTTGCCAGAAAGGGGCAATACATTGTTGTTTTTTAACAAGACAATGGATTGACATGCCAAGTCATAAGAAGTTTTACGATATTCGGGGCAATCCAAATCCAAATTTCCTGTTGCATAAAGCTTCCGGTCTGTAGATAATAAGCCCAGACGTGCTTTCAACATTAATGCACGTTTTACCGCAATCTCAAAATATTTCTCATTAACCAAACTGTCTCCTATTAATTCGGGCAGATATTTATAACAATTATTTGATGGCAATTCAATGTCATTACCTGCGGTTAGAGCCTCAACAGCCCGTTGTTTCAAGATATCAGGATTTCCTTTTTGACTAGCATATCCTACTGCCCCATAGTCACTGACCACTACTCCGTCAAATCCAAGATATCCACGTAATATTTTATTCAGAAGAGTATCGCTGGATACGGCTTGTTCACTACGGAACCGGCCATAGGATGTCATCAAGACCTTACATCCCGCCTGTCGTATCATAGCTTCGTGTGGCAAAAGCACTTCCTCATAAATTTCTTTCCAACTCAAAGAAGAGCCTCCACCATATCCCAAAAAATGCTTGGTGCACGCAGCAACTCCATTTTTCAATCCTTTCTTCTGCAGACCTTCCACAAAAGCGACTCCCATAGCTGCACTAAGATACCCATCTTCACCATAGGATTCTTCTATACGTGGCCAATGAGCGGTACGTATGAGATCGACCATGGGTGACAAGCAAGAGTAGCGCCAACAGAGCGCATGACTTCCGCCGTTTGTTCCGTTTTTACTGTAGCCAGTTCCGGATTCCATGTGCAGGCTATACCAATTGTTGGGGATAAACGGTCGCTCCTTTGGCAGCCAGTCCGGTAATGGCCTCTTCGTGAAATATGGCTGGTATACCTGAGGGAGTCTCATGTATCAGATAATTTTGAAGATCACGCACAAAATCACGCAGTTCATTTGGTTCCATATCTAAAGCGCAAGCATATTGACAAATATGCCCTATACCGTCAGGTATCTTCTCTTTACACTTTTCTAATGACAGTTTTCCATCCTCCATTATTTCTTTCGGACGAATACCATACAATTGTGCAACTCTTTCGGCTTGTGTCATCCTACTATAAAGCGTATCTACTTGCAGGCTCATTTCCCGAATGTCGAAATCCTCAATTGTTTTTTCATGGGTTTTAGAAGTACAACCGATAAATCCTAAAGATATTAGTATAAAACAGTAAATTGATATTTTTTTCATATTTGAATTTATATCAGAAAATATTCTTGTAAAATCAAAGACAACTTGAAATAAAAGTATAAGTCTGTCCTGCTTCAGTAGCTACATCATATAAATAAGAATCTTTCAATTCCACTCCTTTCAATGGAACTTTCTCACTAACCAGCGGACGACTGATTTCTTGCTTTTCAAACAAGGGATTAGGATTATCTCCTTCCGCTTTAACCAATGTCATACCATCCATCGCCAAAGTATTGTGCACACGTAAGCGAAGATTACCACCGATAGTAGATTTGATAATTGCCGACTCTACCTTGCCGTCTTTCCATTTCAGAGAAACGATTTCGAAACCACCACGTGCACGAAGCCCCCTAATCTCTCCATTTTTCCAGGTATCAGGTAAAGCAGGAAGTAAATGAACAGCCCCATCATGGCTCTGCATCAACATTTCAGCAATTCCGGCTGCACAACCAAAATTTCCATCAATCTGGAAAGGCGGATGAGCATCGAATAAATTTGGATAAGTACCTCCTCCCTGACCTTTCTGTACTTCAGGAGAAACAAAATTCAACTGATTGGCAATCAACTTAAATGCATGATTCCCATCCAAACATCTTGCCCAAAAACAGACTTTCCATCCCATAGACCAACCAGTAGAAGGATCACCACGCTGTATCAATGTATTACGGGCAGCTTCAAAAAGTATAGGTGATGAATAAGGAGAAATTTGATAACCGGGGAAAAGTCCCCATAAATGAGAGATATGACGATGATGGTCATTAGGGTTATCCCAGTCTTCGAACCACTCTTGCAACTGTCCGTATTGCCCTACTTGCATGGGAGGAAGTTGCCTTTTTAATGACAGAATGGTATCACAGAATTGCTTGTCCAGATTCAAAATCTGTGCTGCTGAACGAGTATTTGAAAATAAATCGGATACCAACTGATTGTCCATCGTGATACCTGCAAACAGATTGGCTTTCCCTTTCCAAATACTAGGCGAATTCTCCGGAGAGTTACTAGGAGTGACTACCAGATAACCGGTATTGGGATCTCTTACTAAAAAATCAACAAAAAATTCTGAAGCACTCTTCAGAATAGGATACACGGAAGCCAGGTATTCCTTATCACCCGAATAGAGGTAACGGTCCCACAAATGTTGACATAACCACGCATTACAGGTAGGCCACGGTCCACAATAAGCCCTATCTACAGCACCATTCATACGCCACAAATCCGTATTGTGATGCAATACCCATCCCCGGCAACCATACATCTCCCGGGCAGCCTCCTGACCGTTCTCATACAATTCTTTCACCATTTGTAGGAAAGGCTCATGCATCTCACGCAAATTGGTAACTTCGGCAGGCCAATAATTCATTTCCGCATTGATATTGGTGGTATAACGGCATTTCCAAGCAGGATTTAGTTTCTGATTCCAAATACCTTGTAAATTAGCAGGTTGTCCTCCCGGCTGAGAACTGGAAATAAGCAAATAACGACCGAACTGAAAATAAAGAGCAACCAGATGGGGATCATCGGAAATAGCGAATTCTTTTATCCGGACATCAGTAGGTTTATCAGCCTGCGAAGTGCGTCCCAAATTCAGAGATACACGGTTATAGTATTTTTGATATGCACTGATATGAGCCTGTAAAGCTCGGGCATAATTCTTTCCGGCATTCTTCATGGATACCTTATTACGCCCGGATGGATTTCCGGATATATCCTTATAATTCACAAAATTAGTGGCCATGGCGATATAAATAGTAGCACTATTAGCATTAGTCACGGATAATAATGTATCTCCTGCCACACTCTTTCCACCCTGTAAATCTAACTTCAAATCTGCACGGAAACAAATAGAACCTTTTGTGAAATCGTCTCCTTTAGTTGTGCCTTCCAAAATCAAGGCATTCTTTCCAGAAACGGTAACATCCACCTTCTGAGGACAAGTCAGGGAAGCGGAAAAAGTAAGTTTTCCCGGTTGAGAAGCAGTAAGGCGGACAATGACCAGCTGGTCGACAAAAGAGGTAAAGACCTCACGCTTATAATCTATTCCATTTACAGTATAAGCAGTCGTGGCTACAGCTTTTTCCAAATCCAATTCACGACGGAAGTTTGTATAATTTTCATGACTAGGAAAGTCCAGACGCAAGCTGCCCACTGTCTGATATGGCATCCCGAAACCGTTCTTGGAGAGGATTTTTTCACCTGCCAACGCTTGAGCTTCAGGATATCTACCAGCAAAAATTAACTGACGGATGGTCGCCAACGCTCCTTTAGCCTCAGGATTATAATTTTTATAAGGAGAACCTGCCGATACTGTTTCCTCATTCAATTGAATCTCTTCGGTTACAGGATTACCATATACCATGGCTCCCAATCGTCCATTTCCCAAAGGTAATGCCTCTTCCCAATATCTGGCAGGCTTATCATACCATAATACAGGTTTTTCCTGAGCATCTATGCTGATGCTGACTACAGATAGCAAAACTACAAGTGCTATTTTTAATAACTTACGTGTCATTTTATAATTAAATTAATAAATATCATCGACTTTTATAATGGAGAAAGAAATCCATTCTCTATCAACCAAGCTTCAGCCAACTCCGGCCACATGACCGTGCTTCCCCTTTGTGCACGCAAAGAGATGGCATGCCCACCGACAGGAAACAGATGCAACGAAGATTTCTCTATTCCCGCTTTATACAAGGCTGTATAATAAGCGATGCTGTTCAAAGGAGAAACAGCCTTGTCATTAGAAGCATGAAACAAGATAGCCGGTGCCGTGTTACCATCCACTTGTTTTTCCAAAGAAAACAAGTTTCTGAGAGCGATATCCTGTTCCCGCTTTCCCAACAGATTTGTCCGGCTCCCTTTATGAACAATAGCGTCATCCATAGAAATAACCGGAGATATCAATACAGCAAAAGAAGGTTTACAACTATATGCATCCAGTGCATCGCCCACTTTTGACCAGTCTTCATCAATAGCACACAATGAAGTGGCCAGATGACCGCCGGCAGAACAACCCATCACTCCCACTTTATGAATATCTATTCCATATTCCTCCGCATGAGCACGTATATAGCGAAGAGCACGTTGTCCATCCTGCAAAGGAGCTTTGTAAGATTCTATTACATCCGGTGATTGCGGGAAACGATGTATCAGGACAAAAGCCGTTACTCCCAAGGTATTATACCATTTTGCCAATGCGATACCGCTGATTTCATGCGCCAGTTTCACATATCCGCCACCAGGAATGATCAATACCGCCGTACCGGTACGCTCGGCTTTTGACGGTTCATAAACATGAACAGCAGGAATTCCGACTTGTACCACACGTTCCCTGACTACAGAATCTTTAAGAACTATACCTTTGCTATTGGGCATATTATTCTGCCACAAAGGAATTATTTTCTGAGCCTGAAGAGTAACCGTCATCAATGCCATCAAAAGAAAACCTAATAAAAATACGAATCTGTTCATTACTTTATACTCCTTTAAAATCCTGTCCATTTACTGTTACATTCTCAAAGTGAATGTTTTCAACACCAGTCACCTTATTTATTTCCGGTTTCATCACTCCATCAAAAGTGCAATCTTTCACAAAAATATCTCGCGCCTGTATTTTATCCTCAAAACCATCCAGATGCAAAACATACTGACTTTTCTTACTTGTGATATTTTCCAAATGAATATTGTGAAAATAAGGAAGATACGGTCCGTCATCCACATGCCAATATTTCAATTCAAAGCCTAAAATAGACTCCTTACATTCACCTACCCTAATATTCCGGATAAATATATTTTCTACTTCGCCTCCTCGCATGGCATTTGATTTTATACGGATAATACGGTCGAGTTCAGGACTGTCCATGGTACAATTTTCCACCCATACGTTACGGCATCCTCCGGTCACTTCACTGCCAATAGCTACTCCGGCATGACCATCCTTCATTCTACAATGACGGACTATAATATTCTCACTGGGGATATTCCAGTAACGGCCATCTTCATCACGTCCCGATTTGATGGCGATACAATCATCACCTGTATCAAAATCACAATCCTCAATCAATACATTCCTGCATGATTCCGGATCACAACCATCATTATTATAGCCATGACTCTGCATTTTGACTTTCCTGACAGTGATATTCTCGGACAACAACGGATGAATAAGCCAGAACGGAGAACGGTTGAGAGTAAATCCTTCCAATAGAATATTCTTACATTTATAGAGGTTGATAAACTGGGGGCGTATACCATTCTCTCTCATAAAGACACGTTCTTTAAAAGGAATAGAATCCTCTTTCATTTCATACAACAAAGTTTTCTCATTTATTTTCTTACCATCTTCCTGTACAATACCACGAATTCTGTTTTCACTGAACCAATTACTGCTATCAGCCTGGCCATCCATCACCCCGTTACCAGTGATGGCAATATTAGTTTCTCCATAGGCATAAATCAACGGAGAGATATTGTAACAATCTATTCCTTCTATGCGAGTCTGCACAAGGTCGAAGAAGAAGGGATCTGTAGTAAACTTCAGTACCGTACTGTCAGATAAATGAAGGTTTACATTGGATTTCAAACGGATGGGGGCTGTGAGAAACTCTCCATCGGGAATAATAACTTTCCCACCTCCCTGCTCAGAACAAATAGTTATGGCCCTATTAATGGCATTCGTATAAAGCGTGTCTTTTACGTCGTGATAATCCGTAATCACGAAACTTCTCTCAGGGAAGACAGGAGGTACAATTTGATTATTAACCTCGGTCATTTGATTCCACGGAGATACTTCTTTTTTATCACATGAAGATATGGCTGTTGTCAGAAACAGCAAAGATACCAAAATTTGAGCGGTTCTTGTCTGCATAGTATTGTATTATGTTTATAATTCTATGCAAAAATAGGACAAGATACCTATACAGCCATTGCAGTATTTGGGGCATTAATTATACATTTTGTTCAACAATCGTTTTATGCTTTAATCTGTACTCTTTTGGTGTACATCCCATTGCTTCTTTGAATACTCTGCTGAAATATTGCGGAGTAGTGAATCCACTCATATATCCTACTTCAGATACAGTAAATTCATCTTGTTCCAAAAGTTGGACAGCCCGTTTAATCCGCATCGTCTTTACAAAATCTAACAGGAGAAACTCCCATCAAAGATTTCACCTTCCGGTAGAATACAGTCCGGCTCATGCTCATAGCTTCTGCCAAATCGTCAATTTTAAATTCAGAATTCTGAATGTTTTCCTCCACACTCTGAAGAATATTCCGGATGAAATCATTATCAAAATGAGTAACTTGAGGAGTAGAAGGAGTAAGTTGTTCCATAAGACTAGTATCTTTCTCGCCTTCTCTCATCTTTGAAATGTAATAATCATACAATATTTGCCGTTGTTTGAGTAAGGAATCTACTCTGGCTTTCAAATAAGCAGAACTAAAAGGTTTCGTTATATATTCATCTGCCCCGTATTCCAGTCCTTGGATTTGGTCATTCAAAGAAGACTTGGCAGATAACAAAATAATAGGAATATGACAAATATCATTGTTTCCTTTAACCCGTTTCAGATATTCTATTCCATCCATTTCGGGCATCATAATATCACTGATCACGATATCGGGTAATTCTCTCAACGTCATTTCAAGTCCTTGACAACCATTACCCGCTTCAAGAACCACATACTCCCTAGCAAGCACACCACAGATAAAATGGCGAAGTTCTTCATTATCCTCAATAATGAGAATCCGTGTTTCCTTATCTTCTTCCTCTTCTGTAAGCTTATCGGGTATTGCCACCTCCTGTCCGGAATTCTTGCTGTCCGCTAGAATAAATTCAATATTGGCATCGGCATCGAAAACATCACGGTTACCCGGCAGTCTGATAAAGAAACTGCTACCTTCACCCAGTTTGCTGTCTACTCTGACAGTACCATGAAGCAGATTCAGTAATTCTTTGACCAATGAAAGTCCTATACCGGTAGACATATTGGGATCAATCTCATCCAAAGTATCAAAACGGGTAAACAGACGATTGAGCTTTTGGGCATTAATACCTCTACCTCATCTTTCACCTGCAAACACAAAATCTGTTTCTCGCAAGTAACAGATAGGGAGATACTTTTCTCATCAGGAGTATATTTAAAGGCATTGGACAATAAATTAAAAAGAATCTTCTCCAATTTGTCCACATCCGTATACATAACAAAGGAATCGAGAGGACAAAACAACCTGAAATCAATACGATGCGTATGAGCCATAGGAACAAAATTACCGTAGATTTTTAGAATTAAAGGGATTATATCTACTTGTTCCACCAATACTTTCATCTTGTCATTCTGTATCTTGCGAAAATCCAATATTTGATTGATGAGCCGCAACATTCTGTCTGTGTTTCTTTTGGCCACTTGCATATTCTCCATGCCTGCATCAGATAATTTCTCATTACTAATGACTTCGTCAATGGGACTGGCTATAAGCGTCAACGGTGTACGAAGCTCATGGGATATATCAGTAAAGAAACGCAGTTTTAAGTTGGAAATCTGTTGTTCAAAATCTATCCTTCTTTGCAGGTTAGTAATGCGTAACACAATGCAGATCACTACCAACATAATCACCACGGCCATGGTGATATAGAGCAATACCGCCCAAACAGTTTCACCGAACACAGGATCAATATGTACGGACAAAGATGCCACATTATCAACCCATACCCCATCGGCATTAGTGGATTTGACTTGAAACAGATAATCGCCGGCAGGTACATTCACCAAACTGGCAGAACGATTATTTCCAAGCTCTATCCATTGGTCATTCAGTCCCTTAATTCGATATACGTATTTTATAGCCGGAGAGTTAACATAGTCCAAGGCAGCAAAAGTTATAGTGAAATTACGTTCATCCGGCTGCAGGTACTGAGCCTCATCGTTACTATATATGTCCTGCCTGCGAGAAGTATTATTCTGATAAATGTCAAGATGGGAAAAAACGATAGGAGGAACGAAATCACTCTTATGCAACTCATCGGGAATTATACATAACGCACCATATAGTGACCCTAAAAGCAATTTACCAGAAGATAGCAAAACAGGCCTAGTCTCTGCCATCTGTATCTGATCTTTATACTCTTCGAGCAGATTCAGGCCAGCATCAAATTTGGAAATCTTGTTTTCTGAAACTATCCATATATTTCCTTCTTGATCCTCTATGCTGGACAGTGACAAATCCGGTAATCGGTCATTAGTGGCATTGTAATGTTTAAAGTTCAATCTTTCAGATAAACTGCTACCATCATCCAAAATATTAATACCACCACTCAAAGTAGTTACCAGCAGTTTACCACCCTTAGTTTGGGTTATATCCAATATATCATTATTGCTCAAACTGGAATAACGCTCATCACAAACATTATGAAAAAAACGAATCTCTTCCGGACGGGAAAAATCTGTAGAACAGGACAGCAATCCGCCAGTAGTACCTATCAAAATCACTCCATCAGCCACCTCATATAAACAACGCACTTTCTCACATACATGAATGGGGTAATTATTGAGAATATTACCGTAATGAACAAACTTCAAATCTCCTCCTGCGGAAGCAGACTCAACCAAATTGATACCTCCACCGAAAGTGCCAATCCATATTCTTCCAGACGAATCTTGCAAAATAGAGAATATAGACTTGGAAGAAATGCTGTAAGGATTATCTTTATCAGGCAGGTAACAAGTTACCTGATAGTTGTCCTCCCCTTGAAAACGGAATAAAAACAAACCGTCTTCTCTAGTCCCCATCCAGATGTTATGATCCTTATCTTCGTAAATACAGTACACGTCAGCATTAAATGAGACAGACTGATCCGCCACTATTTTTCCTTTTTGCGAAATATTTCCTATCCACTGTCCTAACGAATCATAAAGACAGATGTTTCCCGGTTGAGTTTTATGATTCCGTTTCCAACCAATCCATACACGTTTGCGATGATCTTCCATCAACGAACGAGCAGACTCTTTATGTCTGTTGATTATATAATCCAACCCACTTTGATGAAAAGAAAGATATCCTAATTCACTTCCTGGAGTGGTATACCACAGATTTTTATGATGATCAATAAAATAGCTGAAAGCCTGAAATGAGATTGGTACTCTCACTCCTTTTTCATAAACATAAGCCTGTTCCAAAGATCTAGTCATCGGATCATAAAAGTATAACTCACCTTCTACAGGATTCACCCAAATACAACCATACTCGTCCTCATGTATAAAAGTACAGGGCTTGGTAAAAGGAACTTCCTTTAACTTAGGATAACTTAATAAGATAATATCCTCAGTAGTACAATCTAAACGAATAACCCCGCCCGTGACCCCCAGCAACCAAAAAATACCTTTTCTATCTTGATATATATCAGGACTGATCTCTACAGGCATTTTATAAAGAGTAAACTTGCCTGTTTTCGGATTATAAAACCGAATCTCTTTTCTCTGTAAAATAGCGATTTTATGATCAGATAAAGATTTCAGTCCGATAATCTCAGACATAGGTTCATTGGGGACACATGGAACAACATTTTGACTCTGATAGTCATATCGGGCAAAAAAGCCTTTTGAAGTAGCAAGATAGATATCATCTGCATTCTCTACCATAAACTTAAAAGGCATAAGATTTGCCATACTCTTCTTTCCTACAATCGTAGCTCCTTTATTTGTCAGAATCCATTCATCTCCATCCTTGTCCTGCATCACAATATAGATACTGTCTCCTATGTTATTTTCTATTTTTCCAGTATATAATTGCACTGACTCCGTAGCAGGAAATCTATTTTCATCCAAACGGAATAACTCATTTTGTACACCTACGGCCCATGTTATCCCTTTACGCAATACATACAGTTTTTCAACTGAGTTTATCACCCCTTTGTTGAAAAGAAAGGGATCTTCATACTGACAAGTACGGGTATTAAACAGATAACAATGTTTATCATACGTCTGACACCAAATATTATTCAGAGAACTTTTTTCAATATTGGTAAAACGATGATTTGTTATACGTACATCACTTTCAGGATAAGTTTTATAATTAGTAAAAGAATATCCATCAAAACGCTCTAGTCCGTTCCACGTAGCCATCCATATATAACCATTATCATCTTGAATGAAATTCTGAATATTTTTCTGTGATAACCCATCCTGAACTGAATAATATTTAATATCAATCAAACTCTGACCAAACAAAGGCAAGGCAGAAAAATACAACCATATAAGAAGAATCTGTTTCAACATAGTATTTACCTTTTTCAACCACACAAATATCGGAAAAAGATGTCACAAACCAATAGCCTGAATAGTTATTACAATGATTAGACCTGTTTTTATAAGAAATTCTACCATAAGTAGCAATATCACACCATAACCTCCCCTTTCAAAAGAACTCTGCCGAAGTATAGCTTCGGCAGAGAAAAGAACAAGATGAACGTCTATCCAGACATTCACAATGCTAAACCATAAACTGATCTTTAAAAATTAACAATTCATTATTCTGTCCAGTCCTCCACTATAGCCGAAGGATCCGGATTCAATATAATAGCTTGGTTATTAATAGATTCAAACTTACTAAAAAATAAATTGAACCATGGACAGCAATATCCTTCTTTAGAGTTCATACGATACCCCACCGGACAATTGGTACCTGGATACCCCCGTGTAACAGGCAATTCTAAACGCTTATAATCCCAATAAATAATACCCTCTCCCCAAAATTCTATCCTTTTTTGCAAAATCAATTCCTTACGAAAATCCTCCATAGTAGATGCCGTACATTGATAGGAACTGTAACGATAAGTTTCATAAAATTCTCTAAAGCAGAAATTCCAGCACTTACCCCCTGACTAGCGGCTATTGCCTCAGCCTCAATAAAATACATTTCTTCAACACGCATTAAAAGATTATCTATCGGTGCACCTACATTGGCGTCAATCATATTGCCTTCTTTCGGTTGAATTTTAAATGAACATATGCAGGCACCTTTTTAAAATTCTCATCGGTGAACAATGTATGATATTTAGTACCTGGAGCCTTTCCAGCATCTTCAGGAGCAATCCAAGTTTCTTTGCGCCAATCATCATCCGAGATTTGCTCAAATAAAACCTTACTGATCATTCTGTGTGCCCCATAGGAAATTCCTCCTACCCCAAATGTCTGTTCTGTACACAAGTGCCCTGCCAAATTAAGCCATACACTGTGAATATTCTCTTTATTCATGATTCCTCCCCACATCCATGCACTTGTCTGAATAGAGTTAAAGGCCGTAAAATAGTCTTTTCCACCATACCATTCCAATTCTGTCAATGGAGCAGCACCACTTTTAACTATAGCCTGTCTTGCACAATCGGCAGCTTTAATATAACAATCCTTATCCGAATCTATATCTAAATCCACATTCTGGATCAGTGCTGCCAAATCATTAGAATACTTTTCAAATCGCGTACCCAATTCTAGCCAAAAACGAGCTTTTAATGCAAATATAATGGACAAATCAGGCATATTCTTAGTAGGCCTCAAGTAATCAGCTAATAGAACTTCTGCATTCTCCAAATCATCCAAGATATATCTGTAAATAGTATAAAAAGGAACCCGCGGATTATTACGTGCTTCTGCTTCCGTTATATTCTCACCAATGATAGGGACTGTTAATCCATATACCCCATTGGTAGCAGCCTCGTCATCCAGCTTAGAAAATCCAGTCTTCTTAAACTCAAACAGACGAGCCATATCCATGTAAATCATCGCACGAAAGGCTTTGGCTATTCCTACATATTGCCTATTTGTCTCTGTAGTATTATCAAGATCCACAATACGGATTAAATTATTGACATTATTCAAAAATTTATAGTAGTAATAATAAATAGAATTCACCTCTGAATTATCAGCCAAGCTACGGCACAATCCGAAAGAATTATAATAATCATAACCAGATTTATATATATAAAAATCCTCACACATAACTTCTCTTATAATACCGTATGAGGTATAGCCCAAGTCCCAAGTATAACCTTGTCCATAAGTATTATATGCATTAACAAAGCCTACCACGGCATTTAACATAGCATTCATAGCAGCTGGTGATTCTGCAATCTGCTCGGAAATAGCGGTAGAGCTTTTGGGAAAGGTCTGTTCGATACAACTGCTCATATTTATACCTGTACCGAAAAGCAGACAGGCAACTACCGCTGTTTGAAATAATATATTTTTCTTTTTCATCGTCTTAAAATTTTTGATTATAACTAAGTTAGAATTGAAGACTGATACCTCCGGAATAAGTACGGAACGGAGCTATCTTTCCTGATGTACCTACTCCTGAAATGGAACGGCGAGGATCCAAGCTTTTCTTTTTGACCAATAGTATACATTATCGCAAACAAAATATAAACGTAAATTTTTAATTTTCAAATGAGAAGTCCAACTATCAGGTAATGTATACCCCACTTGAATATTTTGTAGATTCAAATAGCTTCCATCAATCAGAAAGCGGTCTGACGAACCAGTCGTATTCAGATCATTGAAATACCAACGTGGAATGGTTGATGAGGGATTTTCTGGAGACCATGCCTTTAGCACATCTTTATGCCAACGGTTACCTACAGATGTTGCAGTTGGGTTACCCATCATACCTGCATAACCGTAATCATAAGTCAAACCACCAACCAAATAGGAAAATTGAGTAGAGAGATCAAAACCATGGAAAGTAATGGAAGTGCCAAAACCACCATACAAATCCGGATTAGGATCTCCACACAAATAAAAGTCGCCTGTAGAATAAGTGGTCGTTGTTTTTTCCTCATTGGTTTCTTTATCCGTATAATACCACAGTGAAAGTCCGTCCTCAGACAAACCGGCAAAACGTTTCATATACCATGTATTGATAGGCAGATCCTCACCATAATATCTGCTTCCATTCATATATCCTCCATGACCATCCATAACAGTAGTCTTTTTCTCATCTGGCAAATAAGTAATCTTATTCTTATAGTGTGTCAGATTCAGATTTATTTTCCATGTAAAATTCTTTTTATTAACAGGAATATAGTTCAGTTCCAGTTCAACACCCTTATTCGCCATATCGCCGATATTATCATAGTACCCAGGATAACCCAAAGAAAGAGGAACATTGAACCAATTTAACATATCAGTAGTCTTACGATAAAACAATTCAACACCACCATTCAGTTTTCCTTTAAGCAGTTCAAACTCAACTCCCAAATTCATGTTAGTATTCGTTTCCCAAGTTATATCTTTTTTCCCCTTACTATTAAAAGACAATGAAAGTTCATCATTACTATTCACTATATTATATCTGTCTGTATAATTATATGAACCTATATTATCATTACCTTGCTGTCCTATGGAGAACTTTATTTTGAGCATATCAATCCATTTCACATCAAACCAGTCCTCTTTAGACATTAGATAAGCACCGCCTACAGAATAAAAATTACCCCACCAATGATCAGGATGAAAACGCGAAGAAGCATCACGACGATAAGAAGCCGAAAAATAATATTTTGCATCGTAATCATATAAAGCACGGAAAAAATATCCCTCCGTATTATAATCATTCGAATAAGAAGCAGCACTTGAACCATCTATAACAGCCCCATTCAATTCATGGTTTCCCCAATATGAAAACATATTTTTCTTGGATGCGGATAATTCTGCATAATTATATTTATAACTCTCATGTCCCAACATTACCGAAATATTATGTTTACCAAAATTATGGCTATAATTCAATATCTGCTGTAAGTTTAATGTAGTAGTACGATAATGATACATTGTCACTGTGCCATTCTGTTCTGCACCAAAACCATAATATGGATTTGTTGTAGTATAATATCTGATTTCATTAACTGTGGTTCCCACATTTAAATGTAAAACTTAAAATCTTTCAAAAAAGTAATATCTACAAATGCATTACCATTAAATGTATTACCATTCCTATTTTCTTGGTTAAGCATAGATGACTGAATAGAAGAATTAGGATGGTTAGGACGTGCCAATCCCAGTTGTGCCGTCGCTGTTCCATAATCATATACTTTCCCATTTAAATCCGTCAGAATATTTCCATCAGCATTCCTCACATATACAGGATAGATTGGTGCCATGCCCTCTGTAAAGCTGGATAAATCCGTATCATACTTTTCTGTCAAGGAAGCACTATTACTATGTGTATAACTGATGTTAGCACCATATTTCATCCATTTTTTTGCTTGGTACAAGCCTTTAAAACGAGCGGAATATCGTTCATAATTTGAACTAGGAACAATTCCATCATCTTTTAAATAACCAAAAGAACCATATGATTGCATCTTATCGGTTCCTCCAGCAATATTCACATTATATTCTTGACGCAAGGCAGAACTATAAGCTTCATCAACCCAATCATCCGGATAAAGCATATATCCATTAACCACCCTGCCCAAAGTTGCATTGGGATTCAACTTTCCGTTCATACCAATAAGATTTTCGTTTTCAGGATAACTATACACATTATAAGTCAAACCACCATTTTCCTTCGTATTACCCACCATATTTTTATTAGCTTGAGCATAAGCCTCTCCTTCTGAAAGCCCCTTTACATACCTCAATTGATTATATAATGCCTTATAATGTGCTTCATAATATTCACCCGGATCTTTGATATAGTCATAATCAATTGTACCACGAGTATTCACTCCCCATTTTGCACTAGCCGTAACAACAGCTTCACCAGCTTTTGCCTGCTTGGTAGTAATAATAATAACACCATTGGCACCACGTGCACCATATAACGCATTTGATGCTGCATCTTTTAAAACGGACACTGATTCAACATCAGATGGGTTGATATTGTTCCATCCTCCTCATAGGGCATACCATCTACAATAATAAGTGGATCATTATCCGCATTGATAGAACCAATACCACGAATTATCAATGTTGGAGCATCTCCTCCCGGCTGCCCAGATCCACTTGTCATTTGTAAGCCTGCCACTTGTCCAGCAAGTGCCTGAACGACGTTCGTTGTCTGTCTTTTAGAAAGTTTCTCAGCATTTACAACTGAAGCCGATCCAGTAAATGCCGACCTTTTGGCTGTACCATAAGCAACAACCATCACTTCATCCATCATTTCAGACTCTGTAACCAATACTACCTTGACAAAAGATTTAACATCAACCACTTGGGTCTTCATACCAATAAATAAAACCATTACTTTCTTATCAGTTGGTTTAATATTATCCAACACAAATTTACCATCCACATCTGTTATCGTACCATGTGTAGTTCCCTGTATCAACACAGAAGCTCCTACTACCGGCAATCCATCATCCTTGGAAAGAACAATTCCCGACATTTTGGTTACTTGAGCCGATAAATGGCCTATTACAACTAATAAGCACATTAAAAACAGAACAATGCGTTTTCCCATACCATTTAGATTTTTTTTAATAGGTTTAATATGATGGAAACAAATATATTAAATATAATCGATGAATAAAAACTTTATTCACTTTTTTTCTTTATATTTTTTAAAACGATAAGTGTTTTGTGCAAAAATTACATAATAAAAGAAAATATCAAGCCTAAATTATTTAATAAAAGAAGTATCACTTTTTTAACTTCAAGAATAATTCTAGTATGTAGAAATCGAAGTTTCCAAACTGAACCGAGATGTGGGAAGCGTTGTAGAATTTTCAAACTGAGCCGCAAATATGGTGCAATTTACTAAAATAAAAATCACAAATATCTAATAACTAGATATTTGTGATTTTATTTTGTACCCTTAACAGATGAAATATTGAACCTTTGGAATGATTTTCTAGAAATAGTAGATTATCTGCAATCTAATTCTTCAATCACGAAACTCATTGGGGGACTATGAACAATATAACGCCAACTACTATATTGTAATTGGCGTTTTCTTTGTTATGCTAAATATTATTTCCCCTTTTCATTTCTCTGCCTTCTTCAATTCCGTGATTTTTGCATTTACCAACTCCATACAAAATGGAATGCCAGAATTTTTTCTTTGCAAAAAAGAAAGACATTTGGGACTTTCATTCTTATGTCTAAATTTATGCGGCAACTTTCCTAGAGATGAAGCCGTAAACTTCCAATCCATTTTTGCAAGAGATAAATAAAGTTGTCTATTTATAAAAGCGTCTATTTCAGAAGAATATCTCTGTATATCTGTATAATAAAACGCAGATACCCAACCATCCAATTTATTCTTTATTTTAATTAATAAGGTTGAAACACAATATTTATCTTTGCCATTACAAACATCTCTAATTTTACTCTTCAACCGTTCTACATTCGCAAAAGAAGGATAGAACACATTCCCATCAAAAGTAACAGATAAGAAATCCATAGTATCATGTTTATTAAAATTCACGATTCTTGTCTTGCCTCCTTCCTCCAACTTATGAATATTCAAATTAAGTTCTTCTAAAACAGTACAACACTCTATATATGCTTCTTCACACTCTTTTTCAGAAGTACACATTATAACAAAATCATCAGCATACCGAACCAACTTGAATCCTTTATCTTTTAACCTCAAATCAAAAGGAGAAAGAAATATATTAGATAATAAAGGAGACAAGGCATTTCCTTGTGGAATCCCTTTATCTATATTTTCAAAATATTTTTTTTGTTCAACATTAAATGAATCCAAATTCCCAATACTTTGATTTAAAGCTTGCTGAATAAGAGTATTTATAGTAGTATCAGACAATCTCTTAAAAACAACATCGTTAAGAAGAGAATCTTTATCAACAGTACCAAAAAAATTAATTAAATCAGCTTCCAACACATAAGAATAACCATTCTGACAATATTCGTTTATTTTTTCAACAGCTTCTTTAACCCCCAATCCTTTTTGATATGCAAAACTTAGCCCTCTACTTTTCTCTAAAAGTTCTTTAAAATGTTCTTCCAATTCTATTGCAATTGCTTTTATTACAACTCTATCAGAAACTTCTGGAATTTGAAGAGGACGAAATTTCCCTTTACTTTTAGGAATAAGCACAGCACGATATGGAGAAAATTGATATGTTCCTTCTTGAAGTCGTTTGGAGATGGATAAAATTTTATCCTCTTTATTAAGTTCAAATTCTGCAATAGTCTCACCCGTTAGTCCATGAGATTCTTTATTAAATTTTTCCAATTTAGCCCATGCCAAACGTAAACTTTCTACTGAGGATATTTTGTTAAGAAGATTCATTTTTGTTAATTTAAACCTGAGTTGCAAAGACCTTTAGAAAAACAGATGTTCGTATAACAGCACCTTACAATATAGACACACAGAACAACATAAGTTGAGACACAGCAAGAAGACAAACATACTTCTTAAACAAAGTGAACCAACGTGTTCTTGGGCAATCCTGACCATAGATTGAAGATGCAATCTAAAGTCGAAATCCATATATCCAGTTACTCAAAGAGCTATTTGCTATTACAGTATGGTACAAAAGTAGCAAATAATAAGAAATTTGCAAAATATTAGAGAGTTTTTAGCAAGTACAGTAATAAGGATAACAACATCAATAGCATTACAGAGCACAGCCATAACAAGCTGATAAACAAGCATCAGCACCGTAACCCGACACTCCATTAGTTGTATTTTAGTAGGCATGATAAAGACCCAACGGTTAGGTATTCATAAAAATTTTCCAGATATTTTTTTGAAAATCCAGCCTATTAAACTTTACTTTCTTACTAAACCATATATTTATATATGTATAAAACAAATAAACATATGGATAACAACAACTACAAAAGACAGTATCGACAATTGAATGATACAACAAAACAAAAGATTAGCCAAAGTCTAAGAGGCAGAACAAAGTCAGCCACTCACACCCAAGCTATATCCAACGGACTGAAAAAGTACTGGGCAACAGTACCCAACCAACCTAATAATAATGAAAATAAGAATGAAGAACATGAATAAAATATACGGTTTAAATATAGATGCGTTGAGGCTCTGTTACGAAGTGACAGAACCCCAAAATATCAACATCATAAAAGACAAAGAAATTGGAGAAGAAATTGATTTTCTGTATTTCTACCTAAGACGAATAGAAGGAAAGCACTTCAAATTTGTTTATGAAATACGTTATAATGACATGGGAAAAGATAAATTGTTTGGAGAACTACGTTTAGGCATCAATGACAATCAAGAAGAAAGCAATACCCACCAAAACGGATATAAAAAAGCATGGATTAGTATTTCCAATCGTGTGTTATACAGCGATGAGATATACTATTTAGATTTTATTGAAAACAATTTAGGCTTAGAATTACATAATATAACAACCCTAGACCTATGTCTTGATATGTCAAACGACATAGCCCGACTAATACGAAAACTTATCCGAAACCCACAAATAACAACGCTTCTGAACGGAAAACGAATCACTAATCGCAAAGAAGACCGCCCCGAAATCACATATACTTTCAGTGGGAATATGGATAAAGATAAATACTTAACCGTCAACATTAAACAGAAAAAAGCAATAAAGGATAAGAGCAAAGGTAGCACCCTTATAGCATACAACAAAAAAGCTGAAATAACCAATAGTTCGGATAAAACGTACATAAATAACTACTATAACAATCCTTCAAAATTGCACCGTTTAGAAGTCCATCTAAACAATGAAGAAATCAAAGATTATATAGCGAAAACCAGGTATGAATTATCATTTTATTCTTTAGCTGATGAAAAATTCCTAGCAAAACTTTTTGGTTACACTTTAAACAGCCTTATCAGATTTGAAAAAGACGGAAAAGCAATAGATTGGACAGACCTCTTATCAGAAGGGTATAACAACCACCCCTGCCAACGGCAATTTTCTAGGGTAACTAATTCAAATACAGAGAAAAATCTCTTTAAAAAAACGTAGTTCAAAAAACAATATAGCGAAAATTAAACATTAACTTCGGATATGCGGAGTGCGGAATCAGAAATAGCAATTACTATATTTCACTCCGCACCTCCGCACTTCCGCATATAATCTATCAATATTGGTTATTTTTACGTAAACATAAGTTCCAAAAAGCCCCATTATCATTATACAGTTCATCAAAACGAGATGGGGACATTCCATCACAAACAAGGCAATCATTCTTCTTATATGAAGGATTAGCAACACCATAATACGAGCAAATATATCCTTTAAAGTCCGAGAAATTCCTAATATTCTTATTGAACAAGGTGCATTTTTCTTTCAATATAAGACAAAGCGTAGCAATATCCAATTTAGAACATTCACCATTGGATATTTCAAACCTTTCATCAACTTTTTCAAGTATCTTTCTGACTTGTTCCCGATTATGTAAAGAAGGGCATAATTTTTCCAATAACTTTTCTTTATCCAATATTGTACTACTATTTTTCTTTTCATTCGCCAGCGGTTGAACGGCTTTATTTGAAAGACCTTCTTTTTCTGTTAAAGTCTGAGAAGAATCTTTAGATAAAATACTATCCACAGAAGCCTCTTTCTCGATTTCCATAATAGTATCATCATTAAGTAAAACAGCTTCATTCACAACTATTTTCTGATAACGAATCCCCGCTATTCTTTGGGCATAAAACAGAAATGACTGCAATGTTTTGGCTTTATCTTCTATGATTGGCTGTTCTTGATTTTCTATAATCAGCATATTGATATAGTTATATTTAATCTTATGCTGCATGTCATACAAAAAGTACTTAATTAGTGCAATCAGAATATCTTTATCACTTTCATCAATGGTATTATTCTTAGCGTACAACTTCTTTAAAAAAGATATTAACCTAATATCCAAGTTCTTAATAAATGAATTATCGCATATATATTGGCTAATTTCCTCCAATGAATGACTGTTTATATACTCCTTATCTAAACTATCAAAGATTGCAAGAGTGATTTTTATTTGCTTTCTAGACTGTACATCTAATTGTTCAATATTATCATATAAAATTACATTTTCATTGCCAAGCATGGCAATGACACCATTTATCACGTTTTTGAGATACTGAGCATTCTGAATGTCATTATTCTTTTTGCGCATCATTTCCAAGTGTCTTGACATACTTGAAAAGATTTCAGCTTCTTTTGTTATACACTGATTGCAAAAAGTTAAAAGTGGTTCTATATCGCTATCCGCATATAGAACCACAATCATATCTTTGAATAATTGAATGTATTCTCTTTCTTCTTGTGATAGTATCATATCAACGGCATTTAAACTGCCGTAAAGATACAAATTTCATTGTAAGCCTACAAAATTGGCTTTCATGGATATTGGCTCATATTGATATAAAACGTTCAAAAAGACAGCTTATTAGCTAAAAGTGAATATTAGTTTTAACGCACTTCTTGCCAATTTACATAAAACACTAATAATCAATAATATAAATCTATTTCTAATATTCACTTCTGAGATTTGTGAATATTGGAATGATTAGCTATTAATTTCAAATAGCCACCCTACCACGATAAACTCAATTTACCATTTTTACCATTTTGCCATCAGGGATTCCCTTATGCTTAATACGGTATTCCGAGAAATAAAAATCATAGTTCTCCATTATATAAGCATACCCTTTGTCAGCACTGTATTCAAAGCCGATAGCCCTATACGCTTTATCGTGATAACTATCTGCAATAATACGCCATTTACCATTCCAAGTAAAATGCTGTCCATTAGCCCAAACCCCTTCAATGTGAGATGTATTATCAGAGTATAAGACAATCTTATCCAAACTCTTTACTCCCGTTCCGTCAAATTGATAGCCTTGCAATACAAATTCTGTTGCTTTTTTTATTTCCAATGGGTCACTGCTTGAAGTTTTATTTCCATTGCATCCCACACATAACATAATCATACTAATGATTAGGCATACAAATTTTAAATAATTCTTTTTCATATTATAATCTATCTTTCATCATTTGTAAAGCTCTAACAGTTTTATCCCTTCGTCTTTCATATTCACGAGCCAAATCTTTGTCACCTGACTGTTTAGCTATATTAAGAGCTTCATCGTAATTACGTACAATAGTTTGTTTTAACAACTGAATTTTTAATTATTTCATTTGCTGAAAGTGATGGAGATTCTTCTAAGCGTGCAAGTTCATCAATAGCAGACCTTATTTCCTTTTCTTTTTGCAACAATCTATTAGTCAAATTATCATCTTCGCGATTTCCATCGGAGGAGAGATATTCATTATCCATATTTTTTGTTATTTCATCATTAATGTAATTTCCATCATCTGAAATTCTATAGCCATTATCATACACTTGATGTTTATTGGAAATATCCATAGCTCTCCGAGGATTTAATTCTCCCTCAAGGCTTGTTATTATATAATCCTCTGTAACTATAACACTATAATAATTACAAGGTATTCTTTCTTCGCCATTAACGACACAACCATATTTATCATCTTGGCGTACAACAAAAATCCCAAACGGATACCCAGTTTGATTCAATTGTACATTGTCATACTGACAAGGAACTATATTATTACCATTTTTATCAAATAGCCCTAATTTACCATTCTGTTCAACTTCAAAAAGCCATGATATATTCCGTCTGAATAATCAATATTATCAAATTCTATTGGTATTAATGTAGTTCCCATTTTCAAAACTACTCCCTTTTTCCCATCTAATTCTACAATAAAAAAATCATTATTCCCATCTTCTATCGTATTCCATATCATGTCATAATATAGTGGTAATATTTGAGTTTTATCCTTGTCATAAATTCCATATTTACCATTACAACTTACTAAATCATATCTTTCAGAAGAAAGGTTCGTTATTGCATTATCTATCGCAGAATATTCAAGTTCATCAGAATTAGCTTTTAGAAATGTGTCATTTCCTTCTTCATCTACATAACCGTATTTACCATTCAACTTTACAACGGCTAATCCTTCCGAAAAATCAGTGGCTAATTCATATTTGCAAGGAATTACGTTTTCTCCTTGTGTATTTATAAATCCATATTTACCATTTTGTACAACTACAGCCAAATCATTTGAAAACATACCAACGGCATCATATTGATAAGGAATAATCAAACGTCCCTTAGTGTTTATAAAACCATATTTACCATCCATACAAACCCGAGCCAAGCCATCTGTAAAACTTAACGCATTATCATATTGGCATGAAATAACCAAATCTCCTTTAGTGTTTACGAAACCGTATTTACCATTTTGGCATACTACAGCAAATCCTTCCGAGAATATAAAAGCATTATCATATTGGCATGAAATAACCACATTTCCTTTGGTATTCATAAAACCATATTTACCTTCTTGTATGATATGAATCAAGCCTTCTGAGTAATTTAGATATGGGAAATCATATTGACTTGATAATACTAAATCTCCCTTCTTATCAATTAGTTCACATTTACCATTTTGTTTGACTATTGCCAAACCATCAGCAAAAGTACCTGCATCAGCATATTGACAAGCTATTACCCTATTCCCTTTGGTATCAATAAAACCATAATTGCCATCTGAAAAGATTTTAGCCAATCCTTCTGAAAAGCTGGCAATACCTGAATTATTAAAGGAAAACACCCCTGCTGAACGTTGACTATCAACTAATTCATATCCTCCATTCTGATTTAATATGACTAAACAATCTAATGTTTTCAGACTATAATCATATTGAAATGGAATTATCATTTCACCTATTTTATTAATAGCTCCATATTTGCCTTCTTGACAAACTATTGCAATACCATCTGAGAAAAATAGAGCATCCTCATATTGGCAAGGAATTACCATTTCTCCCTTTTTAGAGATAAATCCATATTTACCATTTTGACAGACTAGTGCTAACCCTTCTTTAAATGGATATACTTCTTCACAATTTTGAATGTTTTGTGAAATACCCTCAATATTCCCCTTTTCTATTTTTTATTAGAATCACATCCAATAAAGAGTGTTACCAATAAGATTGATAATAGAAGATAAATACCATGTAAACATGTGGATTTTTCCATGATTTTGGAAAAGCATTTTATAAAAGCCATACCTGATTATTAAAAGGTTTCCCGTAGGCTCTAAAGGGAAGATTATAAAAAAGAAGTGTGAGCCAACTTAACTTATTCCATTAGTAGGCTCTCGACTGCCCTGTGACGAATAAGAAAAAGCCGCTCACACCTTAGGCAGTATATGTTGTTGGAAACATATATAACACACCTAAGGAGAACGTTTTCCGTTATTCCTGCCACATGGTGAGTTGTCGAGATTCACTAATGCAGAATAGCTAAACGCTTCCTAAATTATGCAGTTGCAATTTGCAACGGTACAAAAATAGTAAAAGTTCAGCGAAAACGTTATTTGTGAACGGCTTATTTTAATGTAAAAGAACTATTTTCTAATCAAAAAGACAACATATCATAGGTTTCAAGTAATTCCTCCGTCCGCAATCCTAAATATCTACGTGTAGTCATTACATCAGCATGATTAAACAATTCTGACAATTTGATGTGAGTAGAAAAGTGTTCTATCTTCAATCCATATTTACTTTTTATTGATTTAAACAAAACATTGATTCTCTGCGTACTATATACCGTCCTTTTGCGACTAATGAAGCAACTTTCATTTTTATCCATTATCTTCAAAGCCGCATAGCAATCTGCAATATGCTTCTGAAAGTTAGTATTCACTTTAATTTCCCTGCGTTTTCCCGTTTTCTTTTCAATGATGACAAACTTCTCATCATCCAACAACATAGACCATGTAAGAGAGAGAATATCCGATATGCGCAACCCGAAGAAAGAACCACAGCCAATCAACAAAGACAAACGGTATTCTTTATCACGATACAGCTTTCTAACCAATGACAGCATTGAATCCCATTCCATATAATCCGAAGTAACATAGCTATTTTTCAAACTCATAATATTTTTTTTAATTGAAATCTTCTGTTTAATCCCCACAATAAAATCCATTGCCACGATTATATCCCATTGCCCAGGAAACCGCATCAGCAGATAAGCCTTCAAACTCATTTTTACGTGCATTATGCGCTGCCCAACTTGCTGCAATCATCGCATCGAGTTTTGCGGCTTTTTCTTCTCGTGTTTTAACTGCATCTCGTTCCCAACTCCAAGCAGCTTTTAAACACTCCGACCATGAACGCCCTCTACGTTGAAAGTCGTTCTTGTAAAGTCTGTGAGCATCCTTCATCACCTGTTGTTTATTATATCGCTTCATCTTATTGTAGTGCTATTAGTTTATTACCACGCTGCAAATGTAGCGCTTTCAATAGACATAAACAAATAAAAGTGTATATTATTAGCATTACATTAACTTATTTTATGTACCGCTATCAATATACATTTTAAGAATAAACGTATATTTGCATATATAACAAGAACAAATAGGTATGGGACTACGAATCAAAGAAGTTATTAAAGAAAAAGGTATGACCGTCCAAACTTTAGCGGACAAGATGGGAATAAACCGTGTTGGATTAAGTAATCATATCAACGGTAATCCTTCTGTCGCAGTTCTCGAAAAAATTGCAGCAGCCCTAGAAGTACCAATTCAAGAACTTTTTGAAAAAGAACAAAAAGAGAATATCAACGGATATATAGAAATCGGAAATGAAATCTTCAAAATCACTTCATTCCAAGACATCAGAAACATAATCAATCGCTTTGATAGTGATAATTAATAAGCCTATCTATCATAATCCCCTCATTTTCCCCTACAAATCCCCTACAAAATCCCCTTCCAAAATATAACTCACTAAGAAACAGTAAAATATAAGTGAGGTATAAAAAAATCCTATCCTCAACTCATCATATCACTATACCTTTGCAATGTCAAAAGGTACCAAAGACACCATGTATAATAATTTAAAAAATATGATTATGATGAATTTAAGAAATACTTTCAATGAAGATAGTTTTGAATACACCACTATGAATGATATTATAGCAGAAGGTATGAGACAGCCCAAACGGCAAGCACTGTATAAAAACCTCTGGTATGAAAATGAGTTATGTGTTCTGTTTGGCGCAAGTAATTGTGGAAAAAGTATCTATGCAATGCAAATAGCCAAGCACATTGCCCAAGAACAGCCGATTCTGTATTTTGATTATGAATTGAACATCCAGCAAATATGTGATAGATATACAAATGACGAAGGTACATCACCCTGCAAGTTTCCTCAGAATATTTTTCGTCCCAATCTTGATTTTGATATGGCTAAAAATTTCAAAGAACGCAGAGCCTACCTAAGAATGAGAATCGAAGAAGCGGTAACAAAAAAAGGAATCAAACTATTCATTATAGACAATATCACTTGTTTGCACCCCAATCTATCCAAAGCAAATGAAGCGGCTACCTTCATTCTTGAACTACGCACATTCATGAACAGTTTAGGAGCAAGTTTCTTACTATTGGGACATTCACCCAAGAAAAAAGACAATTCTCCTATTACTTTAGACAATTTAGCAGGGTCTAAGAATGTGGGAAACTTCATTGACAGTTGTTTTTGCATAGGGCAAGCAAAAACAGATGGTGACGAAAAACGATACATAAAACAGCTAAAGAACAGAAGTAGCCAAATCATATTGAACGAAGAACACGTATTGGTCTGCTCCATTGAAAAAGGAGAAGATAACTTTCTATACTTCAAGGAAGAAGGATATGCAAGAGAAAAAGATTTGATTAAAGGAACTGGTAATATTACTCCCGAAAAAGAAAAGGTAATATCAACTCTACAAAGAGCATAAGAGTTATAGAAAGGTTGCCAAAATGACGGGCATCAGCGATAAGACCATAAAAAAATGGGTAGATGAATATGAAGAATATTATACAGAGCAAAAAGCTATCAACGAGCAAGCAAATGGAAGCAATGAGATAGAAGGTGCGGAAATGCGGAATGCGGAGTAGTTAAATGCAAAATATTGCTAATAAACAATCTGACATTCACTTACTTTTTCTCTTTATCCTAATAATAATCAATTTTGTAATGAAAACACAATATGGATGCACAGCATTTAAACATAGATACAATCAAAGAAAATCGTAACTTCAAAGGAATAACCCAAGAAGACACCAAAGAATTAATTGATACACTATATGCTTTTTCAATTCTAAGCTATGAAGCATATACCAAAAAAGATACACAATATGGAGAATTTTGATTTAAAAGGTTTTGCCAAAGGCAAAAAGCAACAAAAAGAGCAAATAGCGGTAATGCCATCATTTATACACGTGTTAGTTCAAGCGAGCAAGTTGACGGGCAAAGCCTTGAAGTGCAAATTGACAAATGCAGAGAGTATGCCAAAGTACGCTCATACACTGTCGTTGGTGAATTTGGTGGCACGTATGAAAGTGCCAAAAGCGACAAAGAGCGCAAGGAGTTTAACCGTATGCTTGCTTTCATCAAACAAAGTAATAAGAAAGGCAGCAGCCAACCCGTAAAAACAGTAATAGTGTTTAGTACCTCCCGTTTCAGCAGAACGGGAAGTACAACTATCATTGAAGAAGTTGAGGCTAGAGGAGCATACGTAGTATCTGCAACCTCCAACTATGACCCACGCACTCCAGTAGGAAAAGTATATGCAACTCATGGAACTTGCAAATGCAAAGGTTTCAGAAATGACGAAAAACGGGCAACTACCATTGAAAACGTGATAAAAGCGTTTATTAAAAAGGAAGATGGATTGGAAAAGCCCCTAGAGGATATGACCAAAAAACAACCAAAAAGGAACAAATTATAACTATTAACGAAGAAGGCAAACTGATTCGGAAAGCATTTCTTTGGAAGGCAAACAACAAGTTATCCAATGAAGAAATTAGGCATAGACTGGCAGCAGAAGGTTTCCATATCTGTAAACAGAAGCTATCAGAACTATTCAAGAACCCTTTTTATTGTGGCTATATGGCACACAAATTCTTGCAGAGGGACATCATACTAGGCAATCACCCTCCATTGATACCAAAAGAAATCTTCTTGAAAGTAAATGGAGAGTTATCCAAAAATCATAGTGGGTACGAACAAAAGATAGATAAGGAGTATGCACCATTATTAGGTAGTATCAAGTGCCCATGTTGCGGAAAAAATCTATCTGCCAGCATATCAACCAAAATGCGAAAGAGATTCGGACGTACTGATATAGGCTATTACGTTTGCAGCCGAAAAGGATGCAAGTACAACAGTTCTACTAAAAAGGTACATGAAGCCTTTGAAGAAGAAGTAAACAGGTATGCCCTATCAGACAAAGTAAGTGAACTCTTAAAAATGCAACTTACCATCACATTTGAATATATGAACCAAGAAAACAGGGAACGAGCCAAATCTATCAAAGCGAACATCAAAGCTAAAGAAAAAGAGTTGGAACAAGTAGAAACAAATTATGCACTCTGTACCGATGCGAAAAACAAAGCATCTGTGAGAAGGTTATGACGAAATTAGAGAAAGAAGTCAGAGATTTAAAGAACGAATTTTCAAAAGTGAATACAGAAATATTGAACCTCGATAAATTCATTGATTTTGCTTTTAAAATGCGTTCTAACTTGTTTGGACTGTGGGAGTTGCAAGGATTAGAGGGTCAACGTAAAATCCTGAGGGGTATATCCGATAAAATCCTATCTTTGTGTGAAACAAACGAATCATCAGCGATTATGGAACTAACGGTTACCGTCTCCTTCTTCCGAAGGTACCTTGGATTATTTCAACATTTCCGCTGTAAAGGAAAGCAGTAGTGAAATCGTGATTTACCTGGAAGAGAAAAATGAGCTTCCCGGTGAATATTCGACTGTCAAAGTGGAAAGCAAAGG
>ENA-OQJX01000167-OQJX01000167.1-human-gut-metagenome-genome-assembly--contig:-NODE-167-length-43668-cov-9.386670_pt1 | contig 43668 bp, 49 predicted proteins | sample MGYA00242615_ERZ504782 | MGnify/ENA primary metagenome ERZ504782 (study PRJEB26092, sample SAMD00036354) | human gut metagenome | host: Homo sapiens | study: EMG produced TPA metagenomics assembly of... | reverse complement strand
GGCTCGTCCGCGAGGAATCGCGCGGCCCGGTGCGACCAGCGCACGGCCGACCGCCACCCGTTGACGCTGGCCGCCCGACAGGTGCATGATGTTGCGCTTGGATTCCTCACGGCTCAAACCCAGTTCCTCGAGGATCTTCATATCAGCCTTGGCGCTGACCAGCCGCAGGTTCTCTTCGGGGGTGAGGTAGTCGATCAGGTTATGGTCCTGGAACACCAGGGACACGTGCTCCCGACGGTGCTTCGCATAGCCCGATGCGGCGATGTCCTCCCCTTCGAAGCGGACCACTCCCCGGGAGGGGGCGTCCAGGCCGGCCAGCAGCGCCAGCAGCGTGCTCTTGCCGGCACCGGACGGGCCGGTGATCGCATACATCTTCCCGGATTCGAAATCCGCGCTGACATCCGAAAGAACAAGGATCTTCGCCGCGCCGTAAGCGTAATCGACATGGTCCAGTTGCAGACAGTTAGACATGATTGGTGACTCCTAACGCATAGAGGAAAGAATGGATTTCGGGGATTTGGACAGCACGGCGGCGCATGACACGGCAAGGGCCACGGCGATGACCGCGCATCCGAGCAGCAGGATGAGCAGCGTCTGCTCAGGCGGCAAGGCCTCCACGTGCAACGATTCCAACGGCGCGACGCCCGAATCGTGCAACAGTCGGGAAGAAACGTATCCCGACAGCATGGCGCCGGTGCCCAGCGAACACAGGGCGGCGACCACCGCCATGAGTCCGGTTTCGATGGCAAGCTGTGCGACGATCTGCATTTTGCCGATGCCGAGGGCCAGAAGCGTGCCTATCTCATGGATGCGTGAACGAATCCAGAAGACCAGCGCCATCGCCAGCACCAGTACGTCCGCGAGGCAGACGGACAGCAGCACCATGCGCACCAGATCACGCACCGTCTGCACGGATTGCAGGACGCCGGAGAGCCGGGCCGAATCGTCGGTGACGTCGTACTTGCCGCCGGCCATGGTCTTGGCCTGACTGACCGCCGCGGACAGGTCCTGCGGATTATCCGACAGGCATCGGATCATGCCGATCTGGTCGTTTCCGGTCAGAGCGGAGGTCACTCGCCTGCCCGAATAGATGAGGTTCTCGGAAGTGTCCGAGGGCAGGGGCTTTGGGCCTGCACGTTGCCGGAGAAGATCCCGGCCACACGCACCGTGGCGTTACGCCCCTCCTGCCGGAGACGGAATGTCGAGCCGACCGATAGGCCGTTCTGCAGCGCGAAGTCGCGGTGGACCAGCACATTGTCGCCGTCGCCCGAGATGTGGCGGCCCTGCTCCAAGCGGTACAGGCCACTCTGGAATTCCTCGGACAATGAGGAATCGGTGGTGCCCAGCACGCTGACCTGCATGGCCAGATCGGAGTCCAGTCGGGGGCTGCCGGGGCATGACCGGACGCGCGCCATCCACCTGCGCCAAGGTCTTCGTCGCATAGGCAGTCTTCGTCACACCGGGGATACGCGAGAACCGGCTCGCCTCCTCGGCGCTGATGGGATTCTCACCGGCGCCGACGGTAAACCCTATGCCCATGCCCGCGCCGATGCTGTCGGACATGGTACGCAGGGCCGTCGAGACTCCGACCTGCGCCACCAGGCTCGTGAAGACCATCAGCATCAGCAGACCGATGATGCCGCTGCGTACCGGCTTGCGCACGATCGCCAACGTGGCACGCTTCCACACATTCATGCTCATCATCGAATCTCCGACAGGTCTCGCGGCGATTTGCGCAGCATCGGCATGCACGCCACCGCGACGCACACCAGCATCACCGCCAACAGTCCGAGCGCCACGTACAGCATGGCGGTCCCGTCGACCGACACCGTGAGCGAATCCAGGGTGCGCACCGACATGCTGGATTCAAGATCGCCGCCGACCTGCCCCATGTTGCTCAGCTCCTTCGCCGCGGAGGCGTTCACGGAATGGAGCGCCGTGGTGCCGAGCCATTGGGCCATTCCCTGCGCGCACAGCCAGCCGAGGGCGAGGGACGGCAGACCGATCAGCACCATCTCGGCGAGATATTGGGCGACCAGGGAGGGTTTGCCGACGCCAAGGGACACCAGTATGCCCATCTCCTGACGGCGGTCGTTCATCCACAGCAGCAGCATGAGACTGAGCACGAGCACGGCCGAGACGGTCACGCCGATCAGGGCGCCGCGCATCATCGAGCGCACGCCGCGGGCGGCATGCAGCATGCTCGACGAATACTGGTCGTTGCGCGTGATCTGATAGTTGTTCCAATCCACCGGGAGTTTCTTCGCGGCATCCATGGTCTTCTCCACGTCAACGCCCTTGGACAGCACGAAGGTGGCGTCCTGGTATATTTCCTTGCCGTCCTTGTACTGGTACAGATCGCGTGTGGTATCCAGATCGGTGTAGATGGTGTTGGCGGTGAGTTCCGCTCGGCTGGATACCTTTCTGGCGCTGTCGCCCTTGAATATGCCCACGATGGTGGTCTTGACGGTCGCCGTCGAATGTGATTCGTTGTCGGCGTCATAGGCGTTGGCCTTGAGCGTGAGCGTGTCTCCGACTTTGAGCCCGTTGGCTTTGGCGAGATCCTCATGGATCATCGACGTGTACTTGTCGGAGGCCTTCAGGTGTCGTCCTTCGGCCATGCCGAGCGTGCGCGACGTGAACACGTTGAGTTTCGACGAATCATTCGTGCCTATGACGTTGGCGGCGTTGCCGAACTGCTGCTCCTTGGTCGCATCGTAATCATCGCCGCCGGGGACCTTCGCCACATTCGCCCCCACGAGATCGGCGGTGGCGTTCTGACGGACCATATACGAATCGACCCCGGGCAGTTGGGCGATCCGGCGCACGTCGGCGGGACGCACCATGCCGCCTCCGCGAGGCGTGAGCATGCTGCCCTGCAGGTTGCTGGCCAGCACGAATCCACCGACCGCTTCCTTCTCGATTCGTCCGGCGGCCTGTTGAGCTGCCCGAGAAACCGCGATCGTGGATAGCATACTCGCCGTTATGATGGTCAGTACTATGAGGAGCACTATGGTTCGCACTCGTTTTCTGAGCACATAGCGCACCGACCGTGCAACGAACGTCATCAATACCTCCTGTGGGCCTTGGGCTTTTCGCCCAAAATGCGAAACATGCCGCGTTTCGCCGGTTAGTTAGCCGCGACAATACATGATGCACCTCAAGATACGGGGAGAATACGCCTTGGGCGAAAGACGGAACAGCGGCGAATGTCGGTTATTCTGGATTTTGGTCCATCGCGGCCGCGTCGATGCGTCGGCCCGCGAGGAATCAGCGCTCGCGCCTCACCTTCGAGGCAGCGAACATGAGGAGCGGCAGAGCGGCGAACACATAGTTCTCGCATTGGATGTACAGGTATGCGACCAGGACGAGCCAGCAGATGACGGTCTTGTGCCAGACGCCGGATTCGCCCGAACCCGCGCCGCGAACCCGAACGAGTGGGTCACGGACATCACCGAGTCCGGGATCCCGGCGGGCAAGGTGTACCTGCCGCCGGTCATCGACCGCTACGACGGCATGCCCGTCGCCTGGACGTGCGTGCTATCGTTGCGAACGACCATTCAGACAACGAAGTCCAACAAAACGTCACCGCCCCTCGCGATACGTGACACACCTTCGTATAGGAAATGCCGTGAGGGATCTGAATCTGGTCCCTCACGGCATTTCAGTATCTGATTGGTCGAAATCTCACAATCGCAGCCTCAGACGGATTGGAAGCGCAGATGGTCCGTTAACTTCCACACCGTATCTTGCAGCCGACGGAGTTCGGAGTCTCGGCTGACCGTGCTCCATTGCGTCGCATACGCCTCCATCCAGATCTCCAATGCTTCAGCAAGGTTCGCCTCATCGTCATGTTGAGACGTGGTGTTCGGCTGCAAAGTGTCAGTGATCCCGGTCTCGGACGCAAGTCGGAGGCCAACCCGGTTCAGCAGTCGCTGCCCCTCGACGGCTATGCGGAATGCAGCGGCGTTTCCTGCGTTCCGCGGTCCTGCGGTCGCGGTGATCGCGGAGATTCGACGGGCACTGGCCTGCAGAAGGTGATCTGCGGTTTCGCCGAGCGTGATGCGGTGTTTCAGATAGCGGAGCAGCATTCGTCGGGATTCCGCAAGTGACGGTGTCTTGCTTTCGTTCTGGAGGGAACGGATCACATCGTCCGGTCGTTCGTTTTCCGGCAGCAGTCCCGGGATGGTTTGCAGGACCCGGTGTTGACTCCGCCTTGTCCGTCATCAAGTTCCAGCCAAGTGATCAGGTGGTTCCATTCGAAACTGGCCGCATGGCTTGCATGCGTAAGAATATCAAGCAGTTCTCCGCTGGCGTCGTGGTATTCGAGTCGGGAGATGCGGCGGAGCATGTCGGCCTCATCCGGGATTCGTCCCGGGTTCCATGATTCCTGTGCGCCGATGATCATGCCGGGGATGGCCATGCGCGGGTCGTTGACGTGGCCGAAGTCGCCCCAGTCGGTGACAAGCATGCCCTGGGCGCCGTATTGCCTGCCGTAGCGGGCCATGCGGGTGATGTTGCTCCAGGCGTCGTCGATGCGCGGCAGGAGCGCGTTCCAGCACCATACGGCCGGGCATACGATCTGCTTGGCACCGGATTCGGCGACGGTGCGGATCTTCTCGTCCGTGACCTGAGGGTCGTACTGCCAGTTGAGCAGGGTGACGGTTTCGGGGAGCCGGTCGAGGATCTCGGGGTGTTCGAGGGCGATGTCGCCCCACATCATCGGCCGCCTGCCCCGGGCTTCGAGGTGGCGGCACAGGCGGGTGACGTAGTCGGCGTACATGGCCGCGACGCCGATGCGGTCGGCGAGGGGCTTGGACCGGCCCTTGCCGAGGTCGAAGGTCTCGTCGGCGCAGATGTTGAATTTGTCGGAGCGGAACAGCTGCAGGTAGTCGTCGATGAGCCGGCATGACAGGTCGAAGGCGCGGTCGTCGGCGTGATGGTTCAACATGTGTGGTGGTGCATGGCGGTCGATGAATCCGAACGGCTCGTCGGCGGTTTCGGGGAACTTCGCCGAGGTCGCGCGAGGGATTGCGTGCGCAGGGCCATGTAGAGGTGTCCGAACGTGGAGACCGACGGGACCAGCTCGATGCCGCGTTCGGCGCAGTAGTCGTCGAATTCGAGGATGTCGCGCGGGGTGAGCGGGCTGGAACCGCGCCAGGTCTCGCTCATCGAGTCGAACGCGAAGGTGTGTTCGATGTAGAGCTGGAGCTGGTTGTATTTGTACAGGCAGAGCTTGTCGGCCCAGTGTTTGAGCCAGTCGAGGGTGGGGACGCGCCCGCGGGTGGCGTCGAGGTAGTAGCCGCGCGTTTCGAAGGTGGGTCGGTCCTCGATGTGCAGGCAGGGCAGGGCGGCGCCGCATTGGCGGATGAGTTGACGCAAAGTCTGCACGCCGTTGCGCACACCCTCGAAGTCCGCTCCCGCTACGGTCACGCCGTCCGGGGTGACATCGAGCGTATATGCACCGGACGGGTGTGCATGGGGCTCGTCAAAGGTCGTCAAGGTGATGAATCCCGGCCAGCGGTCGCCGGTGGCGATATCCCATTCCAATCCGGTGGCTGCGCGGATGTCGTCGATGAGCTGCACGGCAAGTATGTGCCGATCGTCACCGACTGCGCGCGCTTCGTTGATTCGTCCGCACATTGGCAGCAATGCGATGTCCGCTTTATGCTGCATGGTTTGCGGCATGGGGATGATGGTCCATCCTTGCAGAGATGTTTGACCGTTCATGGAGGTTCCTTTCTTGGGATGACGCTAAGGATTGTTTTGGGTTTCGTTCGGTCCTGAGATGGCGTGTGCGGCGTCGGGGCCATTGTACGGAGATGGTCCCGACGCCGTGGTTTGCGGTTGCCCTATTCGTGGTCGCAGGTCCTCCCCGGATTTGAGCAGGCAGCGGATGTACACGCTCGTCAGGGCGAGCGGGATGAGCGTGACCAGCACGCTCGCGGCGGCGCCGGTGCCGATGTCGAACGACACGAACGCCTTCTTATAGGTGAAGATGCCGATCGTCGCGGTCGCCTCGCGGGGGCTCTCTGGGAGACGAGCCAGATCTGGTTGAACACGTTGAAGTCCCAGATCACCAACAGCATCGTGATGACTATCAGGCTCGGCTTGATCAGCGGCACGGTGATCTGCTAGTAGCAGCGCAGCTTTGAGCAGCCGTCCAGCTGGGCCGCCTCAAGGCAGGACTTGTCCACCTGCGTGGTCGCCGCGTACAGCCCGCGCCCGCCCACGATCTCGCGCAGCACGGAGACCGCCTGTCCTCGCAGAGTGGCGTCGTCGCCGAGCTCACACCGACGCACCCGCATACCGCTCTGGTAGTCGTTCCGCGACAAGGAGTTGACGGTCTCGTCGCATGCATTGAGCAGCGTCTCGCCGACGATGTCGGGAGGTCCGTAGACGGCGATGTCATGAAGATTCAGCAGGCTCACCGGCATAACCAGAGCTTCGCCGAGCCTCGCACCAGCTTCGGCCAGGATGTCCGCGCGCCGATTCGGGTCCCGGCGAATGCGGTCGCGCAACGCGATGGCGGAGACGTAGGCCTCCAGGCAGCCGCGCTTGCCGCAGGTGCATGCCGGACCGTTCGGGTCGATCACAACATGGCCGATCTCGCCGGCCGCATGGTCGTCGCCATCCACGAACTCGTCGTTCAGCAGCACCGACGCGCCGATGCCCCGGGTGATCTGCACAAGCAGGCAGTTGGGATTGCCGTGCCCGAGGAAGTGGTCGGCGAGCAGCGCGGCGTTCGCGTCGTTGTCCACTCGGGCCGGCAGCGAGAACTCGCCTTCGAGCATGTCGCGAAGCTCCACGTCGTCCCAGCCGAGATTGGAACTGGAGATCACCCTCCCGTGCCGGAGACCACGCCGGGGACTGCGACGCCGATGCCGACAAGCCCCGAACCGGCAAGCCGGATCATCTGGCCCACAAGCGAGAGCACATCGTCGAGATCGACCCGGTCGCCATCATCAAGCACACGTTCGCGACGCTCCACGATTCTGGCCCGCAGATCCATCACGGCACCAGTCATCACATACGGGCGCGACAGATCGATGCATATCAGACGAAGCACGTCCGTATCGATGGCCAGCAAGGTGCCCGGCTTACCACGGCCATCCCGTTTCCTCGACCCCAGTTCACGTAGCAGGCCGTCGTCGATCATCTCGCCGGTCACGTCCGTAGCAGTGGCGCGCGAGAGCCCCGTCTCCTTGCATAGGTCGGCGCGCGACAGTTGCCGGTCGGGGAACAGCAGCCGGAACAACAGTCTGCGGTTGTTGGCCCTTGCGTCGCTGGGATTGGATTTAGCGTACATGGGAGCCCTCCTCGGGTGAGACGATTGCGGAAATGCGGAATCACATTATCGGGACAGACGTCCCGGCGTCATCCTCGAACGGCTTTCAGGATAACACCCATCAGGGGACTGACAATATGAAACCCCGGTGTTTTGACAAGTTTCCCATCTCTGTACATAATCATGTTCGACGTCCAAACAAAATAGTTGCTACGGCCAGAGACGGTCAAGCACGGAAAGAAGACCAACATGAACAACACCACACGCGCAGTCATAGCCACGGCTGCCATCGGAGCCCTGCTCATCCCTCTCGCGGGATGCGGCAACACGACCACAAGCTCGGGCAAGACCGAACTGACGGTATGGTCGTGGGACGCCAGCATCGATCGCGCCGCCAAATCCTTCATGAAGGCCAATCCCGACATCACGGTGAAGGTGAGCAACGTCGGCAGCACCGAGGAGACCTACACCGCACTCAACAACGCGGCCCAAGCCGGCAGCGGTCTGCCTGACGTCACCCTGATCGAATACCTCGCCATCCCGCAGTTCGTGCATTCGGACACGCTCATGGACCTGAGCAAGGTCTACGACACCGCCAAGCTCAAGGACACGTTCACCCCCGGCACATGGAACTCCGTGAACATCAACGGCGGTCTGTACGCGATGCCCGCCGACTCGGGCCCCATGGCCTACTTCTACGACAAGGACGTGTTCGACAAGGCCGGCATCAGCGAACCACCGACCACCTGGGACGAGTTCTACGAAGACGCGAAGAAGATCCGCGCCACCGGCTCCTACATCACCTCCGACTCCGGCGACGCTGGCCTGTTCAACGCAATGATGTGGGCCATGGGCGGCCACGCCTACAAACTCAACGACGACAAACTGACCATCAATATCGCCAAGGACAAAGGCGCCCAGCGGTTCATGAACCTCTGGCAGAAGATGCGCGACGAAGACCTCATCGACGTCCACACGAAGACCTGGACCGACGACTGGATGAAGTCACTGGGTGACGGCTCCATCGCCAGTCTCATCAGCGGCGCATGGATGGCCAACAACCTCCTGCAGGGCGTGCCCCAAGCCACCGGCAAATTCCGCGTAGCCCTCCTGCCCACCATCGACGGAACGCCCATCAACGGCGAATACGGCGGCAGCGGACTAGCCATCACCAAGAAGATCCCCGACGGCAAACTCGACGCCGCCAAAAAGTTCGTCGAATACGTCACCACCAACGACGAAGGCATCGACGCCCGCGTATCCAACGGCAGCTTCCCCGCCACCACCAAGACCCTCAACCAGAAGGACTTCCTCGCCAAGACCACGCTCAGGAACACCGACGGCAGCGACAACGAGTTCTTCGGAGGACAGAAATACAACGAGATCTTCTCCCAAGCCGCCAAGGATGTCACCGGCAAATGGGAGTTCCTGCCCTTTGAACCGTACGCACGATCCGTCTACAACGACAACATGGGATCGTTCTTCGCGGGCAAAACCTCCTTCAGAACAGCCGCAGACAACTGGCAGAAGGCTCTAAAGGATTATGCCAAGGATCAAGGCTTCACTGTTCAGTGACCAATAATCCAAACGGTGAATGACGTCGGTATCTTCCGTCGACAAAGATAGGCACCCTACCCCAATCTCCTTCCGGGGTAGGGTGCTTTTGCATTCATTATTATCGGGGCGGGAACACGGCCCCGGGCCATGCGCTGCGCGCATGACCGTGCTGTCTGGCCGCTCGCATGCTCGCGGCGGTGGACCGCGCGGAATCTGACGAGGGGTTTGCGGCCACCACCAGCATGCCATGCGCTCCGTCTGCGTTCCCTGCGCCGCTCCCGTGCCTGCGCTGCGACGGCGAACCAGCATGCCGTCTCCGCTACGGACCGGATCGTCGCGGTCCACGCCTCCGGTCGCTTCGCCTGCGCGCATGGCAGGCGGGTGGTGTCCGAAATGGAAACCACATGGAAAGGACCGATGGGCATGAACGACATGATGGACTCCCGCACGACGGGAACCGCAACGGCGTGATCCGCCGCTACCTGCCCAAACGCTCCCGCATCGAACCGTCCATGGCCGCCGACGTGCAGGCCATCGTGGACGAGACCAACAACCGTCCCATGTGGGTGCTCGGCTACCGCACGCCGGCCGAGGCGTTCGCCGACGAACTGCTAGAATTAACCGACAAACAAGGGCGTTGCACTTCTAAATAGACAGCGGGCAACGGGGCATCTTGCAAATCTCGGGTTATGCTGTAGTAAAACCCTTTACTAAAGTTTGCGGGGAGGATGTCATGGCCACGCTCAAGGAAGTCGCGGAACGGGCCGGGGTGTCGCAGAGCACGGTGTCGCGTCTGCTGAACGACTCGTCGTTCTCCATCAAGGAGGAGACGCGGCGGCGTGTGCTGCGTGTATGCGAAGAGCTGGGGTATCGCAACGTGTTCCGCCCTGCGATCGCAGTACTGGATGCGCCTCCGTCTGGGGAGGAGCTACAGGATGTGTACTTCGCCGATCTGCGGAAAGTCCTTGCGGAGTGCGCGGAATCGATGGAATTGGACCCTCCCGCATCCATCCGTTCCATACATGAGCTGACGGAGCGCGCATCGGAGTTCGACGGGTTCATCACCGTGGGTGCCACGGTGTTCCCCGAGGCGGATTTACGTGCGTTGCACGCGGTGCTGCCTCATGGCGTGTGTATCGACACGAATCCGGCGCCTCATCTGTTCGATTCGGTGCGACCCGATCTGTCGCAGACGATGCTGGACGCTCTGGATGCAATGATCGCGACGGGCCGCAAGCGGGTCGCGTTTCTTGGCGGCGTAGGCAGCATCATGGGTACGCATGATTATCCGGAGGATATCCGCGAGCTGTCGTTCCGTCAGTGGGCTACTCACTTGAGATTGGAAACGGACGGGCTGGTGTATTCGTCCGGCACGTTCACCGTGGAGAACGGCTATCGTCTCGCGGAGCAATTGGTTTCTGACCATCGCGGGACAGGCACCATGCCCGACGGCCTGATCGTGGCGGCTGACGTGCTCGCGGTGGGGGCATTGCAAGCATTGAACGCGCTACGCGTGGCGGTTCCTGACGAGTTGGCCGTGGTAAGCGTGAACAACCAGTCGATCGCTCGGTACACGTCACCGTCGCTGAGCTCATATGCAATCGATCAAAGGGAGTTGGCGCGCATGGCATTCTCCACCCTGATCGATGGGTTGAAGCATGAGCGTCGGGTGCGACGGCACATTCTGCTGACGACCGAGCTGGTGCCGCGAGCCAGTTTCGTCCCCTCGGCCATGATGAATTGACGAAGACGGACGGCACTGGCTCGCGGCCTTGCCCGCGCCGAATGCGAGCAGCACGAGGTGGCGGGCCTTGAGCACCGTGCCGATGCCCTGCGTGATGCAGTGGGTCGGCACCTGGTTGATGTCGTTGTTGTGTTTGGGGAATATGAATATATACGGGTACGGGCGCGGCATGATGGTGCATGCCGCCGCCCGTTGCCGGTCAGATGAGTTCGAGGTTCACGTCGAGGGTGAGCGGCCTGTCGGCGGGCAGCTGGTAGGCCGTGTGGACGGGGGCTCCCCAGGAGTCGTCTCCGCCGACTCCCATCTGGGCCGCGAGCAGGCGCAGATAGTTGTGGCGCGGCGCGGGCAGGTCCTCGTGGCGCCGCGCGGCTTCGATCGTGTAGGTGTTCCAGGGCAGCAGCTCGCCGTGAAGTGGCGGTCGCCGCGTTGGATGATACGCAATCCGTGGCCTTGGATGTCGGTGGCTTCGAGCCAGCGGACGTCCTCATGGCTGCCGGTTTCCTGCACCATGAGATACGGTGCCGTGCTCGCCTCTGAGGTGGTGTCCCAGATGCCGAGCTTGCCGCCCTGCTTGCGGTCGCGATAGGTCTCCTCGGGGCCGGTACCGTAGTAGCGCAGGTGCTGGTATTCGCCTGGCAGCTCCCATTCGATGCCGAATGCGGGCAGGCTGGCCGCTCCTGTGGCGTTGCCGGGGTATTCGACGGTCAGTTGCATGCGCATGCCGGGCGTGACGCGGTAGGTGACTGACACCGGCGTGTGATCCGGGTCGGCGAGTTCGTACCGGTATGCGGCCGTGAGTCCGCCATCGTCGGATTGCGTGATGCTCGTATCGGTCACGACGGCGTAGCGGCCGGCCGCGAACCATGCGGCCCGGTCGTATCCGGAGCGATTGCCGCGGTCGTTGTCGGTCAGCGGACGGAAGGTGACGATCTCGGGACGGCGGATGACCATTTCCCGCCCGTTGCGCTTCCAGGAGACGATGCTCCCTGGGTGCGTGACATGAGGATTTCCTCGTCGTCGCGGCGGATGCCGGCGTTCCATCGGCTGAGAGTGACCGTCGCGCGGCCGTCGTCTTGGTCGTTCCCGGTGATGTCCCCTGCGAGGTTGAGGGTGTCGGTGAGTTGTCCGAAGGCGAGTTCGTAGCCGGCGGGTGCCCACGCGGTGGCCTCTGCGAGCAGGAGATCGACTCATAGGTGACCTCGCGCGTGCCCTCGTCGGAGTCGATGTCTGGGAAGGCGATGTCATGGTGTTGGGTATCTCCTGCGGCCACGTCGAAACGGTAGTCGGCATGCCAAATCTCGCGTCCGTCTTCGAGGAGCCGTGCGGCGAATACATAGCCGTCGGTGCTGGCGAACAGGTTGCGGTTCTCGATGGTCACGCCGTGCCCGTCGGGGGTGAGCTTGATCGGCGAATACAGCTGCTTGACCTCCTGCGCCTTGGGGCTGGGGGTGCGGTCGGCGAATACGATGCCGTTGCCCACGAATTCGTAGTCGGTCGGCCGGTCGCCCCAGTCTCCGCCGACGCTGAGGCGTTCGCATCCGTCGGGCAGACGCTGGACGAGCCCTTGGTCGATGTAGTCCCAGATGAATCCGCCGGAGTAGCGCTCGTACCGTTCGAGGTCGATGAACTCGCTCAGGCCGCCGCATGAGTTGCCCATGGCATGCATGTACTCGCAGCTGACGAACGGCTTGCTTGCCTCGCCTCGTTCGTCGCCGTGTTCGAGCCAGTCTCGGATCTCGGCCGGCTTGGCGTACATACGGCTCTCGAAATCGCTGATCTCGTCGTAGGCGTGGTTCCAGTTGACGCCTTCGTAGTGGACGGGACGACCCGGATCAAGCCGGTGCGCGTGCGCGCTCATGGCCTTGAGACTTCGCCCGCATAGGATTCGTTGCCCAGCGACCAGATGAGCACGCTGGGATGGTTGCGGTCGCGCATGATCATGCTGTCGAGCCGGTCGATGCATGCGCCGAGCCAGGCTTCGTCGTCGCCGGGGACGGAGGTTCCCACGGGGATGTCGCCGGGGCTGTTCCAGCTGCCGTGGGTTTCCAGGTTGGTCTCGTCGATCAGGTAGATGCCGTATTCGTCGCACAGTTCGTACCAGCGTGACTGGTTCGGATAGTGCGAGGTGCGCACCGCGTTGATGTTGTGGCGCTTCATGAAGCGGATGTCCCACAGCATGTCCTCTTCGGTGATGGCCCGGCCGCGCCGGCAGTCGAACTCGTGGCGGTTGACGCCGCGGAACACGAGGCGCTTGCCGTTGAGCTTGAGGATGCCGTCCTCGATGGACACGCGGCGGAAGCCGATGCGGGTGCGCGCGATTTCCAGGATCCTGCCGTCCGCGTCGAGCAGGGCGACGGACAGGGTGTACAGGTCGGGTCGTTCCGCGCTCCATGGCGACGCGTCGTCGATCTCGGCCTCGGCGTGCAGTGTTCCTGTCGCTTCGGTGGAGGTGTGCCAGACGGTCGTGCCGTTCTTATCGCGCAGCACGAGGTCGGCCGTCGCGGCGTTCGGTGTGCCGTCGACTAGTATGTCCAGCGAGAGCGATCCGCGAGATGTGGCGGGGTCCCAATCGGTGTCGGCGTGGATGTCGGCGACATGGGCGGAAGGCCTCGCGTTGAGTTCGACGGAGCGGAACAGGCCGTGCAGCCGCCAGAAGTCCTGATCCTCCAACCAGCTCGCGCTCGAATACTCGTAGCAGGCGACCGCCAGCACGTTGCCTTCCATCTTGATCGCGTCCGTCACGTCGAACTCGCTGGGCGTGAAGGAGTCCTCGGCGTAGCAACGAACGAACCGTTGAGCCACACGTAGATGGCTGTGGCTGCACCCTGGAAGGTAAGCGTCACCGGGCGCCCCTCGCGCACGGCCTGGGCGACTTCGCCATCCGCGTCGAACTCGCGCCGGTAGACCGCCACATGGCCGTGCTCGGGGATGGCCGGAGCCTCCGGGTCCTCATGTCCGTCCCATGGGTACTGCACGTTCACGTACTGCGGGGCAAGCAGCCCCGCAGTCTCCAGATGCGAGGGCACCTGCACGCGGGAGAACGACGAATCGTCGAAGTCGGACGCGGTGAACAGAGGCGACACGTCGCTCGTCCCATCGGGGAAACGGCCCGTCGGCGCCGTCTCGACGCGGACCCGCCATTCGCCGTCAAGGCTCTGCCCGAGATCAGAACCTCGCCGTTGACGGGGGCGTGCGACCAGCACGCATGATCGGAATGGGCGTCGAGCCGGTGGACCGCGTACACGCGCGGGTCCGTGAGCCATGCCGTTGTCGGCATGGACGGTGAGACGATCGGATCGCCGTTCTTCAGCTGATCGTCGGTTGTGTTCATGATGTCCTCGCTTTCGCATCGGATTGCGTCGCGTCGTTGCCGCCGCAGTGAGGGAACCTCGTTGAATCGGGTTCCTTATATAATAAGGATAAATATTTTTACTTGATTGCGCAAATTTTTTCCAGCATCTCGCGGCATAAGGCTACAACATGCAAAATACGTGGATTTCTTAAGACCCAAGCACATCAAGCAAGCTTCAAACCTTACTCATCCATACGGAGTGCTGGTTGCAAAACGTTGGCATGATTTGCGACACGCGGTAAATTTTTTTACTTTTTCAAGAAAGTTCTATACTGAAGTTTTGCGGGATTGGAGCGGTTCCCGCGTACGGATTCTTTATAGGTCGCAAGGAGGCCACCACACCATGAGCGGATCCACCACACAGCGCATGGCGACGTCGGAACAGCCGCATGCCACGCCTTCAGGAAACATGGGGCAGAAGATCGCATACGCATTCGGCAACCTGGGCCAGGCCGCGTTCTACAACACGATGAGCACGTTCTTCATCACATTCGTGACCACCGCGCTGTTCATCGATGTGGACAAGACGCTGGCCAAGCGCCTCATCGCGGTGATCACCGGACTCATAGTGGTCATCCGCATCGCGGAGATCTTCCTCGACCGCTGCTCGGCAACCTCGTGGACAACACGAACACCCGATGGGGCCGGTTCCGTCCCTGGCAGTTCATCGGCGGCATCGTGCCCGGCATCCTGCTGATCATGTGTTCACCGGCCTGTTCGGCCTCGTGGACGTGAACACCGGCGTGTTCATGGTCCTGTTCGTCATCGTGTTCATCCTGCTCGACGTGATCTACTCGCTGCGCGACATCTCGTACTGGGGCATGATCCCCGCGATCTCCTCCGACTCGCACGAGCGCAGCACGTACACCGCGCTCGGCGCGTTCACCGGATCCATCGGCTACAACGGCGTCACCGTCATCGTCGTGCCCGTCGTCAGCTGGTTCACCTGGAAGTTCACCGGCCAGTGGGAGCAGGGCCGCACCGGCTGGGCGGCGTTCGCCATCATCATTGCCGTGCTCGGCTTGCTCACCGCGTGGAGCGTCGCGTTCGGCACCCGAGAGAACCAGGGCGAGCTGCGCGCCAAGGCCGAGGCCAACGGCAACCCCATCGAGGCGTTCAAGGCCATTGCCCAGAACGACCAGCTCCTGTGGGTCGCCCTCAGCTACTTGCTGTACTCCGTGGCCAACGTCGCCACCACCGGCGTGCTCTTCTACCAGTTCAAATACGTGCTCGGCGCCCCGGACAGCTTCTCCATCGCCGGCGTCATCCCGGTCATCACCGGACTGGTCACCACGCCCCTCTACCCGGTGCTCAACCGCCGCATCCCGCGCCGCTGGCTGTACACCGCCGGCATGGCGCTCATGATCGCCGGCTACACGCTGTTCATCATCGCGCCCATGAACCTGCCCGTCGTCATCGTCGCGCTCGTCCTCTTCTACCTTCCCGCGCAGACCATCCAGATGACCGCCATCCTGAGCATGACCGACTCCATCGAATACGGCCAGCTCAAGACCGGCAAGCGCAACGAGGCCGTCACCCTCTCCGTGCGCCCGATGCTCGACAAGATCGCCGGCGCCCTGTCCAACGGCATCGTGGGCTTCGTGGTCGTCGCCGCCGGAATGGTCGGCAACACCACCGCCGCCGACATGACCGCCGCGAACATTCGCACGTTCAAGACCTGCGCCTACTACCTGCCGCTCGCCGGTATCGTCGCCAGCCTCGTCGTCTTCCTCCTGGCCGTCAAGATCGACGAGAACATGCACGACCACATCGTCGAACAGCTCGAAGAACGACTCGCCTCCGAGGAAACCGACAAGCAGTAAAGAGTCCGAGCAGCGAGGGAACGGCCCTGCGTTAACGGTTTGAACCGTTGGCGCAGGGCCGTTGCCATGCCCGACGGGGAGAGAAGAAGGAAGAGAGCCGTCGGGGTCCCGGTCGGATTGTCGTCCGGCCGGAAGAATCATCGCGGCGGAGAGCGGTCTCTGTCGCTTCGGTCAGACCGCGGATTGTCCGCTGGGAACCGGCTCCGCGGTTTCGACGGCATCCGCGTCGGCGTCCTCGGCATCGACGGGTTGCATCGTGCCGGAGTGGCGGCCGGCGGCGTTGTTTCCGTGCCTGAACCTGCGGGCAGCGATGGATTGGCAACGGCGTGTTGGACAGTTTCTTAGAGGACGAGTCCTTGTTCTGTGAATTCCTTCGGGCTCCGGTATCCGGGGATGTTTCGGGCCGGCCATCGTCGGCCTCAGATCTCATGTCATTCGTCCCTCATCGGACTGTCTAATGCATTGTAGCCAATCCAGCCAACCTGACCAAGGACGACTACATGCGTCATCCCGACAGTCGCACCGGCTGGCTCACCGTGTCCGTCGAGAAGACCGAGGGCGTACCCGACTACATGACCCCACATGATCTAAGGCATACGGCGGTGAGTCTGGCTATCCATGCCGGTGTCAACCCGAAACTAGTGCAGCGGATAGCCGGACACCATACGTTCGCGCAGACGATGGAGACATACGCCGACCTGTACGACTCCGATCTGGACGAATACGGCGAGGCATTGGACACCGAAGGCGATAGCAACGAGTAGAACGCCTTGCAAAAACCTTGCAAAACGGTGGCGTCTAGCACGATGAATATGCGAAGAGCCTTGGAATCTCAACGTTTCCAAGGCTCTTCTATGCAGTACCCCCAGAGAGAGTCGAACTCTCGTTGTCAGATTGAAAGTCTGGTGTCCTAACCGTTAGACGATGGGGGCGAACAACTTGAGCTACTTTAATGAAGGAATCGGTTTTATGCAAATCCGCGACACGCCCGTGTGTCGGACGTGCCGCGGATGCCCGCTTATCGGGAGACCGGTACTGCCTGATACGTGAAATCGTGAATCACTCGGCCGGCTGCCAGTCCCTTCTTCTCGAAGTTGGTGAGCACACGGCCCTCGAACCGTTCGGATTCCTTGAAGTCAGCGTGCGGCATATCGGCGGCCATGTCTGCGTTGCCCTTGCCCACGTGCTCCACAGGAAGACTGACGGTGACGCCTCCCAAGTTAGTCCAGCCATCAAGATGATCCATCACCTCGTGCACATGCAAGGCGTAATCCTCGATATCGGTGGCGATGCGCCACAGCCCGTTTTCGACCAGTGCGCGGTGGATGTCGTCCGACATGCCAACCTGAACGATACGGCGTTTATGGTGCTTCTTCTTGGGCCACGGATCGGGGAAGAACGTCCATACCTCAGCCACAGTGCCGGGCTCGGTGACCTTAAACAGTTCAGGCGCGTTGACCTGTGCCACTCGGATATTGGGCAGCCCTTGCTTGCCCGCCAGCAGCAACGTGTGGGCCACGCCGGGGTCGTAAACTTCGAGCGCCAGGAAGTTCGTTTCGGGGTGGGCCGCCGCTGCGGCGACCACATTCTCGCCCTGGCCGGTGCCGATTTCCACAATGAGCGGGTTGTCGTTGCCCCAATGCTGTGCGACGAAATTGCGGTTGAGCGTCACGCCTTCGCGTACGTCCAGCAGATTGCCAGTGGTGATATCGAGCAGATACGTGTCGGCATAGTTGTCCCATGCGCGCTGCAGGCGGTCGTCAAGCCTTCCGGAGCGTCGCACAAAGGAGAGCACTTTGTGCAATGGGTGTGGATGCGTGGCGCTCGCATCATCGGTGGTGGCGTTGGCCACGCCGGCAGTCGTGGGGGTAGTTGTCGGGTCTGTCATATGTTCCTCGGAATGGTTGGAGCTGCCTGGAGTAACGTTGCGCGTCTCGCTCATGGTGTTGCTATTCATTTGGGTCGCTGATATGTTGCATCACTCACCATAGCAAGCCAGTTACCTAGAGGATATCTGCAATCGGCGGTGCCGGTCAGTGAGGGTCGCGAAATTACAGGTATTCACAACGAATATGCCAAGTGCCGGAAACGCTGCAATATCGCGAAACACGCCGTGGTTTGCGAGGTTGATAATTTCATATAAGATATACATCTGTTGTCTGTCGCATGGCAGAAACAACATGGCCCCGTAGCTCAGTTGGTTAGAGCGCCGCCCTGTCACGGCGGAGGTCACCGGTTCAAGTCCGGCCGGGGTCGCTGGAATGGTTATGAAGCCCGGTTTTGTCCGGGCTTTCGACTGTTCACTGGCTCTGTAGCTCAGTTGGTAGAGCGAGCGACTGAAAATCGCTAGGTCAGCGGATCGATGCCGCTCGGAGCCACCACAGGAAAGCCCCGCATGATGCGGGGCTTTTCGTTGTTGCGAGGGGTGTCAGGCCTGCCACCATTGGCGCAACGGATACCACTTGCCGTCCGGGTGGCCCACACGGTCTGGCTTGGCGGCCAGGAACTGGTGAATTTGAATGCCGTCGAGCTCGAAGTTCAGGGCGCAGGCGGCCATATACATGCCCCACACCTTGGCACGCTCGAATCCGACCTGCTTGACCGCGTCATCCCAGTGCTCGGAGAGATTCTGGTTCCAGTGATGCAGGGTGAGCGCGTAATGCTGACGCAGGTTCTCCTGGTGCACCACGTTGAAACCGGCGTCATGAATGCATGATTCGATGAAGCCGGGCGCGCCGAGGTCGCCATCCGGGAAGATGTAGCGATCGAGGAATTCGTCGGTGCCGGGCTTGCCGTGTGGCTTGTCATGGCTGATGGTGATCTGGTGGTTCACCAAGCGGCCCATCGGCTTCAGCAGGCGGAACATCTCCTCGAAGTAGCTTTGGTAGTTCTTGACGCCCACGTGTTCCATCATGCCGATTGAGCAGATGCCATCGAAGTCATGCTCAGGCACCTCGCGATAATCCTGCACGCGTACCTCAGCCAGATCCTGCAATCCCTCACGGGCGATCCACTCGTTGGCGTATGCGGCCTGTTTCTTGGACAGCGTGACGCCCAGCGCCTTGATGCCGCGGCGGGCTGCGGTGATGACCATCGAACCCCATCCGCAGCCGATATCGAGCAGTCGTTCGCCTGGCTTCAGATCCAGCTTGTCGAGAATCAGACGCAGCTTGTTGGCCTGTGCGTCTTCAAGGCTCATATGCTCGTTGTCGAACACCGCGCAGGTGTAGGTCATGGACGGACCTAGGAAGTCGGCATAGAACTCGTTAGACATGTCGTAATGGAAGCGGACGGTTTCCGAATCGGCCTTTTCGGTATGTGGCATCAGGCCGCGCTTAATGCGGGCGAACTTGCTCGGTCCCTCGGTGGAAGGCACCGGCGGCTTCTTGAAGCCATGGCTGAGTATTCCTGCGGATACGCGGGCGATGGAAGCAGGAGTGAACGGCTTGACGTACTTGGACAGGGAAATCAGCTTGCGCATGGCAGGGTACGGATCGGCATAGTCGATGCCTTCCACGTCAAAATCGCCCAGAATATACGCGCGCACAATACCGATTTCGTTCGGATGAGCGAGCAGCTGATACATGCAATTCGGGGTGGCGACGTTGACTTTCAGATCGGCGTCTGCCGGTCCGAAATGAGAGCCATCAAAAGCGTCGATGCGAACAGGAGTGGCGGGATCGAGAAATAGGGATGCCATCTCGCCGACCGTCATAGCCTTGCCGTTTGCCATTATCTACCTCATTCCACTACCTGTGATCACCCCAACTGCGACGTATCTTAGTCCTCTTCTAGAAGTAGAAAACGGTGAGCGAGTCATCTGATGACCCCGTTCGCGTTCGGCTGATGGAATTGGTCAGGTGCGCCCCGTATGCCGGACTCCCTCGTTTCTTATCGCTGCGACTTATTGAGAACAGAATCTCAATAAGCGCGGAATTTCGCCGTTCTTGACATTATTTTCAGCGTTGTTTTTTCAGCGTGTTTTCAGGTTAACGTTAACATTCGGAGTACACTGGAGAACCGTTGAACCGCTCAATGACAGAGTGACTCATCGGTTAATGAACGAGCTCAAAAGGAGAGCACTTATGGTCTATCGCATGATTTTCAACCAGACTGCATACTTCGGTCGCGGCGCCATCAAGGAGATTCCGGCTGTTGCCAAGCAGCATGGCTTCACGAAGGCGTTCATCGTCACCGACCCGGTGCTCCTGGAGACCGGCACGGCGGAGAAGGTCACCAAGGTTTTGGACGAGGCCGGCCTGCCCTATGAGGTGTTCTCCAACGTCAAGCCGAACCCGCCGGTCGAGTGCATCAAGGATGGCGTGGCCAAGTTCGCCGAATCCGGCGCCGACTTCCTGATTGGTCTGGGCGGCGGTTCCCCGCAGGATACCTGCAAGGGCATCGGCATCATCACCGCCAACCCGGAGTTCGCCGACGTGCTCTCCCTCGAGGGCGTGGCCGACACCAAGAACCCGTCCGTCCCGATCTTCGGCGTGCCCACCACCGCTGGCACCGCCTCCGAGACCACCATCAACTATGTGGTCACCGATACCGCCAACAAGCGTAAGTTCGTGGCCGTCGACCCGCATGACATCCCGATTGTCGCTTTTGTGGACCCGGATCTGACCGACTCCATGCCGCGCGGCTGAAGGTGGCCACCGGTCTGGATGCCCTGACCCACGCCATCGAGGGCTACATCACCCCGGGTGCTTGGAGCCTGTCTGACTGCCTGTCCATGCAGACCATCCGCATGATTGCCAAGAACCTGGCCAAGTCCGCCGATGGCGATATCCCGGCCGGCGAGCAGATGGCCTACGCCTCCTACATCACCGGTATGGCTTACTCCAACGTCGGCCTCGGTCTGGTGCACGGCATGGCCCACCCGCTGGGCGGTCGTCTGGGCGTGGCCCACGGTGTGGCCAACGGTATTCTGCTGGCTCCGGTCATGGAATACAACAAGGACTTCACTGGTGAGAAGTACCGTGACATCGCCGATCCTTCGGCGTTGAGGATGCCTACACCGGCGATCTGGAGAAGGTGCGTGAGGAGGCCGTGCAGGCCGTCCACAAGCTCACCGTGGATCTGAAGAACCCGACCACGATCTCCGAGGTCGGTGCCACCGAGGCCGATCTGGCTCCGCTGGCCCACGATGCCTTCAACGACGTGTGCACGCCGGGCAACCCGCGTCAGGCCACCGAAGAGGACATCCTGAAGATCTACACCTCGCTGATGTGATCTGCTCAATAGCGTTGCCCCCGCTGGCGGGGCTGTCCGTCGGAGACGGACTGGGGGTGGTTGCGGTATTCCCGTAGCCACCCCCAGTCAGCTTTGCTGACAGCCCCGCCAGCGAGGGCAACGCTATATGCCCACTTATTTCTCGTGGCGCTCGTCATAGACCTCGTCAGTAGGCGTTTCGGCGTAGAGCTGCTTGCCTTCGGTCTCGGCCAGTTCCATCTGCTCGTTGATCCACGCTGCCTCAGCCGGATTGATGTCTGCAGTGTCCAGCACTTTCTGCCATACCGGATAGAACAGATGCATTGCTGGATACATGGCGGTGAAGAGAATTTCCGGCTTATGCTTGCGCCAATGCTGTGGATGCGCATCGAACGTGTTCTTGAATCGACGCATATAGTTCAGGAACGAACTGAGCGACGTATCCATGCGTCGAGCGCTCATCGCGGCAATCATGCGCGGCGAATATACGGTTTTCAAATCCTTGCCCAGCAGATGCAGCGAAATATCGATATCCTCATGCATCACGTCGACTTTGTCCCGACACACCTCGTTGGCGATCTGGTGCCAAGCGGAAGCGCGCAAAGCCATATTCGAGCCGAACAGCAGCGGCTGGCCGCCGTCGGCTTTGTACATGCGTTTGCGCAGGGAATTGTCGCTCCTCAGGCCGAAGTGGCGTGAGGGCATATCGTAATACATCACCGGTCCGGTGGCGCCCATGGCCCCGGGATCCTCGGTGAAAATCCCGGAAACCACCTCAACCCAATCGGGGCGAATCATGCAATCGGCGTCAAAGCGTCCCAGCACATCGCCAGTGGCGGCGTTCAGGCCGAAATTGCGGGTGGGAATCAGCCCTTGCTCGTCGTTCTGGTGCAGCAGTTTGACCGGCGCCTCGGGATGTTCGGCAATGAACCGCTCCACGATTGCGCAGGTGTCATCCGTTGATCGGTTATCCACCACCAGTACCTCATACGGCATAACAGTCTGGCGTGTGGCGTTCAACAGACAATCGAGGATGCGTTCGGACTCGTTCCACGCGGGGATGATAATCGAAACGTTGAGCATATTCCCAACAATAGGAAAGCGGGTGTACTCCGCAGGGATGACTCGAGCTTCAAACCCACTCGCTACAATGGAGAGCCATGAGCGAAAGCGCGCGAAACACAGATAATGTAGGCACTGCCGAAACCGCAGCTAGTCCTGAAGACGAGAACCGTATCGATTTTGGTACCTTGTTCCCTTCTAGGGGCGATCCGCGCCGGCCTCCGGAATGGTTCGGTCGTGCGTTGCTCTATGTGGCCATCGCCATCATCGTGTTCATGTTCTGCTGGCGCTCATGGGACGACATCTCCTATCTGGTGCTGGACATCATCATCTCGCTGTTCGTGGCGCTCGCCATCGAACCGTTGGTTGTGGTGCTGGTGGCCCATGGCTGGAAACGCGGCGTGGCCTCGATGGTCAGCCTGGTGGGTGTGGCCGTGGTGGTGAGCGTTCTGTTCACCTTGTTCGGCAACATGTTCGTGCAGCAGATGATCGCCATGTTCAAAGGTCTGCCGGGCATGTACGAGCAGATACGTGAGTTCGTCGATCAGTACGCCACGTTTAAGATGCCGGAAATCAACAATCTTGGCACTGAGATTGTCAACAACATTCAGACTTCGTGGGTTACCGACTTTGCCGGTACCGCCATGAGCACTGTGGGCGGCCTGTTCTCCTTCTTGCTGAATCTCATGACCGTGGTGATGACCACGTACTACATTTCCGCCGCCGGCCCCAAGCTGCGCCGTTCCTTCTGCCAATGGCTGGCTCCCAGCACGCAGCGCCGATTCTTGCTGGTGTGGACTGTGGCCCAAGGCCAGATTTCATCCTTCCTGTTTTCCCGCTCCATCCTGGCGCTTATCAATGCCACGTGCACCGCAATTTTCCTGGAAATTCTGCATGTGCCCTATTGGCTGCCTCTGGCGCTCTTCTGCGGTGTGGTCTCCCAGTTCATCCCCACAGTCGGCACCTATATCGGCGGTGCGCTGCCGGTGCTGTTCGCTTGGGGTGATCGCGGCTGGGCATATGCTGTGGCTGTGCTGGTGTTCATCATCGTCTACCAGCAGATTGAGAACCTGATTCTTTCTCCGAGAATTTCCCAGCGCACCATGGATATCAATGCCGCGGTCGCCTTCCTCGCAGTGCTGGCCTTCGGTTCGCTGTTTGGTGCGTTCGGTGCTTTCCTGGCCTTGCCGGTCACCGCCTCCCTGCAGGCCATCTTCCGCGCCTACACCAAGCGGTATGACCTGATTGATTCGCCATTGATGAATGATCCCGAACCGGAGAAGAAGTCCAAGATCGTCGAGGCATCTGAGGCCTTCGGCGAGCATGTGCTGCAGCCACTGGGCGAGCATATGCCGCGTGCTGCCAAGGGGTCGACGAGTCGGGTGCCGATGAGCGAGGAGCTGCGTTTGCTGCAGGAGCAGATCTACGCGATTCCGGAGCACGGGGGAAGTGAAGACGATGGCGAAGATTCCGCCACGGTGGCTATCCCGAAGCGTGTGCTTTCGGCCAATGCCCGCAAGGGATTGCGCGGTACCGCTGCGGAAGATGATGACGATGAGCCGGATACCTCCGCCATTCCTCAGCGTCACACTTCCACTGATGATGAGGCAGCCGCGTCCGATGCTGTACAACCTGAATCATCGTCAGACAATACGTCCGTATCGGACAACCCGAGAGCGGGGTGGCGCTGATGACATTGCTTACTGTGCTCGACATCCTATTGGTGATCGTCGGTGGAGCGGGCATGGTGTATCAGGGACTGTGCATTGTGATGTCCCTGTTTGCCAAGCCCGTGCGTTTCCCCGACGCGCCCATGACCAACCGTTATGCCGTGCTGATCTCCGCGCGCAACGAGGAGAGCGTCATCGGCAATCTCATCGACTCGATTCAGGCGCAGACCTATCCCACCGGCCTCATTGATATCTGGTTGGTGGCGGATAACTGCACCGACAACACCGCTGAAGTGGTGCGTGCCCGTGGATGCCATGTGATTGAGCGGCATAACCTTGAGCTGGTTGGCAAGGGATATGCGTTGACCTATCTGCTGAACCATATGCTCGATACCGGCGTGGCCGATGACTATGAGGCCTACTTTGTGTTCGATGCCGACAACAAGCTCGACAAGCATTACTTCGAGGAAATGAACAAGGCGTTCTGCTCGGGCTTCAGGATTCTGACCAGCTACCGCAACTCGGTGAATTTGGCTGATAACTGGGTTTCCTCTGGCTCGGCGTTGTGGTTCATCCGTGAATCGCGATTCCTGTCCAACTCGCGCATGATTCTGGGATCCTCTTGCCACGTGGGCGGTACCGGATTCATGTTCTCCCGTGACGTGATGAAGCGCAATCGTGGATGGAAGTTCCATCTGCTTACTGAGGATCTCGAATTCACCATGGATTCGATTCTGCATGGCGACCGTATCGGCTACTGCGGCAACGCAATTCTGTACGACGAGCAGCCTGTCACCTTTGCGCAGAGCTGGCGTCAACGACTGCGTTGGAGTAAGGGATTCCTGCAGGTGTTCCGCTATTACGGTCCGGCCCTGCTCAAGCGAGCGGTGCGAGAACGCGATTTCTCCTGCATTGATTTCACTTTGATGTTGTGCCCGTTCACCGTGCTGGGTGTGATTCGCGTCATTATGGGTGTGCTGTTTGCCGCCTTTGGCTTTGTGAGCTGGCCGAGCCAGCTGAAATCGTTGCTTGGCTGGTCGAACGGTATCGTCACGTCGGTGCTTGGTCTGATGGCGCTGGCCGCCTTGACCATCATCGTTGAGCGCGATCAGATTGGTGCCTCCAACAAGGAGCTGCTCGCCTACGTGTTGAGCTTCCCTATTTACATGTTGAGCTATGTGCCGATTTCATTCCAGGCCATCTTCGCCAAGGTCCAGTGGAAGCCCATCGCGCATAAAGGCTAATGAGTTCCAGCGGAGCAAATCAACCAATTGCCCAAGGTTTTGTTTTGTTGAGGGCTTGTTAGTGGGACAAGGCGTCGACTAACTGGAGATTTTGCTTCGCTAGTTGGGTCTCAGCGGGGCAAAACATCGAGTTATTCGGCAATATGCTTCGCTGGGAGGCCGTCAGCGGAGTGATTCGACTAGTAACCCGTGGTTTTGCTTCGTTGAGGGCTCGTCAGTGGGGCAAGACATCGATTGACTGGAGATTTTGCTTCGCTGGGAGCTGTCAGCGGGGCAAAATCTTGGGTGGCTCGCAGAATTACCTCACTGAAAGTTTGTCAGCGGAGCAAAAGCTTGATTGACTTGTGGTTTTGTTTCATTGAAGGTTCGTCAATAGGGCAAAATATCGATTTACTGGGGGCTTTGCTCTGCTGAAGGACTATAGTGGGTGTATGAACTTAGACAATATCCAGGGGAATGCCGAATTTCAATCTGCGATGAGGCTGGAGACGCACCTGCTCAGCCGCCGATGATGCCGCAACAGCCACAACCGCAGGCATGGCCGCCGAATCCGACTGCCGCGGTGTCGATTCGTGGCCTATTTAAACGTTTCGACCAGAAGATCGCAGTCAACGGGCTTGCGCTCGACATCCCAATTGGTTCGTTCTATGGGCTTGTAGGCCCGAACGGTGCCGGAAAAACCACCACGCTTAACATGGTGACCGGTCTGTTGGTGCCGGACGCTGGCACCGCCATGATTCTGGGCCACGACGTGTGGAGCGATGTCAACACCGCCAAACGCATGATCGGTGTAATGCCGCAACCCGATCAGATATTCGATCGTCTCACCGGCCTGCAGCTGCTCATCTACTCCGGCATGCTACGCGGCATGAGCCGTGAGGAGACCACTCGCCGCGCGAAAGACCTCCTGAATGCTTTCGATTTGGCCCAGGCCGCCAACACCATGGTCACCGATTATTCGGCCGGCATGACCAAGAAAATCTGCTTGGCCTCCGCGATGATTCACAGCCCACGCATTCTGGTGTTGGATGAGCCGTTCGAGTCCGTGGACCCGGTATCTAGCGCCAACCTCAAAGACATCCTGGTCGAATATGCGCAAACCGGCGGCACGGTTATCATTTCCTCGCATGTGATGACACTGGTCGAGAAGATGTGCACGCATGTGGCTGTGATTAACAACGGCATGGTGTGCGCGGCCGGCACGGTGGACGAGGTTGCCTCCGGCGAAGAGCTTGAAGACCGCTTCCTGCAGTTGGTTGGTGGACGCATGAAGCGGCACATCTCGCATGGCTCGATGGTGGTCTATCGCATGATGGTCAGCCGGCAGTACAGCCCAATCAGCCGGCGGCGCAGCCTGTTGCGTCCACGCAATCAGCATCGCAACTCGTCCAATCAACCCCGCTTCAGTCCTTCACTCAGGAGACAGTTCAGCCTCATCCTGATATTGTCGGCGGCTCGAGTAGCGCAAGCAATGCGGACAATGCAGACAATGCAGACAACGAGGCCCGGTAATGAGTACCGCAATCACTCTGGTCCGACTGCGTTGGGCGCTCACCCTCGCGGCGCTGCGCAAATCGGTATGGCAGACGGTTGCTACGTTCTTTCCGCAATATTCGCCGCTGGCACCATTATCGGGACCGGTATACTCGCATGGTTCGTCGGTATGCTCCCGCCTTCCACCATGGACTCGGACGGCTATCCGCTCAACATTCTCGGGCCGGGCGGCATCGTCAACATGGTCGCCGTGCTGGTCGGTGCGACAATCACCGTATTCATCGGTTTGATTCAGCTCATGATGTTGGGCGAAGGGTCCACCATGAGCCCGCGCAAATTCGCACTCTACGGTATTGCAGATCGCAATTTGCAATTCGGCCTGCTGCTTTCTGGCTTATCCGGGCTCCCCGCCATCACAGGTGTGATTTCCTTGATGCTCTGGTCGCTGGCTTACCGTGCCATGGGCCCGGCAGTGGTGATCGCCGAGCTCGTTGCCGCACCGCTCGCCGTCATCACAATGATGAGCATTTCCAAAATGCTGATCGCCTTATCTACCACACTGGTGACCAGCAAACGAGGCAAAAGCACATTCTATATTGTGATTGTTCTCCTGTTCGTGGTGATTTGCCAGCTGCCGAATATTCTGGTTAATTCCGGCATCGCGTTCGGGCTTGATCCATCCGCATGGAGCGCCACCGCGGCGGTCATGGCATGGACCCCGTTCGGCGCGGTATTCCAATTGCCGTTCGATGTGCTGTCTGGTGCATGGTTGCCAGCGCTCGCGCGCATCGCCATATTGGTGGTTGCATGGGTTGTGTGCTTCGCTGTGTGCACATGGTGCCTGCGTCGTGAACGCCTGACGGTTGGAGTCGCTGGGCAGAGCGCAACCGTGAAAGGCGTCGGCGCATTCTCACGGATGCCCGATTCCACGTCCGGCGCGATTTCCGCACGCGTGCTCACCTACTTGAAGCGGGACCCACGTCAGGTCATGATCTTCGCCATGCCGGTGCTGTTCATAATTATCTTTGCCTTCCAGGCGCACGGTATACACGCAATCGTCTGGCAGTCGATGATTTGGTGCGGATGGTTCATGTCCATTGTGGAAAGCAATGGTCTTGCCTACGATGGCCGCGGTTTCACCATGGAGGTCATCGCTGGTGTGCGTGGTTGGGCCGATAGGCTCGGCCGAGTGCGAGTCTATGTCGGCATCATGGTCGTCTACATGGCATTGCTGTATGTGGGCTGCGTAGTGATAGTCGGCGTGACTGCTGGGCGCTGGGCTCAGCCGGACGATCTCATCATCGGGTTGTTCTTCCTTGCCGTGGGCCTAGGTGTGGGCTTCAGCAGTCTTGGTGTGGCTGAGATAACCTCCTGTGTGCTCATGTATCCCGTGGCGTCAATGGACAAGCCGTTCTCCTCGCCGCAAGGCCGAGCGATGCTCAGGCTTCTTCCCGTTCGTCTATATGCTTGGCAGCATGCTGCTGATGCTGCCCACGGGTATCGCCGCCATCGTGCTGCTCGTCATCCATGCGGGGATCGCCGGCTGGCTGGTGATTATTCCGGTCGCATTAGCCAACGGCATCGGTGTTCTGGCGCTTGGGACATGGCTGGGCGGTAAGCTGTTGGAGGCGCGAATACTGTCGATCGTGAGCACGCTCGATTCATTCGCATCACTACAGAAATAACCGACCCGTGAGATAGGGAGTCTGATGACGTCCACTGCGATGTCACGTCGCCAACGGCGTGGAGCGGCGAATTATAGCGCGCGCCGATCCGTCCGACGCACGATTACCGTAATCATCTCCGTGCTGATAACGATTGCGCTATTCGCGGGCTACTGCATTGCAGATGTGTACGATGTCATGCCTGGTATGCTCACCCTCAAACCGGTCGACGCCCCCACTTTCGCTGACCCCGTTTCGGCCAAGCAAGGCGGCACCATCGCCGGTTCCCTTGACACTACCAAGACTATCGACGCCGCGGCTGCGGGCGAAGTGATGAACGAGCTGCTGGCGGCTGAAGGCGTGGGCTCTGATGTTTCGGTGGTGGTCGAGGATGCCCGGGGCACTGTCGCCGCCGAGCACGAGTCAGGCACGCCGCGCGAACCCGCATCCACTATGAAGACGCTTACCGCGCTCGCGGCATCATCCACGTTGAACATGGCCGCCACGTTGGACACGCAGGTGTTTCTTACCCAATCTGATACCGGCAGCGACACGGTGACGCTCAAAGGCAATGGCGACATGCTGCTGTCTGCCGGCGATTCCGATGCCGACCATATTAACGGCCGTGCCGGGCTGAACACTCTTGCGCAGGCCACGGCTGCGGCCCTTGCGCAACGCGGCATCACCACGGTGCACGTCAACTACGACGACACATTATTCGGCGATTCCCGCATACCCACGGGCCTGCGCAACGCCGATGGTGGCGTGCTCGGCGAATACACCACGTATTTCACATCGGTATCATCCATGGCCATCGATGGCGGGCGTCAATATTCCGACAGCATGCCCGCGCCCGCCAACCCGGATGACTCGGCCGGATACCCTGAACTATCGCAGCACACTGCAGCGGACGTCGCCGCGACGTTCTCCGGTCTGCTGCAACAGCACGGCATCACCGTGGAGGCGGAGCCGGCGGCACACGCCGCCCCTCAGGGCGCAAACCCCATAGCTTCGGTAAGCTCCGCAACGTTGTCCGAAATCCTGGCGTTCATGTTGCGTCATTCAGACAACACCTTGGCCGAGGAGTTTGGCAGACTCACCGCACTGGCACGCTCGGAGAACAACGGCCCGGAAGGCGCCACCAAAGCGGTGCGGACAGTGCTTGGCAACCTCAAAATCGACATCAACGGTCTTACTATGGCCGACTGCTCGGGTCTGTCTCCTGGCTCGCAGCTGACCGTGCGCACATTGGCCGCCGTGCAGCAGCGTAACCTGACGGTCGGCGATGGAGCCCCTGCGGCCGAAGGATTATCGGTTGCTGGTCTGGTCGGTTCGGCGCGGAAGCGATACACCAGTGATGATGTCGCCGGCTTGCTTCGCGTCAAAACAGGTAGTTTGGATACGGTCACCTCGATGGCCGGCAATGTGTCCCGTACGCATGGGGGAGCGTTGTCTTTTGCGGTGGTGATTAACAATCCTGCGGATTACTGGTCCGCGAGCAATGCCATCAGCGCATTCATCACTAAGCTGGCCGAGCTGTGATGGCCGAACGGTAACGGTAAGGCAGGTGATGAGGCATGGCATATTCGGCTCGATTGCGTAAGGCGATTGGTGCCGTCCGGCTGGCATTGGAATCGACCGGATTAGGGATGCAGTCGCCCGAATTTGCCCGGCATGGTGAGCACCAGGCGGCCCCCGACGCGCCTTTGGTGCTGGTCGCCTGCTCGGGTGGGCGTGATTCGATGGCGCTGTCCGCGGTTTGCCGAATTGTCTGCGCTAGTCTTGGTTTGCGGTGCGGTGCGGTGATCGTGGATCATGGTTTGCAGTCAGGCTCCGATCGGGTGGCGACTTTGACCGCTGAACGATGCCGCGATTGTGGCCTTGCCCCGGTTGCTGTTCGTACAGCCAGCGTGCATGTGCAGGGCGAAGGCGTCGAGGCTGCCGCCCGTGAGGCACGGTATGGGGAATTGTGCGGTGCGGCACGCGAGCTGAATGCCGCTGTGGTGTTGCTGGCTCATACATTGGATGACCAGGCGGAAACGGTGCTGATCGGGCTGTTGCGCAGTGGCGGCGTTGATGCGCTGGCCGGTATGCCGCAGGTAATGCACCGCGACGGCATCATGTTTCTCAGACCGCTGATCGGCGTTTCTCGAGCCGAAACCACCGGCATCTGCGAGGATTTGAATATTCATTATTGGGACGATCCCACCAACGGCGATGATGTGGATGGCGAGCTGCCGCGAGACTACCCGCTCCGCTCACGTATCCGGCATGACCTGTTGCCGGCGATCGAGCGGTTCGCCGGTGCCGATGTGACGCAGCATATCGCCAACGGCGCACGATTGGCGAGACTGGACAAGGAGTATCTGGATCAACAGGCGGATAAGACCATGATCGAAGCCCTTGGCAGCACCCTGAAAACGGCGGAATCACAAGGAACCTCCGTTGCCGGCATGACGGACAAGTCGAATGATCTGGAGCGAGAACCCAGCTTGGTCATTGCCGTCAAACCGCTGCAATCGACACATGAGGCAATCCGTCTTCGAGCCATCGCCCATGCGCTCTCCCGGGCTGGTATCAGCGCAAGTTCCGCGCAAATCGAGGCCATCAATCGCCTGGTCGTCGACTGGCATGGTCAGGGGGCGGTCGCACTTCCCAGCGGATATTCAGCAAAGCGCCAGAAACACGTCATTCGCGTGTGCCAAGATAGAGCCCATGCGAATCGCTGACGTTGAGGAAGATATTGACCACGAGCTGGTCAGCAGAGAACAGATCGATGCCAAAATCCATGAGGTCGCCGCGCGGGTAAGTGACGATTATCGTGGCAAGGACCCACTGCTGGTTGCCGTGCTGAAGGGGGCCGTGAACACGCTGGTCGAGTTCAGCCAGGCCATGAGCATCCCTGTGCAGATTGATTTCATGAGTCTGTCCAGTTACGGTTCGGGCACAGTATCCAGTGGTGAGATTACGGTTCGTCAGGATTTGTCCGCAGATGTTCGCGGACGGCACATTGTGATCGTAGAGGATATTGTTGATTCAGGACGCACGCTCGCGTGGCTGGTCGAGGAGCTGAAACGTCGTGGCGCCGCCTCCGTGGAGGTGTTTGCTCTGCTGAGCAAGCCTTCCCGCCGAGAGGTGGACGTGGATGTGAAGTACGCCGGCTATGAGATTCCGGATGAGTTCGTGGTCGGCTTTGGTCTCGATTACGACGAACGCTACCGCAACCTCGACTCGATCGCGGTCCTCAAGCCGTCCGTTTACCAAGGAGTGCAAGCATGAGTTTCCCCCAGGGGCCCGGTTCGGGCAACGGGAATAACCCGAACTCGAACAATAACCGCAACAACGGCAACCCATTCAACAACCCGTTCAACCGCGGCAACGACAACAATGGCCGTAAGAACGGCAATGAGAACAAGCCGGTCTGGCAGTCGCCGTGGTTGTGGGGCGCGGTACTGGTGATTATGGTCGTGCTGATGTTCCAGATGTTTGCTGGCAGCGGCACCAAAACCATCGACACCAAAGACGGCTTTGCGCTGTTGAACCAGGGTAAAGCCACCTACGCCGAAATCACGGATAACAAGCAGGTAGTCCGTCTTGAGCTCAAGAACGACTATTCCAAGAAGGATCCGGACACCGGCAAGGTGACCAACTACGGCAAGAACGTTCAGTTCTACTACACCTTTGCGCAGGGCGCTCAGGTGGCCAAGGCCGTGGAGAACGGTGATTTGTCTAAGGGCTGGACCTCCAACATCGAGCAGACCAGCATGATGAGCTACCTCATCACCTCTATTCTGCCGTTCATCATCGTCTTCGCCTTGTTCTGGTTCCTGATGAGTCGCATGGGCGGTGCCGGTGGCATGCTCGGCATGGGCGGCAAGAAGAACAGCGGCAAGCTGCTCGAAGGTCAGACCCCCACCACCAAGTTCGCCGATGTGGCCGGCGAGGATGAGGCCGTGGCCGAGGTGGAGGAAATCAAGGACTTCCTCAAGGATCCGTCCAAGTACAAGGCATTGGGCGCTCGCATTCCGCGCGGCGTGCTGCTGTATGGCCCTCCTGGAACCGGTAAGACGCTGCTGGCCCGAGCCATCGCAGGCGAGGCCGGCGTGCCGTTCTACTCGATGGCCGGTTCCGACTTCGTCGAGATGTTCGTCGGACTCGGTGCCTCCCGTGTGCGTGACCTGTTTGACGAGGCCAAGAAGAACGCTCCCGCCATTATCTTCATCGACGAAATCGATGCCGTGGGTCGCAAGCGTGGCTCCGGCATGGGTGGTGGCCATGACGAACGTGAGCAGACGCTGAATCAGCTGCTCGTGGAGATGGATGGTTTCGACAACGACACTAACCTCATCATCATCGCCGCGACCAACCGTCCCGACGTGCTTGACCCCGCCCTGCTGCGCCCGTCGATTCGACCGTCAGGTAGGCGTGGCCGCACCCGATTTGGAAGGCCGTGAGGCGATCCTGAAGGTGCATGCCAAGGGCAAGCCGTTCGTGCCGGATGTCGACCTGCACATGGTCGCCGTGCGTACCCCGGGCTTCACTGGTGCCGACTTGGCCAATGTGCTCAACGAAGCTGCCCTGCTGTGCGCCCGCGCCGGTGCCCAGCTCATCGACAACCGTGCCATTGACGAGGCCATTGATCGTGTCCAGGCCGGTCCGAAGCGCAAGTCCAAGGGCATGGCCTTGGAAGAGCTGCGCAACACCGCATACCACGAGGGTGGTCATGCTCTGGTGGCCGCCGCCCTGAACAACACCGATCCGGTGACCAAGGTGACGATTCTGCCGCGCGGCCGTGCACTCGGCTACACCGCCGTGATGCCCACTTCCGACCGCTACTCGCAGTCGCGCAACCAGCTGCTCGACCAGATGGCCTACGCTATGGGCGGCCGTACTGCTGAGGAGATCGTGTTCCACGATCCAACCACCGGTGCCTCGAACGATATCGAGAAGGCCACGAACATCGCCCGCACCATGGTGATCGAATACGGGTTCTCCGACAAGCTCGGTGCCATCAAGTGGGGCGACGACGATGACCAGACCACCGTGATGGACGGTCTGCAGCCGCGTAAGTACTCCGATCGCACCGCCGAGGTGATTGATGACGAGGTGTTGAAGCTCGTGGAAACCGCGCATACCGAAGCGTGGACCATCATCAACGAGAACCGCGATATCCTCGACGAACTGGTTCGCCAGCTGCTGGTCAAGGAAACGCTCAACGAGAAGGAGCTCGCGGAGATCTTCGCACCGATCAAGAAGGCTCCGGTCCGTCCGGTGTGGCTGTCCAACGCACGCCGCCCCGACTCCGATAAGCCGCCGGTGGAGATTCCCGACAGTCTCAAGCGTTCAGTCGGTATGAAGACGGAAGAGTGATTCGATGACTGTTCGGCCCGATCCGGCATATGGTTTCGTCCGTATGCCAGATCGGGCCGACGTCGTTGTAAAGCCGGTATCAAGGGAGAGATGAAGATGAACGAATATATAGAATCTTGCCCCCGCTGGCGGGGGCTGGCGGCGCAGCCGACTGGGGGTGGTTCTGGGTCCGAAAGTCGCCAGCGGGAGGAATCCTCATACGACGAAGAAGGCGTGCGTCAGGCAGTACGCCTGTTCCTGAAGTCGATCGGTGAGGATCCCGAGCGCGAGGGACTGGTGGAGACACCCGACCGCATCGCCCGTGCCTGCCGTGAGCTGTTCGCCGGCCTGCAGGCCTCGCCGGCCGATGTGCTGGAGAAGCATTTCGATGTGGATACCGACGAGCTGGTGCTGGTCAAGGACATCGAACTGTATTCGGTATGCGAGCATCATCTGCTGCCGTTCCACGGCGTGGCCCATGTGGGCTATATTCCGGCCAAGGATGGGTGATGGGCTTGAGCAAGCTGGCCCGACTGGTCGAGGTGTATGCCCGCCGTCCACAGGTGCAGGAGCGCTTGACCCAGCAGATCGCCGATGCACTGGTCGAATATGCGGGCGCGCGTGGCGTGATTGTGGTGACCGAATGCGAGCACCTGTGCATGTCGATGCGTGGCATCAAGAAGTCCTCCGCCCGTACAGTGACCTCCGCGGTGCGTGGCCTGCTGCGCAACCCCGCCACCCGAGCCGAGGCCATGAGCCTGATTCTGGATAAATAGTGAAGGAGACAAGCTCCTTCTGATGAGGGAGCTGGCAGCCGTAAGGCTGACTGAGGGAGAGACCTCATCAATAAATTGGCCGCCTGCTGGCGGGGGCTGGCGGCGCAGCCGACTGGGGGTGGTAAACCACAGCCCGACCACCCTCAGTCAGCCCATGGCTGGGCAGCTCCCACCAGCAGGAGCAGAAAAGGAATACAATGACTGATTTGCAAGCATTGCACGACGCATCGCACACCATGGTGATGGGCGTGCTCAATATCACCGAGGACTCGTTCTCGGACGGCGGCCTGTGGTTGGACCCGGCCAAGGCCGCACAACATGGTCGCGATATGATGGCCGCCGGCGCGACATCATCGACATCGGCGCCGAATCCACGCGTCCCGGTGCCAAGCGAGTGTCTGAGGAGGATGAACTGGCCCGCATCACCGGTGCCGTCAACGCGCTGATTCCGGCCGGTGCGGTGCTGTCCATCGACACCACCCGCGCGTCCGTGGCCGCAGCGGCTCTGGATGGGGGAGCGCAGATCATCAATGACGTCTCCGGAGGTACGCTGGACGCGAATCTGCCTCATGTGGTTGCCGACCATGACTGCCTGTATATCGTGCAGCACTGGCGTGGCTGGCTTGCCGGATCCAAGGGGGCGAACCCCGATCAGGACACTTCCGTATACGAGCATGGTGTGCTGACCGACGTCCATGACGAACTCATGCGCCAGGTTGACGGTGTACTGGCCGCTGGAGTCAAGCCGGAACGCATCATCATTGATCCGGGTCTGGGCTTTTCCAAGCCCAGCATTGAGCACAACCTGCCGCTGCTGACGGGCCTCGAGACCTTCCGCGGCACCGGATACCCGGTACTGATTGGTCAATCGCGCAAACGCTTTATTTCGGCGATGCTCACCGAGGCCGGTGCAGTCGGCGAGGACGGGCCGACCATGGCCCAGCGCGATGATGTGACTGCTGCGCTGTCGGCTCTCAGCGCCGAACATGGCGCATGGGCCGTACGTGTGCATGACGTGGCCAAGAGCCATGCTGCCGTCATAGCCGGCAACATCTGGCGCCAGTATCTCTCGTAGAAAGCAGCATTATGGATACCATCACACTTACCGGCGTGCATGCCAATGGCACCCACGGCGTGCTCGCCTTTGAACATGAGCGGCCGCAGACGTTCGTCGTGGATGCCACGCTGCATCTTAATCTGACGAGGGCCGGCCAATCCGATGATCTCAACGACACCATCGACTATGGCCGTGTGGCCAAAGATATCGTCGCCATCATCGAGGGGCCTCATGTGGGCCTTATCGAACGGCTCGCTCAGCTCATCGCCGATCGTATTCTTGCCGATGCACCGGCTGTGATGCAGATTGACGTCACCGTGCATAAGCCGCATGCGCCGATCGTCGTGGCGTTCGATGATGTGTCCGTCTCCATTACTCGGGTGCGTGATGGGGCTTGCGGCGATGCGGAACAAGCTTTGTCGGAGCAGCTGCATGAACCGGCTTCGTCGGTGGTTTCCCCCGTCATCCCTTCCATGCATAGCGCAGTGGTGGCGCTGGGTGGCAACGTGAGTGAGGTGGAATCCACGCTACGGGCCGCAGTGCGGGAGATCGACGCACTGCCCGGCACGCAGGTGACCGGTATTTCTCCGCTGTACCGTACTGCCGCATGGGGTATGGCCGATGGCACGCCGGACTTCCTGAATGCCGTAGTGGAGCTGGAGACTGAGATGGGCAGCCATGAGCTGCTTGCCGCATTGCAAGGCATTGAGGCGGATCATGGCCGTATCCGCGAGAACCATTGGGACTCCAGGCCTTTGGATCTTGACATCATCGATTATGACGGCATTACCAGCGCCGATCCCGATTTGGCGTTGCCTCACCCGCGTGCATGGCAGCGTGCTTTTGTGCTGGCTCCATGGGCCGCGCTCAATCCCAATGCCAAGCTGGCAGGTGCGCACGGCGGACCGGTGGCCAGTTTGTTGGCGGTCGCTCCAGACCGCAATGCCGTGCAGCTGGAAAGCGAAGATTGGATGCTGAGCAGCCACGCGGGCAAGAAGGAATCTGCCCTGCTGGTTGGGGGTTGTCGGCCGGCGCACAAGAAGACCACCCTCAGTCTCGCTTCGCAAGCCAGTTCCCGCCGGCGGGAACGGATGAGAAACCCGTCTCGCGCAAGGCGATTGTTTCGTTGGATTCGGCATCGCATGATGCGGAAAAGATATTCCGCGAAACCATCGTCTCGCTTGACAGTGTGCCCGGCAATCAGGTGCAGGGCATTTCCCCGCTGTACCACGTCAGTCATTTTGATGGTCCGGACGCCATGAGCGCGGTGGTGCAACTCGAAACCAAACTGCCTGCGGCAGACCTGATTGCCGTGTTGGGCAGTATCGAGGCCGCTCATGATTTGGCGGTCGATCTTGATTTGGTTGATATGGAAGGCGTGACCTCCGACGAGCCGAATTGCAGTGTTCCTTGGCCTTCTGCGCACAGCCACGCATCGGTGTTAGCCCCTTGGCTAGACATGGATCCTGATGCCATGCTGGGAGGCGATCCTGTGTCCTTCCTGCTGGCTATGGCGCCGGATGCCGGTCAGGTCGGACTGCTGTCTGACAACTGGGTGATGCCGCAGCAGTGATGCGAGACGCGTCCTCTGATGCAATCATGCTGTGAGCGTGAATCAGGTTCAACCGGTAGGGTGGACGTGGAGTACAAGATAAGGAGGCCGGACGTGAAAACACGACGAACGCCATGGTGGCAGTATGTGATCGGTACCGGACTTGGCCTGTTGGCCGGCACCGGTCTGGCTTCCTACGGCGAAAGTTCAGGTTGTCGCTGATTGGTGCGCCATGGATTGTGACCGGGTTGCTGGCCGTGCTGGGCATCATCGTGCTGGTAATGGCCTTGCAGGTGCATAAATACGCCAATACCGATCCCAAGAAGCGCCCGCACAGCTTCATCAACCCCACCATCGCCGTGTATACATTGGTACTGGCCAAGGCGTTGGGTCTGGCAGGTGCGGGGCTTGCCGGTTGGTACGGCGGCCAAATCCTGATGAGCATCGGTCATATCGAGGCGGAGTATTATTCCCAGGCCATCACCGAATGCGCGATTGCTGCCGCTGTGTGCATCGCCGATATGATTATCGGCATACTGGGCGAATGGCTGTGCCAATTACCGCCGAACGAGGGGCCGGAGAATCCCAAAATGAAAGAGACCAAGCGTCGCCGTGATATGGCTCAGGCATACCGGCAATAAGCCCTTTATCCGTGCAACGGTCCTCCTTCCGCTTCTAGAAAGAGGACCGTTGCAATAATAGTCAGACGAGACTCGTCTACTTCTGCGGCACGCGGACCATGGCTTCCTGCGCGATGGCCGCCACCAGTTCGCCGGATCGCGCATACACCTTGGCAATGCCCAGGCCGCGGCCGTGTGCGGCAATCGGGGTGTCCTGCACATACAGGTGCCATTCGTTGATGTCGATATCGCGATACCACCACATCGAGTGGTCGATGGAAGCGTACGAGATGCCCGGTGTGGAAATCGACAGCCCGGCTCGGCGCAGCACCGGTTCCATCATTACCTGATCGCATCCGAGTGCCAGCATCGCGCGGTGCATGACTTGCGACACATCGACATGGCCGTCGGCCTTCATCCACACCATCTGCTTGCCGGAATCATGCTCAGCGGAATCCTTATCGGCTCGCAGCATCACGGTGGGTGTCACGTGGCGAATATCAAATGGCGACTTTTCGGCGTAGTAATTGGCGAACGGCGACTTCTCGGCGAACGGTTGCATAAGCTCCTTGGCGGAGGTCAGCATTTCAGGATCAGGTAGGTCTTCAGGCATCGGATCGGCGAACTCCACGCCTTCCTGATCGGTTTCCTGGAAGGAGGCGATAGCAGTCAAAATCGATCCTTCGGCTTGGGTGACATTGACACGGCGAGCCGAGAACGAGCGGCCGTCGCGCAGGTTCTCCACGTCGAACAGCAGATCTTGCCGAATATCGCCGGCGGCGATGAAATAGCCATGCACCGAGTGTGGCAGGCGCGATGCGTTGACGGTTTTGGATGCGGCGACCACCGACTGGGCGATGACCTGGCCGCCGTAAACGCGGCCGGTGGGGAAGTACATGCTTTCGCCGTTGATATAGGTGTGATTGCGGTAAGCGGAAGGCTCACCCAACTTCAACACTTTCACCAGATGATCCAGCGGAGTGACGGCGGTCGCCTGAGCCATAGTGTTCCTCGATTCCTGTTCGATATTCGGTTTTTATTATTCCAACGTATGGTTGGCAGTCTATTCGGCGAGGGTTAAGAGTTTCAGGAGCGAAATGTAACGAGCCTGTTTGGAAGGTAAACGGCCGGTTATGCACAGCTATAGGAAAACCGCCCCTTTCAGGACGGTTTTCGATGAATACAGGCAATATGCCTTGTTCTCAGGTTAGCTGTGGGCTTAGCCGCGCACGAGCTTCTTGTGCAGACGGTGCGGACGGGCCGCGTCCTCGCCGAGGCGAGCCACCTTGTTCTCCTGGTAGGCCTGGAAGTTACCTTCGAACCAGTACCACTTGGCCGGGTTGTCGTCATCGCCCTCCCACGCGAGGATGTGCGTGGCAACGCGGTCGAGGAACCAACGGTCGTGGGAGATCACCACGGCGCAGCCCGGGAATTCGAGCAGTGCGTTTTCGAGGGATTCCAAAGTCTCGACGTCCAAATCGTTGGTGGGCTCGTCGAGCAGCAGCAGGTTGCCACCCTGCTTCAGGGTCAGGGCCAGGTTCAGACGGTTGCGCTCACCACCGGAGAGCACGCCGGTCAGCTTCTGCTGGTCGGCGCCCTTGAACCCGAAGCTGGCCACGTAGGCGCGGGTCGGCACTTCCACGCCGGCCACTTCGATGAAGTCGAGGCCTCCGGACACCGCCTCCCACAGGTTCTTGTTCGGATCCAGGCCTTCGCGGTTCTGATCCACGTAGCTGATCTTGACGGTGTCTCCGATCTTCAGTTCACCGCTGGTGAGCGGCTCGAGCCCCACGATGGTCTTGAACAGCGTGGACTTACCCACGCCGTTCGGGCCGATCACGCCGACGATGCCGTTGCGCGGCAGCGTGAAGGACAGGTCGTCGATGAGCACGCGCTCGCCGAAGGCCTTGTGAATATGCTTGGCTTCCAGCACGGTGGAGCCCAGACGCGGACCGGCCGGGATCTGGATCTCGGAGAAGTCGAGCTTCTTGTTGTTGCGTGCCTCATTCTCCATCTGGTCGTAGCGTTCCAGACGTGCCTTGTTCTTGGCCTGACGGGCCTTGGGGGAGGAGCGCACCCAGTCGAGCTCGTTCTTCAGGCGCTTGGCCAGCTTGGCATCCTTGGCGCCTGAATCTCAAGACGCTTGGCCTTGGTCTCGAGGTACGTGGAGTAGTTACCCTTGTACGGGTACAGGTGGCCGCGGTCGACCTCGCAGATCCACTCGGCCACGTTGTCCATGAAGTAACGATCGTGGGTGACGGCAATGACGGCACCCTTGTACTGGTGCAGGAACTGCTCCAGCCACAGGATGGATTCGGCATCCAGGTGGTTGGTGGGCTCGTCGAGCAGCAGCAGGTCTGGAGCCTCGAGCAGCAGCTTGCACAGAGCCACACGGCGGCGCTCGCCACCGGAGCACACGTTCACTGGGGTATCCGGGTCCGGGCACTGCAGAGCGTCCATCGCCTGCTCGAGCTGGGAGTCGAGATCCCAACCGTCGGCGGCGTCGATTTCGGTCTGCAGCTTGCCCATCTCTTCCATTAGCGCGTCAAAGTCGGCGTCCGGGTTAGCCATTTCCTCGCCGATAGCGTTGAAGCGGGCGACCTTCTCGGCGATTGGGCCGAACGCCATCTTGATGTTCTCGCCCACGGTCTTGGTGTCATCCAGCGGCGGCTCCTGCTGTAGGATGCCGACTGTGAAGCCCGGGGTCAGCGTGGCCTCACCGTTGCTCACGGTCTCGAGGCCGGCCATGATCTTGAGCAGGGTGGACTTACCCATACCGTTCGGGCCCACGACGCCGATCTTCGCGCCGGGCAGGAAGCTCAGGGTCACGTCATCGAGGATCACTCGGTCGCCGTAGGATTTACGGGCCTTGATCATCTGAAACACAAATTCAGCCATATAAGTGTCTTATCCTGTCTTATCGTTGCAATTTCAACGTTTTGCCGGGCTTGGATTCCGTGATGACACACTGTGGAACGACGCGGCCGGTTTCGAGGGTTTCCGAACGACCCGTTTGATGCCGCCCGTCCCTGGATTTCCGTGTCATCGCGGCGCCTCGGTCCCAAGCAAAAGCACCTTGTGGATTATCCCATATCCCGTCTACACGATGCAATGGGGTTCTGGCGGGCGGGAATTAGCGATTCGGTCATCAGGAGGAGACGTGGAAGGTGGCGGCGATGCCGTCATTGCCGACGCCGGTAAATGGGCGCTGGGCATGCCCTGTTTCCTGAGCGAGAGCCCGGCCCTGTATCGTCTGGCGATTTGTCGATCGTTGCGATTCCGGCGTTCTGCCGGGCTTTCATTTCGAAATGACGCATCTGGAATAGTGCGGCCGTCTTTGGTGCTCCTCTCTTCAGTGATCCGCCGAGGTTACGCCCATGCTGAACGCCCGGAATGTCCCGCGAAATCCGGTGAGACGGTCTAGGCCGCGGATGTACCGTGAATGGCGCATAGGCGTGTCGGTCGCCGCAATCATGGCAATGAGAGGAAACCCCGTTATGGATCATGCATCCCGATCTCAGCATCAGACTCAGGCCGATGCGTCTTCGATCTCTTCAACGAATCCGACGGCCTCGTCGCCACTGCTACCCAGACGCCGCCGTGGGGCGCGCTGTGGTGATGGCCCTGGGATTGGCCATGATCGTGCTCGACAGCTCGATCGTCAACGTCTCCATTCCCACCATCATCGCCGACATCGGCATTAACCTGACCGACGCCCAGTGGGTCACCTCGCTCTACAACATCGTGCTTGCCGCGTTGTTGCTGCCTTTCGGCAAGTTGGGCGACGCAGGGGGCGCAAACTGGTGTTTCAAGTCGGTACAGTGATCTTCGTGGCGAGTTCGACGCTCGCCGCCGCCTCGCAGGGTGCGGGGATGCTGCTTGCCGCCCGTGTGCTGCAGGGCATCGGAGGCGCGATGATCATGCCGAACACCCTGTCCACGGTGTCCGCCCTGTTCCGGGGCAAATACCGTGCCGCGGCGTTCGGCGTCTGGGGTGCGGTGATGAGTTCGGCCGCCGCCCTCGGCCCGCTGCTCGGTGGCGTGTTCACCGAGACTCTGGGATGGCGTTGGATTTTCCTAGTGAACTTGCCGCTGGGTATCGCGGTCTTTGTGTCGGCCATCTTCCTGGTACCGCAGACCGGTGGGGACGCCTCGGTCGCCGGCGCCGCGGATGCCGCACGGGATGCCCGATCCCATCGTGTCGGTGTGGATATTCCGGGCGTGGTGCTGTCTGCCCTGACCTCGGCCCTGCTGGTGTTCGGTCTTATTGAAGGCGAGACCTACGGCTGGTGGAAGCAGACCTCAACGCAGTTGAAGCTGGGCGGGTTGAGCTGGAATCGAGACTGGTTGTCGCCGGTGCCGATCTGCCTGATCGCCGGTGCGCTTCTGCTGGCTGCCTTCATCGTCTTCGAGTCGGCGCGGGGCAAAGCCGGTCGGCCGGTCATGCTGGACATGACCCTGTTTCGCATCAGGACGTTCTCGTGGGGCAATCTGGCGGCTGCGGCCATCGCCGCCGGCGAATTCGCGCTGGTGTTCATGCTGCCTCTGTACCTCATCAACGCCCGTGGGCTCAACACGCTGCAGGCCGGTGCGATGCTGGCCGTGATGGGTCTGGGGTCCATCGTCGCAGGTGCGCAGGCCCATGTCATGGCCGCCAAGCTCACCCCGGCCGGCGTGATTCAACTCGGTCTTGTGATCGAGATCATCGCCGTCGCTCTGGTCGCGGTCCTTATGCCTGTGGGGTTCTCTGTGTGGTGGCAGCTTGTTCCCATGGCCGCGTACGGTCTGGGTCTGGGCTTCGCCTCCGCGCAGCTGACCAGCGTGGTGCTCTCCGAAGTGCCGATCATGCAGTCCGGCGAAGGGTCGGCCACCCAGTCCACGGTTCGACAGCTCGGCACCGCCGTCGGTTCGGCCATCTCCGGCGCGTCGTTGGCCATGGCCGTCAACGGAACATTGCCGGCGCGGCTCGAATCCCTCGGGCTGCCCGCCAAGGTCGGCGACGGTCTGGCCCAGGCGGTCAGCGGTTCGGCGGGTGGAGTGATCGGCGTGTTCCGCAGCGGTGATGGACCGGCGGCCCGGTTCGCGACGAGGCGCCGAAGATTGCCGATGCGATGACTTCAGGGTTCATCGAAGGAGGTCAGTGGACGCTTCTGGTCGCCGGCATCATGCTGTTCATCGGTTTACTGGCCTCGGTGGCCGTGCGTCGTGCCGCGTCGTCGCACAACGTGCGTTGACGCATGGCGGCTACTGTCTTATGGGGAGTGCGGTCGTGCGCGGTCGAACGATATGGTCCGCATACCGTCCACCGCACCTGTGGTCGGTTCGCCGGTGGAAGGAACGACGTATCAGACGGCGTGTCATGATCCGATGATGCTGTAGCATATCCTTTTGTGCCTCATCGAGGCACGCACGGCCCCGTAGCTCAGTTGGTTAGAGCGCCGCCCTGTCACGGCGGAGGTCACCGGTTCAAGTCCGGCCGGGGTCGCCACCGAACTCCCGATGCATGTCGGGAGTTTTTTGTTTCCTGCCGTTCTTCGATGCCGTCCGCAAGGACGGTGAAAGTGAATGCATCCGATTCGACACGCCGTCCGCACCGATGCCGGCGTTAAGGGAGGCGCCCGTTTGCAACGGGTGAAATGCATGAGGAAGCGCATCGGCGGAATGTTTGCAACGCATGACGAACCACGGAAAATCCGCGGTGGGAGGTCATGGCGGCTCACTACTATTTTCGCTATCTCGTACGTTACGAAAGTCTTCAAGGAGTAAGCCATGACAACGCTCGCCATCGATATCGGCGGAACCAAGATCGCCGCTGCCGTCTGCGATGCAAACGACAGCATCATCCAGCGTTGGCGCGTCCCCACGCCGATGGACGCCGACGCCATCAACAAGCACATCGCCGAGATCTACCGCGAAGCCGTCGCCGCCGGCCACACCGATATCGAGGCCATCGGCATCTCCGCGGCCGGTAATGTGAGCGCGGATCGCAAGACGCTCACCTTCTCCGCCAACATTCCGGCATGGATTAACTACGATTTGTCCGAGCATGTCGCGCGATGATCGACCATGCCGTGCCGGTCATTGTCGAAAACGACGCCAACGTGCGCCTGGCGTGGGCGAAGTTCGTGCACGGCGCCGGCCAGGGCAGCTCCAACATGTCGCGCTGACCGGTGGGCACCGGCCTCGGCGGCGCCATCGGTCGC
>ENA-OQJX01000166-OQJX01000166.1-human-gut-metagenome-genome-assembly--contig:-NODE-166-length-43828-cov-3.815199_pt1 | contig 43828 bp, 49 predicted proteins | sample MGYA00242615_ERZ504782 | MGnify/ENA primary metagenome ERZ504782 (study PRJEB26092, sample SAMD00036354) | human gut metagenome | host: Homo sapiens | study: EMG produced TPA metagenomics assembly of... | reverse complement strand
TTCTTTTTTCGGAAGCATATCATCACTATATCCAAAGAAATACGTTACAATCGCAGATCCAAAATAGGCGATCGCACACGCGATTAAAAATCCGACAAATCCGACGCCGATATATCCCGGCAATGTCAAAATGCTTGTTCCAAGAAGTGTTGGTGCTCCTGTTCCTGCAGCAGCTACGATAGCTCCTGCAATTCCGGAAAATACCGCCCCGATGAAAAATGGTCTTTTAAACCGCAATGTAACTCCATAGATCGCAGGTTCTGTGATTCCTGCGAGAACTGCCGAAAGCGCTGCCGGACCTGCCAGTTCCTTAACTGATTTGTCTTTTGTTTTCAGGAATACACCAAGTGTAGCTCCTGCCTGTGCCATATTATTGGGGCCGGTGATGGTAAACAATGTATCTCGTCCATATTCTGCAATATTATTCATAACAATCGGAACAAATCCCCAGTGTACACCAAACATGACTGCTGCCGGCCAGATCAGACCAAGCAGTCCCCCTGCAATAATCGGATTCAATCCCACCAGTCCTGTATATCCGGAAGCCAGTGCTTTTCCTGCAGTATCTGCAATCGGCCCGATCACAAGATAAGTTGCCGGCACCATAATTGCCAGACTGAGAAGCGGCGTCAAAAAGGTTTTGCATACTGTCGGCACGATTTTCTTCAATCCTTTTTCCAGTTTGGAAAGTGCATATACTGAAATCACGATTGGGATCACGGATGAAGTATAGCTTACCAGCACAACCGGAATTTTCAAAAAGGTCAATGCCTCTCCGGCAGAATATGCAGCTGTCAGATCCGGATAGAGTAATGCCGCTGCAACTCCCACTGCCACGAACTCATTCGCTCTGAATTTTTTTGCTGCAGTATATGCCAGAAATACCGGGATAAACGTAAAGACTCCATCTGCTGCCGCATACAGAATCCGATAGGTTCCCATATCCGCCTTAAGCCAACCGAAAGTTGTACATAAAATCAACAACGCTTTCAGCATACCGGCACCACTCATGACACCAAGTACAGGTGCAAAGATACCAGAAATCGTATCCATAAATGTATTCAGGAGATTCTTTTTCTCCCCTGATTCCTCTGCATCACTCGGATTCTCCTTTTTTAAGTCTGTAACTTCAAAAATTGTATCATATACATCCGCTACATGCTGCCCGATTACAACCTGGATCTGACCACCGCTGTCAAGTACTGTAATCACACCCTCCAACTGCTCCAGTTTTTTCTTATCTACATTCTGTGTGTTTTTTACTTTAAATCGGAGCCTTGTTGCACAATGAACCAGAGCATTTACATTTTCTGGTCCGCCAATATATCTGACAATTTCCTTTGCCAGCTTCTCATAGTTTTTCTTCGCCATGGTATCCTTCCTCCTGCTTTTCGTAAACTCATAACGCGCGTTCTTTATCTAAAACCAAGATAACATCTGACAGAAAAACTCTCAATCCCCTTTCATTTTTTCTGCTATTTTGCAGATTTCACTTCCGATATCCTCTGATTCTCTCCTCAAATTTATAAAAAAATAACAGGTATTTAAATTTTCTTTAAACACCCGTCATCAAATATTTTTCATTCATAAATATATTTTGTTTTATCGAACACTGTTTCCCCTTCTGAAAACCGGGTCTTATAATACACTCTCATAATTTCTTCGTTTTCATCTTCCATATAACGGAGCAGATGCTTCACTGCTGCTATGTGGCGTTTCGTATGGGTACCTTTGATCAGTGTCAATTCAAATCCCGGAAGTTCCACTGGTGCGACTGCATCAAATCCAAGCAGAGAGATGTCTCTTGGAATCCGTACATTCCGCTCAAGAAGTGCTTTGATCACCCCCATGGAAATGACAGAACTTTCCAGAATAAATGCAGTCACTCCCCGCATCCCTTCATCCAGATATTTTCCCATAGAAAAAGCAGCTTCCTCTACATTGCTGCCAAGATGCCTGATACGATTGCTTGCATCTCCACACTCCCGCTTTGCCATCTCCAGAACAAACGCTTCTCTTCTTTCGAGAAAATTGAAAATATCAATATCTTCTGCCAGATATACGATTCTGCTATGCCCCTTATCTATCAGGTAATCCACACCTCTTCGGATTCCTTCCCGGTTATCGATCAGAAAACTATTGATTCCCTCTTCATAAAACAGATTATCTCCTGTTACGATCGGTATCTGAAGTTCTAAAAAGGGATAAATATCTGATTTTCCCATTTCTGCCGCCATGATGTAGATTCCCTTTACATCCTTCTCCCTGCATTCAGCAATCAGATTCTCCACATGTTCAAACTGTTCCTGAAACAGACGATATTCAAATGAATACCCGCATCTTTCCACAATCTCTTTTATCGTTTCGATCACAGGATGACGGTCTTGACTTCGTTTCATAATAATTCCGTTTTTAACGTAGTTGAGCATTATCACTTTGCCCTGAATAGATTTTTCCTGTGTCTCAAAATTCTTCAGTTCTTTCTCCTGCTTTGCTCTTACACATTCCAAAATCCGCTTTTTTGTATTGGCATTGACTCCCGGACGGTTATTGAGAGCCAGAGATACCGTTGCCTCCGAAAGCCCCAGTTCCTGCGCAATTTCTTTTGCTTTGATTCGCATATATCCCTCGCATTAATGAAAAATTTCCAACACCTCTCGTAATTTTCCCACTTCAATCTGTCCCGGTGCGGAAGCCTTTCCCGCGGTTCCAAATGTCAGTGCTGAACCAAACACCTCTCCACACATTCTGCTGACAACCCCGTCTTTTGCCATAGACATGGTAATGATCGGTCGATCTGCATACCTATGTGCCATCTCTTCTGTCGCCGTAAGCAGTGTCAGTACATCCTTCTTACACTGCGGCATAACCGCGATCTTTGGAAGATCCGCACCAAGTTCCTGCATCTTACGAAGTCGTTTCACAATCTCTTCCTTAGACGGTGTCTTTTCAAAATCATGATTGGAAACAACAGCTTTCACTTGATGATCGTGCGCTGTTTTGATCAACTTTTTCACCGTCTCTTCTCCTGAGGACAACTCTGCATCGATCAGATCCACCAGTTTTGTACCTGCTGCCCTTTCATTCAGTTCCTGATATGCCAACAGCTCTATTGCCTGTTCTCCGCCCTCCTGCTGAGTCCGAAACGTAAACAACAGTGGAATTTCTCCTAAAATTTCACGCATACCCTGCAGCATATATTCCACACATTCCCATCGGAACACTTCTGTATACCAGTCTGCTCTCCATTCCACCACATCCGGATGTTCCACAATGGCTTCCTTTGCGCTTTCCAAAATTTCCTGTTTTGTTCTACCCACTATCGGAACACAGATCTTCGGCATCCCTTTTCCGATCTCCAGATTTCTTATCTTTACCGTATTCATCACTTTTCCCTCCTCAATCAAATGGTTTTTAATATGTTTCACTACAATTTTTCGAAATTCTTTTTCCCGATCACGTTTGCTAGCTGCTCTTTTCTACTGCATACTAAGCTTTTGTGATGTATTCCTTCTTTATTATACGCTTGCAGCAAGATCACAGCAACCAGAATTGAGTATTTTGCACCGCTTTTCGAAACACAACAGTAGTGCTTTTTCTGCTTTCATGTTAAAATAAAAAAAGATATGAAAAAAGGAGATTTCACACATGGCAGCTACAATTCGCGATGTCGCAAAAAAATCCGGTCTTTCACTGGGAACTGTCAGCAAATATATCAATGGTCATCCCGTGAAAGAAACCAATCGACTGTTAATTGAACAGGCAATCCAGGAACTGCAATACAAGCCTAATAATATCGCAAAAGGACTGCGCAATTCGCAGACTTTCTCAGTTGCAGTATTACTGCCCATGCTGACTTCTAATTTTTGTACTTCTATGATTTCATCCATTGAATCCTATCTTTTGCCAAAAGGATATACTGTAATCGTATGTGAATGCCATAATGATGTAGCAATGGAGTTGCAAAAAGCGCGCTTTCTTTTAGATCGCATGGTAGACGGTATTATTTTGATTCCTTATGATTCCACCGGAAAACAGATTGAATTAATCCAGAATAACCATACTCCATTGATCGTTGTCGACCAGATTATCAAAGATCACCCCTCGGATACGATCATTCTGGACAATCAACGCGCTTCCTATGAACCCGTAAAAAAATTAATCTCTCTTGGTCACACAAAAATTGCAATTATTACCGGAGGAATTGATCATTATACCTCTCAACAGAGACTAAATGGATATGAGAAGCATTACGCGAGTGCCACCTTCCAATTTATAAACATTATATTCAATGCGGAAATTACTCAACAGAAGGCGGATACGAAGCAATGATGAAGCTTGCGAAGCTTCCAGATCCCCCCACCGCTGTTTTTATCAGCAACTACGATATGGAAATTGGCGCTTACATTGCCATCAATAATTTGAACCTGAAATACCAGAAGACATTTCACTCATTGGATTTGACAATCTTCCTCTTGTAAATATCGTAAATCCTCCACTTTCCTTTTCTGAACAGCCAACCGATGAAATGGGACTTACAGCGGCTAAATTGCTCTACCGACGTATGCTGGGTGATCAATCTGATTACCCCAAGACACTGATTCATGCCCCACTCTTTCATTACACAGACAGCATTTGTTCCCCTCTGGATAAAGAAAGAGTTCGCCTCTGAAAAGCGAACTCTTTCTTTATCCTTTGATTACTTTCTCCTCATTTTCCTGTAAATGAATCTTCCATTTCTGACCGCAGCATCTGACTTCTATCTCCTGTGAAACGCACGACTTCAGCACTGCCAACACAAGCTGATGATCCTTCCACTCAATACTGACTTCTACACCACCTTCCGCAAGCAGTCCCTCCATACGCCCTGACTTCCAGGCATCCGGCAATGCAGGAAGAAGTTCGATCATTCCATAACAACTTCGTAAAAGCATACTTGCTATCCCGCTGGCTGCTCCAAAATTTCCGTCAATCTGAAACACTTCCCTTTCTCCTTTGCTTTCTCCCAATGGCGGGTGCAAATCAAACAAATTGTCATAGGACGATTTTTTCAAAAGGTTGGCCAAAAAAAACAAAGCGCTGTTTCCATCTCCCAAGCGTGCACACAAATTGATCAGCCACGCACAACTCCATCCAATATGACCCCCTCCATATTGAAGCCTTCTTTCAATAAACCGCCTGACTCCCTCTACCAATTCTGGTGTATCATATGGATTGATGGTTGTCCCCGGATGAAATCCCACTACTCCTGAAAAATGGCGATGCCCCGGATCCTGTTCCGGAAAGTCTTTCTCCCATTCCTGAATTTGTCCATATTGACCAATCTGATATTCTGGAAGTTTTATCCATACTTTTCTGACTTCTTCCACTATATCGTCTTGAATCTCCAGCACTTCTGCTGCAAGGCTAAGATTTTGGAAGAGCTCTTTTATCAGTGCCAAATCCATAGTCGATCCCGCACTTACTGCACACTCCCTGCCTGCTTCGTCCAAGAAAGTATTTTCTGGTGAAGTAGAAAGCGGTGTTCTGTATTTTCCATCTTCGCCTTCTTCTAACCAGTCCAGACAAAACCGGGCTGCACCAGACATAACCGGATAAATTCTGTTTTTCAGCAGATTCCGATTCCCCGTATACTTATAATAATCAAAAATCTGTGCACTCAGCCATACTCCTCCCATCGGCCAGTATGCATATTTCGCCAGACCTGCAACCGGTTCTGTCTGACGCCAAATGTCAACATTGTGATTTGCCACCCATCCTCTGCAATGAAAATAATTCTTTGCTGTTTCTTTTCCTGCTTCACTCATTTCTTCCAACATGCACAAAAGTGGCTCAAAACACTCAGAAAGATTACAAATACCAGCTGGCCAATAATTCATCTCTGTATTAATATTGATCGTCCAATTACTGCTCCACACTGGTCGGTACTCTCACTCCAAATTCCCTGCAAATTGGCCGGCTGACTTCCGGGACGAGAACTGGAGATCAATAGATATCGGTTAAAATGATAATATAAGCAATATAGTCCCAAATCTGTTTCACCACGTTTGATCCTCTTTAGCCTTTGATTTAAGGGTATCTCTTCCCGCCCCTCTGTTTCTAACTGAAATCTGGACCTTTCAAACAGTGCCTGATAATCCTTTCTGTGTGTACTTCTGATTTGCTGATATGTCCTGCTTTTCACACGATTCATATACTGTTCACAGGAAGCAAAACAATGTTCTATAGAAGGATCCATATCATAACTGCCTTTTCGATATCCATCGGCTGCTGTAATTAAAATTCGTATTTCTCTGGCATCGCGAACTTGTATTTTCCCGTCCACACAAGAAACATCTCCGTCCACTGTGTCCACATGCATTTGACAGCAAAACGGCATTCCCAGTTCCTGATGCATGTACACAATTGGATTCTCACTCTCTACATAATTGGGATCTACATGACTTGGTGCATTTCCAGAAATCATCTGGCTGTTTTCCCGCTGTATTGTTGAGATTGTCTGCAATTTACTTTCCAGCCAAAAATCAATCTTCATTTTTGTTTCTGATACCAGATGCACTACCATCGCATGATCTGGATTTGATACAAACACCTCCGACTGATATTGCCGGCCTGCGCACGTAAACTCTGTTCGCACAACAGCTTCTTCTAAATCCAATTCTCTTCTGTAATTTTCTACATTCTCTATTCCATAATAATGGTATCGAAAACTTCCAAGAGGCATATAAGACTCATTATATTGCCCTAGCATCTTCCTTTCGATCAGATTCTGTGCCTCAAAATAATGTTCTTGTGCGCATTGTTTTTTTACATCTTCCAATACATGTTTGGCAATTTTCTGCTCCATTCTTCTTCCGGTTCCTGACCATAATGTATCCAGATTCAATGACATACATTCTTCTGGCACTCCACCATACACAACTGCCCCAAGACTCCCATTTCCAACTGGCAATGCATCACAAAAAGAGGATGCAGGGGCTTCATACCATAATGTTGTATTCATTTCTTTTCTCGCTTTCTCTCTATTCTTTGACTGCTCCTGATGTCACTCCATTTACAATATATTTCTGTGCAAATACAAAAATTAAAATTGTCGGTATCGAAATCAATACCAACGCCGCATTGTATCGTCCAAGGCTCTGCGCGCTCATTCCATAAGCGCCTTTAAAGGCATTTACTGCAACTGTCGTTGTGTATGCCTGATCCTTGTAAGAAACATCAGCGGGAATAAAAAATCCTGAAATGACCACATTAACTGCAATACTACCAGATTGATCACAGCTGGTTTTGCCAAAGGCAAATAAATTTTAAAATAGGTCTGTACAATATTCGCTCCATCCACATTTGCCGATTCCATCAATTCCCCCGGCAAGCCATCAAAAAAGTTCTTCATCATAAGGACTCCAAACGGGATCGTAATCAGACATTCTGATAAAATAACCGCTAAGTGTGTGTTATACAAATGCGCTGTCTTATATATGTAAAACAACGGAATAATCAAAATTGGACCTGATATTGCAAGACACATGACTACCATGCTATAAATCCATTTTCTTCCTGTAAACTCAATTTTAGAAAAGGCAAAGCCTGCAAAGGAACAAATCAGCACCAGCAGCAGCGACGCACCTACTGCATTGATTGCAGAATTCATAAAATACCGGTAAAAAGGGACTCCGTTGATCTTATTGGTCAAGACATATACATAGTTCTGAATTCCATTTACTTTTAACGAATCTTTCACCAGAGAATAAATAGGAATCATCCAGATCAGTGTCATCAAAACTAAAAATACGACCATTCCTCTCCTGCTTCCTTTTGAGATTCGAAAACAGATCTTTATCCTGCATTTTTTCCTGTTTTCTTTTTCATCGTTGATTCCTCCTATCCATTCTTTTCTGTAAGTCTCAGCTGAATAAAGGAAATCAAAAATGCCACGATCAGAACGACAATTGCCGCTGCGCATACCAACCCAATATTCGAACCTGCTGATCTCGTTGCACGATAAATATAAGTTCCTATAATTTCCGTTTTTCCTCCCGGACCCCCATCCGTCATCAGGAACACTCTTTCCATCTCACGGAATCCCCCGAGAAGCATGGATAAGATAATTGTTTTATGTGTATTTTTTAACATCGGATAAATCACCAGAAACAACTGATGCCGTGTCTTTGCTCCGTCCATGGTTGCAGCCTCTAATACACTGTCACTGATCGTTGTCAGATCTGCAGTATAATACATAATCGGAATTCCAATCAAAAAAACAGAGACAGAACACACCGAAAAAATAGCAAGTCTGGGATCCGCCAGCCATCTCTGTGCCAGTACATCCAATCCAACGCCTCGCAACAGCTGATTGATAATTCCATTCTTATATTCCAGCATGGAGCTAAATACTGCTGCCATCAAGGCAATCGGAAGCATGGACGGAATAAAGAACAATGCATGAAAAAAACGCTTGCCTTTCATCTTGAAATTTAAAACGATTGCAATGAAAAATCCAAATGTCAATCCACAAAAAATATTCGCCGCTGATAAAATAAAGGTATTCAGCAAAGAACGCCAAAATTTCAAATCTGTCAAAACCGTCTTATAATTAGCAAGTCCGGTAAACTCTGTATGCCTGAAGGTAATCGTAACGTCAACGAAAACTGTTTACGCTCAAAAAATAAAACTATATCCAAGCAGCCCGATAAATATCACTATCAAGGCAGGAGAAATAAAAACCCCGCCCTGTTATTTCTTTTCTGGCTCTTCTTGTTTAATTTGTTTAATTCTGCCATTTTCCTGCCCTCTAATCATGATTTCTAATATTTTCCGCTGGTCCACTCTTTCTGACAAGTTTTCAATGCCTCGTCTACCGTCTTCGTACCATTGATATAACTTTGCACTTCTGCCCCTTCGATATCTGAATATCCGGAAACATTATTTCTGTCCGCTGTTCCGTTGTTGATTAACTCTACAACGGTATCCCACCCTTGCTTTGCTGTATCTGAGGCAAACAGGCTTTCATCTACTGAAAATTCTTTTTTTGCCGAAGTCCCTGTCAGCTGTTTTCCAAAAATATCTGCACCTTCTCCAAGTGTCAAATATGCCACAAATTTTGCAGCTGCTTCTTTTTTCTCTGAATAGTCTACAATTCCAATTCCAGAATCAATATAAGATCTGACAGATGCTGTTCCATCCTTCTCCACAATCGGCAATGCATCGCACCAACATCTTCAAGTTCAATTCCATTCTTTTCTCTTCAACTGTTTTGAAAGAAGTGGAGATTCCCACGATCCCATATAATACACAAGCGCATTTCCATTGGTAAACTCTTCCGTTGCACTTGCATAATCTAAATCTAATGTATCTTTTGTAAAAATACCTTCATCAAAGAATTTTTTAAATCCTTCAAATGCCATTTTATATTCTTTACTGTCTACATCTGCTCCGTCATATCTCCACTGATTATAGTATCTCCCTGCTGTCCCAATACAGTAAGCATCATTTCATCCATCACCCACGCGTCTTTTCCTGCAAATACCCCTGCATATTTATCCGGATATTTTTCTTTTAACTTTTCTGCAGCCACTTTATATTCTTCGATTGTTTTTGGAACATCGCATCCCAACTCTTTTAAAAGTGCCGCATTATAATATCCAATCATGGAGCCTGAATTTGTCAGCACAAGCATTTTTGTATCCCCACTTGTCAAATGATTTCCCTGCTCCAGACATTTTTCTGAATACAGTTCTTTCCAATCCTCTCCTGCAGCCTCTGGCATTAATTCATCCAAATTAGCCAGATAATCCTGTACTTCTTCTGCAAATGCCGATGGCTGAACCCCAATTACATCAATATCCTCTTCTGTGCTTAAAGCTAACGGCACTTTTTCCTGAAATGCCTTGCTCTCCATCACAGTCATGTTAATTTTAATATCGGGATTTTCTTTTTCAAACGCTTTCACCGTCTCTTCGATCTGATCTGTGCTTGGAAACCATGTCCAATAATTTAAAGTCACCTGTTCCCCTTCTTTACTGTCAGACTCCTTTGATGTACCACATCCACTCAACAGTCCTACGGTCATAATCGCTGCCAATACAACACTCATTACTTTTTTCTTTTTCATGCTATTTCTCCTCTTTTCTTCCTAAAAATGAACCGGTTCATTTTTGTTGTAAAATATATAGAGTCTTACAACTCTTATTTTACAACAGCATCATTAAGTTGGCTTAAATATAGCATATGATTTTTTCACTGTCAATTCATTTTATACTCTTTGTATAAATCATAGATTTTTTTCTTTATTTTTTTGTTGCATATTTTCTATTCCGAAATTAGAAAAAAGACAGATTATCTTGATTGAGCATCTGTCTTCACTCTCACACTCCTATTTTCTTTCTGCGTCTTTATTTTCTCAGCTCTTTTAACTGTCTCATCAGAAGAGGGATTTCAAAAAGAAGCATCACGATCCACCCGATCAGATTCGCCCATGCAAGGCTTACAAATCCAAAGTGGAATACCAGAAACATCACAATGACTGCCGGCACACGTCCTGCCATATTCATAAAAGTACTGTACAGTGTCACCTTCAGATCTCCCATGCCACGGAAAAATCCCTGAATCCCATTCGTTATCGACGGAAGAATATACATCCAGGAAACCAGATGCAGATAAGACTTTCCCAGAGTCACCACCTGTGCATCTTCCTGAGAGGTAAACAATCCCATAATCTTCTCTGCACCAAAATACATCAGAACCAGCAAGATCAGACCATATACCAGTTCAATCCCGATTCCACTCTGAAGTCCCCTGCGGATTCTTTCTCTTTTGCCTGCCCCCTTATTCTGGGCAATAAAAGTCGTCACGGCATGCCCGATGTTCTGCTGAGGAATATACGCAAAATCATCCACGCGGTTTACTGCCGTAAATGCTGCCATTACACTGACTCCCTGGGTGTTGACCACTGCCTGAATGATTGTCTTTCCAATCTGAAGGCAGACTTGCTGCATGGCACTGGTGCTTCCATAACTAATAGTCTTTTTCATCAAACTTTTATCAAACACAAACCACCGCTTTCCCAGGCACAAAAGCGGAACCCGCTTCCTGATATACAACGCACAAAAAAGACAGCTGCTGGCCTCACTTAATACCGTTGAAATGGCACTTCCCGCCACGCCCCATCCAAATACTGCCACAAAAAGCAGATCTCCGAGCACATTTAAAATTGCACTGGCAACCAGAAAATACAGCGGCGTTTTACTATCGCCCAGTGCCCGAAGTGTATTGGCAAGAAAATTGTAAATAAACGTAAACAAAATTCCGATAAAAATGATCCTGAGATACGCAAGCGCATCCGGCATCACTTCCTTCGGTACCTGTATCAGCCGAAGCAATGGTTCTGACACCAAGATTGTCAGCACGGAAAAACCGATTGAAAATCCGCAGCCGGACAACAATGTGGTACTGATCTGACGGGATAACTGTTCATAATTTCCCGCTCCAAACTGGGAACTCATCAAAATACTTGCCCCCATACAAAGACCGCTGATCAAAAGGATGACAAGATTCATCACCGGTGTGGATGTTCCGACTGCTGCCAATGCACGCTCCCCCACGTATCGACCTACAATGATGGAATCCGCTGCATTATAAAAAAGTTGAAAAAAATTACCGAGTACCAGTGGTATCGTAAAGCCAATCAGAGGAACGGCCACTGCTCCTTGTGTCATATCATGTTCTGTTCCGTTTTTCATGCTGTTCCCTCCTTTTTCTACATTTTACCACACAAAGTCAAGAACCGGATTTCTGCATAATATGGCGGATAACAACATCTTTTACAACAGAAAACTGCAGCTATGAAAAAAGCTCGCACAAAACAGACAGTTTGTACGAGCTAAACACGATATCATTGCGTCCGTTTCCATACACAAGAGTAGGTTCTACATAAGAAATTTTGTGTTTGCCGGAACAAAGCATCTGAACAACATAAGATTTACTGTCCGTAAATTCTTTCGGTCCCATTACTCCGCCAATATATCCTAACCCTTTCACAGACTTTTGGTCTGCTATCTCTAACATGACTTTAGCCGGTAAAAGATTATATTTTTCGAGTTGTTCTTTATCTTTTGTATAAACACCAACGCAATCCAAGTTAGCAAGGGGCTATCGGTTAATTCCCGACAGCCCCAAATATGTATTTTCTATTGTTCTTCTTTGCCCGTTGCCCTCTCTTCTCCCATTTCCCGGATCATCTCTGCAATAACCTCTTCCTCTTCTTCAAGTTCCTCTGAAATCTCAGAAATAGATTTTCCTTTTACCAGTTTCTTTTGAATCTGCATTCTAAGAAGCTCAATTTTCCCTTCCAATTTGCCCTCTTCCCAGGACGCTTCCCGCTCCTGCCGCATATGCTTTTCCTCATCATATTCATAAATACTCACTTGTTTCGCCTCCGCTCTGTTTTGTTTCAAAAACTCTGCCATAATCCCTTCCTGAATACACTCACTGATTGCCTGTTCCACTGCTTCTTCCACCGGCTTTACCTGGGCGTACTCCCGCACTCTTGCAGTATATTCCGAGTAATCCTTCAGAGATTTGCACATTTCCTTCAACTTCTCATTATGCCCGCGGTTGATGTTCAGCATCACCGCAGTCAGCTCCAATGCCGGATGTTCTTCTTTGACGCAATACGCATCAGACAATCTTAAAATTTTTCGATCCGGCTGTTCCTGACTTCCATTGTAAAAGATCACAAACTGCGGAGTCGGGATCTGAATGCATTTCGTACCATACAGGTTTTCATCTTTTGTCATCCCGGAATACAGATCCGAGATATAAAACAAATACCGCAGGGGCAGGTTGGGACTGTAGGTGGACTGATGCTCATACAGGGAAAGTCTGGAATCAATGAGAAAGGACAGATCATTATGCATCGACATGTAGATTGCATTTTCCAGTGTATTGATTTCCAACAATTCCGGATCTTCATAATGTTTTCCACTGACCGCATTGTACAGATCGAGCAGATCTTTCCTGTCACTGTAGAGCATGGCAAAAATCCTCGATTTGTACAGTCTGTTTACAGGCTGTGTTGGTGTTGTCTGGTTCATATAAATACCTCCTTGAATGAAAATAGCTGCAGGAGGCTTTCCAATACGGCATCTTTCCCTTAAACCTCTCTGCTGTTTTAGATTGAAATCAAAGCATAGAGATTTTCCGATATGACTTAGAATAAAAGATGCGGTATGGTTCCGCTTAGAAAACCAGAATTTTTATGCTTTTCTGCATTATAGCACGATTATTTAAAAAGAGAAAGTTGAAATTTGTTTTTCACCTTGAAAACTCCATCGTTTCTTATTACGTAAAAAGAGAGGAAGATTCCTCCCCCTCTCTCAAATATGGATTCTCTATTTATCTTCTGATCATCATTGCTTCATAAGGTCTGAGCACTCCAGTCTCTCCTTTTTCCTTATAATTCCAGATCAGTACCTCTCCGTCTTTCCATTCACTCAAAAGATCGCACGCTGCCGGTGTTTCACTGAAATTTGCACATACCAGGACTTCTGTATCGCCTTCTTTTCTTATATAGGCAAACACCTGCGGATCCTCTTCCATCAAAAGTGTAAACTCTCCATTTACAAACACGGAATGTTCTTTTCTCAGCCGGATCAGCTTCTGATAATAGTAGAATACAGAATCGGGATCGGATAGTTCCGACTCGGCATTGATCTTCGTATAATTCGGATTCACTTCCAACCATGGGGTTCCCTTTGTAAATCCTGCATTCACCTCACCACTCCACTGCATCGGCGTTCTTGCATTGTCCCTGCCCTTTGCATAAATGGAGTTCATGATTTCTTCCTTGCTGTATCCTTCATCCAGACGCTCTTTGTACATATTCAGTGTCTCAATATCCTGATACTGGCTGATATCTGCAAAGCGCACATTTGTCATACCCAGTTCTTCTCCCTGATAGATATAAGGAGTTCCCTGCATTCCATGCAGCAAGGTAGCAAGCATCTTTGCAGATTCCACGCGGTATTTCTGATCATTTCCCCAACGGGACACGATTCTTGGCAGATCGTGATTGTTCCAGAACAGACTGTTCCATCCACATCCGTGCAGTTCTCTCTGCCATTTTGCAAGCACCTGTTTTAATTTCACTACTGGAAGCGGCGCCACATCCCATTTCGACTTTCCTTCCTGCTGATCCAGACCAATATGCTCGAACTGGAACACCATAGAAAACTCGCTTCCATCCGGATTGCTGTACAATTTGGCGCGTTCAATATCTGCGCCCCATGCCTCTCCTACTGTGATCAGATCTCCCTTTTGGAATGTTTCCCTGCTCAGTTCCTGAATAAACTCATGGAGTCTCGGTCCGTTGTTTGTGATCTTTTGATCCGGCTCCTTGGCAATCTGATCGATCACATCCAGACGGAATCCACCCGCTCCTTTTTCCATCCACCAGAGGATCATATCATAGATCTCACGGCGCACTTTTGGATTCTCCCAGTTCAAATCCGGCTGTTTTACCGAAAACTGGTGGAAATAGTACTGTTCCAGTTCCGGCACCCATTCCCAGGCAGGTCCCCCAAATACGGATCTCATATCATTCGGATACACGCCCTCTTTCCCATCTCTCCAGACATAATAGTCATGGTACGGGTTATCCTTGCTTTTCTTTGCCTCCTGAAACCAGCGATGCTCATCAGAAGAATGGTTTAACACAAGATCCATGATAATCCGGATATTTCTCTTTTTGGCTTCTTTTATCAGCTCTTCCATGTCATCCAGACTTCCGAACATAGGATCGATATCCTGATAATCAGAGATGTCATATCCATTGTCATCCTGCGGGGATTTGCAGACCGGAGACAGCCAGATCGCATCGATTCCCAGCTCTTTTAAATAATCCAGTCTCTGAATGATCCCTCGCAGATCTCCGATCCCATCTCCATTGCTGTCCTGAAAGCTGCGTGGATAAATCTGATAGATCACCGCATCCCTCCACCAGTGTTCTTTTCTTGTCCCTTCCATTGACGTTCTCCTTTATTTCTTTCTTCTGATCAAAGTTCCGTTTTTCTTCAATACACCCTGCTCAAATCTGCGGGAAAACAAAACTTCTCCCTCTTCTTTTACTGATACCGGTTCCTCAGAACAGTTTAAGAGTACTTCCAGCTGATTGCCGTCCTGATCCAGTTTGATATACTCCACAAGACGTCTCTTCTCATACTCATTCGGAAAATGGAAATACAGACTTTTGCAGGCTGCTTCCTGTTTCCGCATTGCGATCAGCTTTTGCATGATCTGGATTTTTTCCTGGTTTTCGGATGAATCCAGTTCCTGCCACGGCATACATCTGCGGCAGTCCGGATCAAAACCGCCTTCCATTGCAATCTCTGTTCCATAATAAATGCAGGCACTTCCCGGCATTGTAAACAACACGGCAAGCTGCTGGTAAAACAGATCCAGATCATCAAACCGACTCATCAAACGCTGCGTGTCATGAGAATCCAGAAGATTGAACATCACATTGTTGCTCTGCTGCATATACATCGTATAACAGCGGTTCACCATATACTCAAATTCTTCTTTTTCCATTCCCCGATCTAAGAAGAAATCATGGATTCCGCTCATCAGAGGATAGTTCATTACAGAATCGTACTCATCTCCCAGAAGCCACTGACTTGCATCATGCCAGATTTCACCCAGTAAGTACAGATCCGGTTTCATCTGTTTTAAATGCTCCCGGATTTTTTTCAGAAAACGGTGGGAAACTTCATTTCCCACGTCAAACCGGATTCCGTCAATATCGAATTTGCGGATCCAGTCTTCGCATATTTTACAGAAGTATTGAATTACTTCTTCGTTATTTGTATTCAGCTTTGGCATTCCATCAGTAAATGCAAATGAATAAAACCGTCCGTCTCTCGTATCTGCCCGTTTTTCGACTGTTTCCCAGTCATGGATCATAAACCAGTCTGCATACGCAGATTTTTCTTTTTTCTCCAGAACATCCAGCCATGGTGCAAACTTTCTTCCACAATGATTGAACACAGCATCCACCATGATCCGAATCCCATGCTGATGTGCCTCTTCTACCAGATCTTTAAATTCTTCCTCCGTTCCAAAATGAGGATCGATCACCGTATAATCTGTGGTGTCATATTTGTGGTTGGATTCTGCTTTCATAATGGGATTCAGGTAGATTCCCGTGATTCCGAGCCCTTCCAGATAAGGAATTTTTTCCCGGATTCCATTTAAATTTCCGCCAAACCTCTCTTCATTGGTCACAGTACCAGTGCGCCACTTCGTCACACCGGCCTCTTCCTTCGTATCTGCTCCCCTGCAGAACCGGTCCGGAAAAATCTGATACCATACTGTCTCGTTGACCCAGTCTGGTGTCACATTAATATCCGCAGGATTCATCCACGGTACGGTAAAGCACTGCAGCATCCTTCCGTCCATCTGCATCTGTTCTTCTGTCAGAAATCCATCCTCAAAATAATACCAGACTTCTTCCTCTGTATGTAATTCAAAATAATATTTGCAGCGTTTATACTTTGGAACCAATGTCGTTGTCCACCAGAGCTGGTGACGCAAACGTTTCTTAAAACAGATTTCCTCTCTCTTTCCGGTCCATTTCTCGTTTCCGCCAAGGATTCCCGATTCAAACGGATCTCCATAATGAATGAATACCCGTCTGACATCATATCCTGTTCTTAAGTTTACGATCAGCTCATTTTCATTTAACGCATAACTCATCTGTTCTGATGTTTTATGAAAATTCCAGCAAATTGCATGTTGTCTCTCCTTTAGTTCCGGAATGTGATCAGATTTTATATCGTTTCAGTTCTTTCCCGGCAAGTGTAAAGTCCGGCATTCTCCACTCCCAGTTCGGAGAACCGACTGTCCCCGGTGTATTCAGATGCCCTTCTTTTCCCTGCCCTAAAATATCCGCCATCGGAATGATCGCATATTCTGCCTTGCTCTTTAATGTATAAGCAAGCAGACGGTCTTTGACACTTCCCTGCCTGATTCCCTCACGTGTGAGAAATCTGCGCACTTTACGCTTCGCCGCGCAGGTCAGATTATGATACCACTCCATCAAAGTATCATTGTCATGCGTTCCCGTATACACGATCATATTTTCTACATCGCGGAAGCTGTCATATGCATATTTTCCTTTTGTCTCAATCGAAAATACAAGGATCTTCATGCCTTTCAGATGATAGTGATCCTTCAATTCCAGTACTTCCGTCTGAGATCTCCCAGATCTTCCGCCACCAGATTTACACCCGGGATCTTCTCTTTGAGCGTGTCAATCACTTCATATCCCGGCGCCTCAATCCACTCGCCTTCCACAGCTGTCGGACAACTTGCCGGAATTTTCCAGAAGGTGTCAAACGCCCGGAAGTGATCGATCCGGATAATGTCAAACAGCTTGCTGCTGTATCCGATCCGGTCCACCCAGACTGATAGTTGTTTTCTTTTAAATATTCCCAGTTGTAGATTGGATTGCCCCATCTCTGACCGGTCGCACTGAAATAATCCGGCGGAACTCCTGCAATAAAGATCGGCCTTCCGTCTGTATCCAGAAGGAAATTGTCTTTTGCTGCCCACACGTCCACAGAATCTACCCCCACATAAAACGGCACATCTCCCATGATCTGAATATCATACGCATTGGCCTTTTCTTTCAGTTTCATCCACTGACTGAAAAATACATACTGTAAAAACATATGATACTGCACTTCTGTTTCTAACTCAGGCGCCAAATCCGTTCTCGCATCCGGCCACATTTTATCTTCCTGTTTCCATTCATTCCAGCAGCATCCCCCGTTTGCCTTTTTCAGCGCACGGAAAGCACCATATTCATATACCCAGCTCTGATCTGCAAACTCCTGATAGTCTTTTGTCTCACAGCCGCCACTTGTAAGAAATGTCTGAAAAGCTTCTCTTAAATAAGGCTCTTTGTGCAGACGCACAGCATCATAATCGACTTTCGTCGCATATTCGTGAAACCCTTCTGGTCTTTCTTTTAACAGCCCTTCCTCATACAGCGTATCCAAACTGATATATAACTCATCCCCTGCACAGGAAGAATATGGCTGATACGGGGAGTTTCCGTATCCTACCGGATTCATCGGCAAAATCTGCCAGATCTTTATACCGCTTTCTTTTAACAATGTCAGAAAATGATATGCTTCTGCCCCCATCTCTCCCACTCCCGTTCGAGACGGGAGGGAAGATACAGGCATCAAAATTCCTGTTTTTCTCATTTTACTCTCTCCTTTGGCTTTTGCCATATCCTACAGATGCCAGATGTCTCTGTTATACTCTGCAATCGTTCTGTCGGAAGAGAAAAATCCGGCTTTGGCAATGTTCACCAGCATTTTTTTCTCCCACGCTTTTTCATCTTCATAATCAGAAAGCATCTGCTCTTTTGTTCTGATATAATCTTTCACATCCAAAAGTGCCATGAACCAGTCTTTGCCTACGATTTCTTTGTACAGACGTCCCAGGTTCACCGGATCTCCGATGCGGATCAAATCTTTACTGATAATAAAGTCTACCAGCTCTTCTACCATCGGATCGTTTTCGTAAATATCTTTCGAACAGTATTCTCCTGTTTCATACAGCTTGATGATCTTTTCAGATTTTTCTCCGAAAATGTAAATATTGTCATCGCCGACAAGCTGATGGATCTCCACATTTGCTCCGTCTTCTGTTCCGAGCGTCACAGCGCCGTTGAGCATAAATTTCATATTTCCGGTTCCGGAAGCCTCTTTGGAAGCCAGAGAAATCTGCTCGGAAATATCACATGCAGGGATCAGTTTCTCTGCCTTTGTCACATTGTAGTTTTCTACCATCACGATCTTCATGTACGGGCTTACCTGCGGATCATTGTCAATGAGCTGCTGCAGGCAGAGGATCAGATGAATGATATCTTTGGCAATCGTATATGCCGGTGCTGCCTTTGCTCCGAAGATCATTGTGAGCGGACGTTTCGGCAGATTTCCTTTTTTGATCTCTTTGTATTTGTAGATCGCATACAGTGCGTTCATCTGCTGTCTCTTATACTCATGGAGACGTTTGATCTGGATATCAAATACAGAATTTTCATCAATCTCCACATTCTGTGTCATCTTGAGATTATTTCTTTAATTCTGCTTTTGCTTCTTTTTTAATCTCTTTCAGTTTTGCGAGAACATTCTCATCATCCTGATATGCCAGAAGTTTTTCCAGTTCTTCTGCATTCTCCATATATCCAGGTCCGATCAGTTCTTTTAAGTACTCTGCCAGATTGTGATTGCAGTGTACCAGCCATCTGCGGAATGTGATTCCGTTGGTCTTGTTGTTGAACTTCTGCGGATAAATATCGTAGAACGGTTTCAGCTCAGATTCTTTTAAAATCTCTGTGTGAAGCGCTGCCACACCGTTTACTGCATATCCGAAATGAATATCAATGTGTGCCATGTGCACGCGGTCCATCTCATCAATGATATACACTCTCGGATCGTGGAAATCTCTTCTCACTCTTCGATCCAGTTCGCGGATGATCGGCATCAGATGCGGTACCACTTTCTCCAGATAAGAGATCGGCCATTTTTCCAGCGCCTCTGCCAGGATCGTATGGTTTGTATACGCACAAGTCTTGCTCACCACGTCCACTGCAGTATCGATATTAAATCCTTTTTGTTCTGTCAGGATACGGATCAGTTCCGGAATGACCATAGTCGGATGTGTATCATTGATCTGGATGCACACATGCTCATGCAGGTGATACAGATTCACCCCACGATCCTCGGCTTCTTTGAGGATCAGCTGTGCTGCATTGCTGACCATGAAATACTGCTGATAAATACGCAGAAGCTGTCCTGCTTCATCACTGTCATCCGGATAGAGGAACAATGTCAGGTTTTTATGGATCTCCTGTTTGTCGAACTGGATTCCATTTCCAATGATGCTCTCATCTACACTGTCCAGATCAAACAGGTGCAGTTTGTTGCAGCCGCTCTGATATCCCGGTACGTCAATGTCATACATGGTAGATTTCAGGGTAAAATCTTTAAACGGAACCTCAAAACTCACATCTGTTTTTGTCAGCCAGCTCTTTTCTGTGATCCATGGATTTTTCTCTTCCCACTGTTTGTTGTCAGAAAATTTCTGAAGGAATAATCCGTCGTGATAGTTCAGTCCCACACCGTCTCCATTGAGTCCGAGTGTTGCGATGGAATCCAGGAAACATGCTGCCAGACGTCCCAATCCTCCGTTTCCAAGAGATGGTTCCAATTCTACTTCTTCAATCTCTGTCAGATCGTGTCCGTGTTTTTTCAGCACTTCTCTGACTTCTTCAAATACACCCAGATTGATCAGGTTGTTGGACAAGAGTTTCCCTACCAGAAATTCTGCGGAAATGTAGTACAGTTTTCTGTCTCCCTCGTTGTGTTTCATACCATTCATTTTTTCTTTGGACCACTGAAGAAGCGCTGCGTAAATCTCTTCACTGGATGCCTCTTTTATTCCTTTGCTGCAAACTGTCTGTAACATCTGCTCTAATTCTTTTTCCATTGTCATTCTCCTTTCAGATTCCATGTTCTATTTCTTCTTTTTTCAATCTGTTCATATACACGAAGCAATTCTCCGACACTCCATGCCTGTGCAAAACAGCCTTTGGAAGACACTGGGTTTTTCCCGTCGTAGATTTCCGGCAGCTGTCCAATGCACCCTTCCTTAAGTGCGCACTCCAGAACTTCCAGCTGCTCTTTTACGTCCTGTTTTGCGCGTTCACTGTATGCGTGAACCTTGAGATACGCCAGATAGTAAGCCCCCAGTGGGAACGTCCATACAGTGCCCTGATGGTATGCCATATCCCGCTTTTCCATCGCTCCTTCATAGTATGGATGAAATTCCGGATCTGCTTCTTCCAGTGTACGCATCCCATAAAAAGTATACAGCTTTTCAAAAACAGTTTCCACTATCTTCCGCTCTTTTTCCGGCTCCAGCATCGTAAACGGCATGGAGAGTGCCCAGATCTGATTGCAGCGGATCTGGGTATCTGCCTCTGTTCCGGAAACCAGGTCTTTCAGACAATTTTTCTGCGACATCCAGAATTTTTCTGTAAACGAATCCCTTACCTTTTCTGCCAGTTGCGCGTAGTATCTGCTTGTTTCTGCTTCTTCTGTAAATGTTTCCATAATTTTTAAGGCATTGTACCAGTAGGCATTGATCTCCACCGGCTTTCCGTGTCTTGGAGTCGGCAGAATCTCTCCCACACGTACGTCCATCCAGGTCACCTGAGCAAGACCTTCCCCTGCACAGATCAGCCCGTCTGTATCCATGTGGATCCCAAACTTTGTCCCGTTCTGATATCCATCCATGATCCGCTCCATCACCGGATACACTTCCCGGACAAACTCCATATCTTTTGTTGCTTCATAATACAAATACACGCAATTGATAAACAACAGTGCCGCATCGACTGTATTGTACAGCGGTTCGTTTCCTCCCTCTGGAAACAGATTCGGCATCAGACCGTCTCTCTCATTCTGTGCAAAGGTGCGCAGAATCCTTTTTGCAGTCTCAAACTGTCCGGTAGAAATGCAGATTCCCGGAAGTGCAATCATCGTATCTCTGCCCCAGTCTTCAAAAAACGGATATCCTGCCAAAATCGTATCTCCCCCCCGTGGATTCCCGTTTTGAAACAAACTGTCTGGCACTTTTTGAAAGCATTTTCCCAGCCTCCGAAGTAAATCCGGCTGTTTCCTCCAGCTGTTTTCTGGCTGCTTTCGTCTGCTCAATGATCGTCTGTGCACTGTTTTTTGATGGTTCCATCTCATAGACTACTTCCAGGACCACCTGTTTTCCAGCCTCTGCCTGCAGACGGATCTGATGGTTGGCTCTTGCGTGTCCATACGCCCTGCGTCCGTCACAGACATCATAGCGGTAAAAATAAACTTCCTCTGTCTCTGCGATCTCTTTTATCATTCCGTTTGTACGAAGATGCAGTGTCATTCCTTCACTTTCCACTGCTCCTTTTGTAAATACGATTTCCTGATCCGGCAAGAGATCGGCTCCCTTTGGTACGAACTGAAAAAATGGAGTCAGCACAAATTCCACATTCCGGCTGCTGCGGTTTTTGATTTCATAACGAAGCGCCACTGTATTTTCTTCCTGTGGCATTCCAATCTCTTTTTTGATCTCCACACCATTTACAAGGAATCTCCAGATCGGAGTATCTTCATAGGAAAATGCCGCCAGATGAAGATATCCATCCTCCGGTGTCTGCTCCTCAAACTCCTGTGTGGACAGTGTAAGCACGTCTCCTGTTTCTGTCAGAAGTTCTTCCTTTAAGCGGTGTATCATATTGTATCTGCAGTTTGGCGCTGTTGTACAGGCCATCAACAGTGCATGGTCATTTCTTGACACTGCCCCCGTCATCGTCATGGAGGAAAATCCCCCCAGTCCGTTGGTCATCAAATAACAGTTTTCCAGTCCCCGCTCTCTTGTTTTCCAGTCTTGTTTTCCATACATCCATTTCATCACACTTTACCTGCTCTCTTCCTTTTTTCCAAGTATCAAAATACTGACCGGAGAAACTTTCATATGTTCCGCTGCAATCTGTGGATGTTTCCATAAAAAGCTGTCCTCTCCGTCTGCAAGAACTTCCCATGTCCCTTTCAAAAGTTTCACTTCCTGCTGTTTTTCACTGCCGTTATATACAATACAGAGTGTTTTCCACAGTTCTGCTTTTTCTTTTGTCTGGTTATCCACATACAAGCCCACACAACCATCTGTTTTCCACGTTTTTAAGATGCGTTTTGCCGCCTGTGCGCTTTTATCCCACAATCCCGGCAGCATTTTTCGCAGTGTGATCAGTCCCCGGTAATATTCCACCAGCTCCTGTTCCTTGTATGCCTGTTCCCAATCCAGACGATTGATGGTGATCGGTGCATTATACGTGTTATCCCTGCCGCCTTTTGTCCGTGCGAACTCCTCTCCAGATAACAAAAACGGAATTCCCTGACAGGTCAGATACATTCCCGCTGCCAGACGGTACTGTTTTCTTCTCAATTCTTCTGACGCTGTTGTTTCACACAGTTTATCCCAGAGTGTATGATTATCATGGGCAGACACATACGTGATCACCTGATGGTGCTTTCACTTTCGGCTCCTTTTGTCCGCACCAGGCTTTCACAGTAGGCCAGGATCTGCTCTTCCAGATCTTTCCCTCCATTTGCAAATCCCGGTTCTTCTGCCTCAAAGACCGAACCTTTGATGGCATCTCTCGTATCGTCCGAAAACATCCCTACCTGTTCATCCAGAAGATGGATATGTGCTTTATCCGCCAGGAGAGCATTTCCTTCCACAGCCGTTTCATCCGCTCTCCACGGCTCTCCAAAAACCAGCTTTTCCCCGGTTCCATAGCGGGCATCCAGTTCCTTTCGAATCCTGTTCATCAGCTCCACATCCAGAAGTCCCATCAGGTCAAAGCGGAATCCATCCATATGGTACTCTTCGGCCCAGTACAGCACAGACTCCAAAATGTATTTGGCACACATTGCCTGCTCACTTGCCACATCATTTCCACAGGCAGATCCATTGGAAACACTGCCGTCTTCCCACACCCGGTAGAAATACCACGGCATCGTCTTCTGAAGCAGGAATCCAGCGAATAGGTGTGGTTATAAACCACATCCATAATGACCCGAAATCCCTGTCTGTGCAGAGCCTGGATCGCTTCTTTCAGCTCCCGGATCCGAACTTCCCCATGAAATGGATCTGTGGAATAAGAACCTTCCGGCACATTATAATTCAGTGGATCATATCCCCAGTTGAATCCATCCGCTCTGCCCGCCTCATCTACAGATCCATAGTCATACACCGGCATCAGCTGTACATAATTGACCCCGAGATTTTTCAGATAAGAAAGTCCTGTCGGATGTTTTCCATCTCCATACAAAGAAGTATCTTTGCAACAAAATGCCGGATATTTCCCTCTTACCTCTACTGGAAATCCGCCGGATGCATCCCAGGAAAACTCTTTGACATGCAGCTCATAGATTATTTGCTCTGCTTCTTTTTCCGGCGCTTTATCTGATTCCCACATCACAGGATCCGTTTTTCTCAAATCCACCGCCATACTGCGAAGGCCGTTCACACCACAAGCTTTTGCATAAGGGTCTGCACTTTGAACCTGCTCTCCCTCTATCTTCAGTAGAAAATCATAATAGATTCCATGAAGAGACTGCTTTGTCTCATAGTTCCATATTCCATGCTCCTGCAGCTGCATCGGATGGATCTCAAATGCACTTCCGGCCTCTCCGTTCTTGTAAAAACAGATCTGTACTTCCTCTGCCACTGGCGACCAGAGCCGAAATGAAGTCCGCCCACTTGTGCACTCCATTCCAAGCTTTTCTGCCGGATCACAATACTGTTTCTGAAATTCTTCTTTTCGGTAAAAGTCTTTCCATTGCTTTGCTGTCTTTCCCATCCTTTTACTCCATCTATCCTTTGACTGCACCGGAAACACCGTCCACATAAAATCTCTGCATACACAGGAACAGAATTGCGATCGGTATTGAGATCAATACTGCCCCTGCGGCAAAGCTGGTGTACCAGCTGTCAATATATTCTTTTTCCAACATTTTCCACAGTCCGATTGCAATCGTATACTGGTCTGAATTTGCCCGGCAGATCACCTTTGCAAAAATGAAATCGAGCCACGGTCCCATAAACGATGTCAGAACGGTGTAGATAATAATCGGTTTACTAAGAGGCAGTGTGATCTTTGTAAAAATCTGCCATCTGGTACATCCGTCCAGAAGCGCCGCCTCATCAATGGCGATCGGAATCGTATCAAAGAATTCTTTCGCAATCTGAAATCCCAGTCCCGCTCCTCCGGAATACACCAGGATCAATGCCAGACGGATCAGATTTCCCTCTGTCAGCCCCATCGCCTTTAAAATAAAATACACGGCGATCATAGACATAAATCCAGGGAACAATCCCAGGATCATTGCCATGTTCATGTAGGGTTTTCGCAGCTTGAACCGCAGTCTGGACAGACAGTAAGAGACTGCCAGCACATAAAAAGTGGCCAGAATACAGGAGCATACCGCAATGATCAGCGTGTTGCCAAACATTTTCGGGAAATTCAAAATCGAAGTATCTGTAAATAATCTTGTATAGTTATCCAGTGTAAAGGACTGTGGGAAGAAGGTGGATACATAAGAACCTTTTTCCGCACGGAAGCTTGTGAGCACAACCCAGATGATCGGGAATATCCAAATTGCCGCAAGCACAGCCAGAACAATATGAACGATCGTATTGTTAATCATCCGTTTTCTTTTTGCTGAATGAAATTTCTTCTCGCCCATGCCTAGAATCCTCCTTCTTCTTTGTAAGATTTACTTCTTCTGTATGTAAACAGTGCACCAACTGCAAGAATGATAAAGGTCAGAATACCAATGACTGCACCAATGTTATAGTACTGTTTGTCAACCGTCAGCTTATACAGCCATGTAACAAGCAGGTCTGTACTTCCCGCCGTGGAAGACAGATCCGTGATCGGGTCTCCTCCGGACAACAGATAAATAATATTGAAGTTGTTCACATTTCCTGTAAATGTCGCGATCAGATACGGTGTCGTCACATACAACATATAAGGCAGTGTGATCTTGAAGAAAATCTGAATGGAATTTGCCCCGTCTACCCTGGCTGCCTCATAAAGATCTGCCGGGATATTCTGAAGAACACCTGTCAGCTGAAGCAGTGTATACGGAACACCTACCCAGATATTGACCACGATCACAGTCACTCTCGCCCAGGTCGGATCTGTGAAAAACGGGAGACTTGCATCCTGCGCGATCCACCCTAAGTTTCTTAACAGTACATTGACCTCACCTTCCGGCTGCAGCATGGTACGCATGATCAAAAGAGATACAAACATCGGCACTGCACAGGAAAGTACAAAACAAAATCTCCAGAATCCCTTTGCCTTTGTATCTTTCCGGTTGATCATGATTGCAAGGATCATTCCGAAAATATAGTTTGTAAAGGTTGCAAAGAATGCCCATACCAGTGTCCATACGAGAACAGACCAGAATGTACTTCCAAGGATACTGCTGGAATCAAACAGTGCCTTGAAATTATCCAGTCCCACCCAGTCAAACAGCATCAGATGATTGTCGATCTTGCTGTAATTCGTAAATGCCATACAGATCATGAAGATCAGCGGCAGGATCGTAAAGCCGAAAATAAAAATCATCGGTGGTGTCATCAGAAGTCTGTGCAGATTTTCATGAAGCAGAGATTTTAAATCTTCCCCGAATGTATTGACATGTTTTCCTTCTTTTGCAAGACATTCTGCCTTATATGCACTCTGAAGCGCACCTCTCCAGGCAAATACCATCAGCACGCTCACAAGGATGGTTGCCACTCCATATAACAGGATCAGGATCGACTGATCCCCTTTTGTGTACAGATAAACCTGACTCGCTTCGTCCCACACTTCTTTCTGCGGCACGCTTCCAAGGCCTCCCAGCATACTTAAAAATGTAATTCCATTCACTGCCATAAATACGATATATGCTACTTCAACCGCCAGATATAACAGGCCTTTTATTTTCTGTCCGTGTACAAAGTTTCCAAGTCCCATTAAGATCATGGATAACTTTGTCTCCGGTCCGCCCTTTTGTATCGCATTCCTACATGTATACGGCGTTGGAAATTCATTGACTCGTTTTGTAACTATTCCCCTCTTCTTCACCTCTTCTAGATTCCATCACTGTTCATTGCCTCGTTCATCGATCCCGTCTGCTCTTTTGCATTCTCATGCGTGATATTTCCATTTCGGATTCCTTTTCCCATGTTTTCTACCGGTACCCAGCAGTTATTCATCTTTGATACAAACGGCTGCAGGATCGATGTCCGGTTAAAGGTGTCATTCTGTGCCATAATAAGCGGATCTGCCGCAATGTTCTCCTGTGCAAGCAATTCCGTATTACATGGGATCACATTTCTCATCTCATAGTGTGCTTCCTGTGCTTTGGCAGATCAAGATATAGTGCAAGCTCTACGGCAGGAACCATGTTTTTACTGTAAGGATTGACTCCAATCGCTTTTGATCCGGCATAGGACGTCATCTGTTTTTCTTCTCCGTTTAAGGTATATGTTGGTAATGCGGCTACTCCCATATTATCACCGAGCGCCTCTTTCACTGCATTGGCATCCCAGGAACCAGAAAACATGGCATTGATGCTTCCGTCACGCAGTCCTGCAATCCCGGAACCGTCTGCATCGATCTTAAAATTCAGATTATTTCGAAGATCAATCAGATAATTCGTTACTTCCACTGCATTTTCTCCGCCGAAATCTACCCCTTTGGATTCATCCGTTCCATCTCCGAACAACGTACAGCCATTTCCTACATAAAACGCCGGCAGATACCATGAGTTTGTAAACGGGAAAGACACGACACCTTTCTCAAGCATTGTATCCAGATTTTTTACATCCTCCTCTGAAAAAACGCTTTTATCATAATACATAAATCAGGTATTTGTCGTAAAAGGAATTCCGTACAGATCTCCGTCCTTTGTCAGAGACTTCAAAACTTCTTCTGAATTTGTTTTTTCAATCTCTTCTCTGTACTTTCCTCCAAATTTCGCCAGCGCATTGGCATCTGTCATTGTAGTCAGCGTATCATTTGCATACATAAATACATCCGCACTTGCTTCCGGATCCTGCGATACCTGACTCGCTGCCGTCGCTTCATCTGCAACTCCGTACACAAATGTAATATCCCACTGCGGATTTTCTTCTGCAAAGGACTCACACATCGTCTGCAGCCATTCGCCGCTTTCTTTTGACTGGTCCTCTGACGGAGACCAAACCATCAGTCTTACTTTTTCCTGCCCTGCACTGCTCTGGGATCCATTCCCGCATCCGGTCAGTCCACACACAGCCAGACTTGCAGCCAGCAGAATTGCACAAACTCTTCTCTTCATGTTCCCTCACCTTTCATTTTTGTTTCGCATTGTTTCGTATATGATGATAATATCATTTCTTTCCTGTTTCGTCAATCCTAACAACGCATGGTATTCTTTATTTTCTACGTTTTTCATAGTTTTCGTCCTGTATTTTTATTCACTTTCAACAATCCATGTTTTTGCAAACAAGAAACTTTCCGAAACTCATTCTCTTTTTCCATGGATATTCATTGCATTTTTCACTTTTTTTCTATATAATGAAAAAAGGTTACTGTGAACAGTAACGAAAAAAGGACGCAGAAAGGAGCCCCAATGGCTACATTACAGGATATCGCTGATCGTCTGAATATCTCAAAAGGCACTGTTTCCAAAGCCTTAAACGGTGCACCTGATATCAGCGAAACTTTACAAAAAACCGTACTGGAAACAGCTGTTGAAATGGGATATACAAAAATTCGCCGCCAGAAGGCTGCGGAGAAAAAACTCTGTATTCTGATTGAAAACGTAGATTACAAAGAGTCACATCAATTTGGATATGAAATCCTGCTCGGCTTCCGCCAGCTTGCAGAACCTGCCGGTTATACCGTAGATATTGTAGATACTACTGAAAAACTGCAGAAAAGCACCCCGTACGATGTTTTTATGCTGCAGAACCAGTATCTGGGAGCCTTTGTCGTTGGATTTTCGTTGAATGATCCGTGGATGAAAGATTTTCAGACCAGCAGAACACCGACCGTTCTGTATGACAACTATATTATTGCAAATCCGAATATGGCATATGTCGGAATCGACAACAACGAAGGCATGGAACTCGCCGTCTCCCATTTAAAAAAACTGGGACATAAAAAAATCGGATATTTGAGCAGCGCTCTTGGTTCTCATATCATGCAGGTCCGCCACAAAGCATTTTTCCACGCTTTGAAGCAAAACGGCCTGAAGTCCGATCCGACCTGCGCAGGAAGTTCCTACTACATCACTCAATGTATGGAAAAACATCTGCCCAGGCTTTTAGACATGGGGATCACCGGCATTATCTGCAGCTATGATCTGATCGCCAATGCCGCGATGATCCAGTGCCAGCAGCTCGGATACAAAGTTCCGGACGAGATCAGCATCATCGGGTTTGATGATCTCCCGATCTGCACATATACTTCCCCGCCGCTGACTACCATCCGCCAGGAACGGATCCAGCTTGGCAAAAGTGCTTACTATGCTCTGGACAGCCTGATGAATCAAGTATCCATCGGAACACTTCTGTTACATGCAAAATTAATTGAGAGGGGATCGACTGGAGAGGTACTCTCAGACAAGTAATGATATAAAAAGAACTGGCGATTGATTTCAGCTTCAACCACCAGTTCTTTTTACAAATCATATTCTTTTAACAGAGTCTCCCGATATGCCTCATCCTCCACTGCCCGTTTCATATCGTCCATTCGCTGCTCTTTGAGTAATTTCTCATAAAGCGTATTGATTCTCCGTTCCCCTTCTTTATATCCTGTCTCATACATATCCTCTTCATATGCTTCCTGATTAAATGATGACAATACCATACTGATCACCTCTGCTTTATGCTTTCTCAAAATATCCACAAGCACTCCCTGTTCGATACAGATATCTACTGCCCGCAAAGTTGCTTCTTCTGGATCTTCATACATTTTTTTCTGCTCACGTACAATGAAAACAAACTGCGAGTACTCTCTCAGACGCCTGCACTTCTCCATTAGCTCCTGATTATGTCCATAATTGATGTTCAGCATCACCACCTGACACTCCAGACAGGGTTCTATGTCTTTTCCCGTCTTCTGAAATGCATCACTTAGTTTTAAAAGACTGCGGTCCGGCGCTTTTTTTGTCCCATTGTAAAACACAAAATACTGAGGAAACGGTAACTTTTTTAATCCACTGCTATATAAATTGATCTGTCCGTCTTCTATATATCCTTCGTACAAATGTGCCAGATAGATCAACCCCCGAATCGGAAGGTTGGGATTGTATGTACTCTGATGCTCATACAGGTTCAAGGTTCCTCCTACTAAAAATGAAATATCATTTTTTATGGAAATATAAACTGCATCCTCCAGTGTATTGACTTCCAGTTCTTCCGGATCACTATAAGATGTTCCATTCAGTGCATTGTACAAATCCAGCAAATCTTTCTTTTCGCTGAATATAAGCCGAAACAGGCTGTCTTTGTATTCCCTGTTTAAAGTTGGATACTTTGAGAAATTTTTTGTCTTCTTTTCTTCCATGTACTTTCCTCCATTATAATCATTTTTTTTCTGCAGTGCAATATCACTATCTGACGTTTCCATAAAATAACTGAATATTTCGGCTGATCTGCCGTTTTTGATTCTTTGATTTGTTTAGACTTTTTCCTAAGATTACTAAAGATAAAACCATTCAGAGACAGTTTTTAATATGCTTATTGTACCCTTTTCCCTTTCCGTTTACAATCCCGCAATTTTCACAAAAACAGCAAAAAAATACGCAGGCCATCGTATCGCCCACGCATTTTTCATTTCTTATAATTCAATCCGTCCTGTTGTATCTTTATTGATTACGTAATATGCTGCGGATTCTTCTGGCTTCAGATAAAGTTTTACATCTTTCAGCTCGCCTACTTTATGCTTCAGCTCTTTTGTCCAGACTTCTTTTACTTTTTTCATCAGCTCTTTTTCTGAATATTCTTTTCCGGCAAACTGCAGATACATTTCACATTTTACTGCTGTTTTTGCTGCTGTCGTTGTCTTTGCAGAAGTTTTTCTTGCTCTTGTCTTTTTTTCTTCTGCTGCCGGCTCAGATTCCTGTAACACAGCTGCTCTTGTTTCAATTGCTTTTGTTGTGTCTTTCTTGGTCTCGATTGCCTTTGCCTTTCCTGCTTTTGTCTCAATCGCCTCTACTTTTGCAGGTTTTACTTCTTCTTTTTTCTCTGTCGCCTTTTCATTTGCAACAACTTTCTTTGCTGTCTGTGCTGATGTCACTTCTTCTGCTGTCTTTACCGGTGTCTGTACTGTTGTTTTCGCTGTTGTCTTAGATGCTCCTTTTTTGCTGCCATATCAATTCCCTCCTGATAAAACACGAAACGGATATTGCTCCGCTTATCTTCCGGCTCTGCCGCAAACCACACGGCCGGAACATGACTGTTATCCCCTGCTTTTCGCAGGTTCAGCAAATATTGTACCTCATTTTTCCAAAAACGTCAAAAAAATATCAGAGCTCCGTTTTCTTTTCCTGTTCCCGTTCCTGATAACCTCTGAAAAAATCGGATAATTTATCCAGTGTCTGCAGCAAAATTGCAAGCTCCTGCTCCTTTAGATTTTCAATCACCGCATTGGTCATCTGCATATGGAAATTCTTATGATGCTCATATGCTTTCTTCCCTTTTCCGGTCAACTGGATATAGACCACCCTGCGGTCTGTCTCGCTCCTCTGCCGTGTCACATATTTTTTATTGACCAGGTGTTCATGGACGTTGTCAGGGAACCCGCTGTAATTCCCAATGTTCTCGCAACTGCCGACATTGTGCTTTCCTCTCCCAGACCGATTGCTTCTATTATATGCATGTCGTTGTTGGTAATATCCTTAAATTCCTCTGTTATGATTGCTTTTTCTTCCAATTCCCAGATTTCGTTGAACAGGTGAACCAGTGTATCGTTAATGGTCTTATATGCATCCAAAGATGTATTCTCCTCTCCGTACCAACCACTTGTTCCTGTTCTTTATGCAAACAATGATGCCACCACTTCCTCTACGGTCTCAATCTTCGCTGCCTTCCATGCGTTGGCGCCGCAAAAGATAAGTCCGTTTTCTATGTCTCCTTTCACCGCGGCGATCAGGCTGTCTGTAATGCAGTATGGTATCTGAGAAGGGTTACATTTTGCAAGACATCTGTGACAGGAACTGTGTTCTATTTTCTCTCCAAGCATAACACGTTTCATGAGGGGATTCAAGATGGCTCTTCCCGGCATTCCGACCGGACTTTTCACAATGGCAATCTCATCTTTTACAGCTTTCAGATACGCTTCTTTATACCTCCGGTGGGCATCACATTCTTTTGTTGTAACAAATCTGGTTGCCACCTGAACCCCATCCGCTCCAAGCTGCTCCATCCTTTGGACATCACTTCTGTCATAAATTCCGCCTGCTGCGATCACCGGAATCCGGCACTTGTACTTCTTCGCATACTGCCGTACCACGTCCAGAATATTCCCGAACTCCATATGGTAGGCATCCCCTTTCCACTTGTCCAGTTCCGCCTCTGTAAATCCAAGATGACCTCCTGCAAGAGGCCCTTCTGCCACAATCAGATCCGCCGTCCTTCCATATTTTTTATCCCAGTATTTCAAGATCACTTGCGCAGAACGTGCTGTGGATACAATGGGCGCAATTTTCACCGCACTGCCTTCTGTCAGTGCCGGAAGGTCCACAGGCAGTCCTGCACCGGATATGATCAAGTCTGCACCTGCTTTTACTGCTGCCTTTACATGATCTGCATATCCTTTTAAAGCCGTCATAATGTTATATCCGATGATTCCGTTTTCTGAAATTTGACGTGCTTTTTGCATTTCTTTTCCAATCGCACGAAGGTTGGCCTCCTCCGGATGTTTATCAAAATCCGGTTCCCGATATCCGATCTGAGCAGTGGATATCACTCCGATTCCGCCGGCTTTCGCCACACTTCCCGCCAGCCTTCCCAGACTGATTCCCACACCCATTCCGCCCTGGATCAAAGGAACTTTTGTTATTTTTTCTCCGATTTTTAAGTTTTCCATATTTCACTTCTTTCTATGGTATTTTTATGTTGCTACATCTTCCGGAAACGCTCGTAACGCTGCGCCGCCAGCTCCTCAGGTGAGAAATTGCAGTGCGTGTCCAGAAACTCTGTGATCTTTTTTTGAAGAACAAAAACCACAGACTGCATGGTTTCTTCTGTATACACTTCTGGTTCCGCAATGACAGCTTCAATCACGCCAAGTTTCTTCAGGTCTGCTGCTGTCAATTTCATCACCGCTGCCGCTTCACTTGCGCGTTTACTGTCTTTCCACAAGATACTCGCAAACCCTTCCGGAGACAGCACAGAATATATCGCATTTTCCAGCATCCAGACTTCATCCGCGACTGCCAGCGCCAATGCACCTCCGCTTCCGCCTTCTCCAATCACAACGGACAGAATCGGAACCTTCATGGATGACATTTCAAACAGGTTTCTTGCAATGGCTTCTCCCTGCCCCCGCTCTTCTGCCTCTATACCACAAAATGCCCCCGGTGTATCCACAAACAGAAGAATCGGCCGTTTAAATTTCTCGGCTTGCTTCATCAGACGAAGTGCTTTTCGATATCCTTCCGGAGACGGCATTCCAAAATGATGCGCTACATTTTCTTTGGTAGATTTTCCCTTTGCCTGTGCGATCACTGTAACTGGAATCCCCGCAAACCTCGCGATTCCACCAATGATTGCAGTATCATCTCCATAACAGCGGTCTCCATGAAACTCCAGAAAATCGGAAAAAAGTATACGGATATAATCCTGTCCTACAGGCCGGTCATTTTTTCTGGAAATTGTGACCCGCTCCCACGCATCTTTTTCCTGTACAGACTGCTGTTCTTTTTCCACTGTCTGTACAGGCTTTTGAATAACAGGATTTTGGGCGGTATGATGCATCTGCAGAATATTTCCAAGAACCGTTCTCGTCTCTTTTCGCTCTACGATACGATCGATAAAGCCGTGTTCCAGTAAAAATTCAGAACGCTGAAAGCCTTTCGGCAGTTTTTCTCCAATGGTCTGTTCAATGACTCTCGGACCTGCAAATCCAATCAGCGCCTTCGGCTCTGCCAGGATTACATCTCCCAGCATTGCAAAGCTGGCAGTCACCCCGCCTGTGGTCGGATCTGTCAGCACCGAAACATAGAGAAGTCCCGCATCACTGTGCCGTTTTAATGCCGCTGCCGTTTTCGCCATCTGCATCAGAGATACAATTCCCTCCTGCATTCTGGCACCGCCGGAACAGGCAAATATAATCACCGGGAGCTGTTCCTTTGTGGCGCGTTCCACCGCTCTTGTGATCTTTTCTCCCACAACCTGTCCCATGCTCGCCATCAGAAACCGCCCGTCACACACCGCGATCACCGCCGGATTGCCCTCGATAGATGCTTTTCCGGTCACAACAGCTTCTGAAAGTCCGGTTTTTTCCTTCAGACTTTTTACCTTTTCCTCATATCCCCTAAACTCCAGCGGATTGACAAATTCCATGTCTTTCTCCCACTCTTCAAAGGAATCTTCATCCACAGTCATCCGGATTCTTTCATATGCGTGCACCCGGAAGTACCCCTGACATTTCGGACAGATATAGCCTGCACTTTTTACCTCTTCCGTCAGAATCGCAGCGCCGCATTTATTGCACTTCTTCAGAAGTCCTTCCGGAACTTCCGGCCGTTCGCTTTTCAGCGGAATATAACTTTTTCGATTTTTCTTAAACATATTCTGCAGTTTCATACACTTGCTTCCTTTTTACTGATTTTCCATTGTTTCAATAAATTCAATATCGGTATTTCCACTTACAAAATCGGGATGATGTAAAATGTCATACTGATAATCCACATTGGTCTGAATTCCCTCAATGATCACTTCACCCAATGCACTTCGCATTTTCAGAATTGCTTCTTCTCTGCTTTTGGCATGCACGATCAGCTTTGCCAGCATGGAATCGTAATACGGCGGCACTGTATATCCACTGTAGATCGCCGTATCAATCCGCACCCCTTTTCCGCCCGGCAGATAGACATCCGTGATAGTTCCCGGAGAAGGGCGGAAATTCTTTGCCGGATCCTCAGCATTGATTCTGCATTCAATAGCATGACCGTTTAAGGAAATGTCTTCCTGCGAAACTTTTAGCTTCTCTCCATCTGCGATCCGAATCTGCTCCTTAATCAGATCAATTCCCGTCACCCACTCTGTGACCGGATGCTCTACCTGAATCCGGGTATTCATTTCCATAAAATAAAAGGATCCGCTTTTCTCCAGCAGAAACTCAATCGTTCCCGCATTGGTATACCCTGCTGCCTTTGCCGCCCGCACAGCCGCCTCTCCCATGCTTTACGCAGCTTCGGATTTAACGCCGAAGATGGAGATTCCTCGATCAGCTTCTGATGATTCCTCTGGATCGAACAGTCCCGCTCTCCCAGATGCACTACATTTCCATGCTTGTCTGCCAGAATCTGAAATTCAATATGACGCGGATGCTCGATAAAATGTTCAATATACATGGCATCATCACCAAAGGCATTTTTTGCCTCACTCTGAGCCGTCAGAAATGCTGACTCAAATTCTGCCTCTGAATATGCGGTACGCATTCCTTTCCCACCGCCTCCAAGTGCTGCTTTGATCATCACAGGATATCCCACTTCCCCGGCAATTCGTTTCCCGTGATCTGCTTCGTATATACATTCACTGCATCCGGGAATAACCGGTACATTGGCTGCTTCCATAGTCTGCCTGGCAATCGATTTATTTCCCAGTTTTTGAATCACAGAAGAAGACGGTCCGATAAAGATGATTCCACATTTTTCACAAAGCTCTGCAAATCTGCTGTTTTCTGACAGAAATCCAAATCCCGGATGGATCGCATCTGCACCGGATGTCAGCGTGGCACTTAATATATTTTCCATACTCAGATAGCTTTGTGCAGACGGCGCCGGACCGATACACACTGCCTCATCCGCCAGCTGTGTATGCAGTGCTTCTTTGTCTGCCTCTGAATAAACAGCCACAGTCAGAATGCCCATCTCCCGGCATGCCCGAATGATCCGGACTGCAATCTCACCTCTGTTTGCAATCAATATTTTTTCTATCATCTCTACTCACCTACCATAAATGTCAGCTGTGCACTGGCTACCACGTTTCCATTCACAGATGCCACTGCTTCCCCGACTCCTACCGGCCCTTTTCGTTTGATGATCTTTGTCTCCAGCTTCAGTTTGTCTCCCGGAAATACCATTCCTTTAAATCTGCAGTTCTGCACACCTCCGAAAAATGCGATCTTCCCCTGATTTTCCGGAACACTTAAGATCGCGACTGCACCGACCTGTGCCAGAGCCTCTAAAATAAGAACTCCCGGCATCACTGCTTTCTTTGGAAAGTGTCCCCGGAAGAATTCTTCCCGGTAAGTCACACACTTATATCCCACCGCAAATTCTCCGGGTTCAAAATCTTCAATCGCATCCACAAGTAAAAACGGATGTCTGTGAGGAATGATTTCCTGTATCTGTTCAATGTTCAATGCTTTCATATTCTGCACCTGCCTATCTCACGATAAAAAGCGGCTGTCCGTATTCTACCGGCGCTCCGTTTTCTACCAGTATTTCTTCTATCGTTCCGTCAAACTCACTTTCAATCTCATTCATCAGCTTCATTGCTTCCACGATTGCCAGAATCTTTCCTTTCTGTACCTGCTCTCCCACCTGTACAAACGGATCTGCATCCTCTGCCGGTGATGCATAGAAGGTTCCCACCAGCGGGGATTTGATCACATTTCCCGATTTTTTCTCCGAAGAATCCTGTGGCTGCTCTGATGCTCTGGCCGGCACAGACTCACTTTGCTCTGCAAGTCTGACTTCCCCTTTTTCTTTTTTAAAGAAATCTTAAAGTCTCCCTCTTCATATTTGAATTCCCCGAGATTCGAGGATGAAACTGTCTGGATCAGTTCTACCAACTGCTCAAATTTCATATTATCTACACTACCCTTCATATTTTTTCAGCAACAGTGACGCATTGTGTCCTCCAAACCCGAGAGAATTCGTCAGCGCATATGTGATCTCTTTTTCAACCGGTGCGCCGATTGCATAATCCAGACTGCACTCTTCCTCTGTCTCTTTGGTTCCCATGGTCTGGTGGATGAATCCATCCTGGATACTTTTCACGCATGTAACAAATTCCACCCCGCCGGCTGCTCCCAGAAGATGTCCGATAATCGATTTTGTAGAATTGACAACAACCTGATCTGCCGCTGCTCCCAGTGCATACCGGATTGCTCTTGTCTCATACAGATCATTGTGATGGGTACTCGTTCCATGTGCATTGATGTAATCGATCTGCTCCGGCTGTGCGCCTGCCTCTTCCATCGCAAGCTTCATCGCCATCCCGGCTCCCTCTCCGTTTTCTGCCGGAGACGTAATATGGTACGCATCTCCCGTTGCCCCGTATCCGACAACTTCTGCATAAATTCTGGCTCCCCGCTTTTTCGCATGCTCCAGTTCTTCCAGCATTACGATCCCTGCTCCCTCCCCTAACACAAATCCATTTCTGTCTTTGTCAAAAGGAATGGAGGCTTTCTCTGGATCCTCAGAATCCGAAAGCGCGGTCAGCGCCGTAATCCTGCCACGCCGCTTGGCAGATACAGCTTTCTGCACCTCCTGCCACGCAGAGATCCAGATCTCCATATGCAATCGCACGAAATCCGTCTCCGATACAGTGGGTTCCTGATGCGCATGCTGTCACAACACTGGTACATTTTCCTTTGAATCCCAGCTGAATGGAAACATTTCCTGCTGCCATATTGGAAATCATCAGCGGAACCATCAGAGGATTCACTCTGGATGGCCCTTTCTGCAGAATTTTTTCGTAATTTGTCTCCACAGCCTGAAGCTTCCGATTCCTGAACCAACGATCACCCCCGCCCGATACGGGTTCTCCTGGCTCATATCAATTTTCGCATCTTCAAAGGCTTCCTTTGCCGCGGCTACTGCATACTGAGCGAACGGCTCCATTCGCTTCGCTGCTTTGAAATCCATCCGCTCTTTTGCCGAAAATCCTTTCACCTCTGCCGCCAGTTTTACCTTGTATTCCGAAGTATCAAACTTTGTGATGGGACCGATTCCCACCTTTCCTTCACGCACACTGCTCCAGAACTCCTCCACTGTGTTTCCCACAGGTGTCACTGCTCCAAGCCCGGTCACTACCACTCTTCTTTTCATACTGTTCTCCTTTTCTACATTGCCATACCGCCATCCACATTCAATACCTGTCCGGTGATATATCCTGCTTTGTCTGATGCAAGAAACCAGACCGCTTCTGCCACATCTTCCGGATTTCCAAAACTCCCCAGCGGAATCTGACTTTTTGCATGATTCTGCACCTGTTCAGAAAGAACTTCTGTCATTTCTGTTTTGATAAATCCTGGAGCCACTGCATTGACTGTAATTCCTCTGGATGCGAGTTCTCTTGCCGCAGATCTGGTCAGCCCAATCACACCTGCTTTGGACGCACTGTAGTTTGCCTGCCCTGCATTTCCCAGAATACCGGATACCGAAGAAATATTGATGATCCGCCCTGACTTCTGACGAAGCATCTGCCTGGATGCAAACCGGATTCCGTTAAAGGTTCCCTTTAAATTCGTCTGAAGTACCGCATCATAATCGGATTCCGTCATTTTCATGAGCAGTCCGTCTCGCGTGATCCCTGCATTGTTAACCAGAATATCCAGTCTTCCATAAGTTTCTATCACATCTTTAAAAAATGCTTCACAGGCAGAAAAATCAGAAACATCACATCCATAGATTCCTGCATTTCCCCCTTGTTCTTTAATTGTTTGCTGCACCTGTTTTGCCTGTTCTTCATTGCCACGGTAATTGATGACAACAAAAACGCCCTCTTCTGCCAGTTTTTCTGCAATTGCTCTTCCTATTCCACGGGAAGCTCCTGTTACGACCGCCACTTTCTGTTCTAACATAATTCTTTTCCTGCTTTCTCAATATCTTCCCATGTGGAAACCTGATATACCTTCACATCACGGTTGATCTTCCGTAAAAATCCGGATAACGTACGTCCTGGTCCAATCTCTACAAAGGTATCCACACCCTGTCTAATCATCTCTTCCACACTCTGCTGCCAGCGAACCGGTGCTGCGATCTGCTGTATAAGCAATTCTTTTGTTTCCTCGATATCCGAAACATACCGCCCGGTCACATTCGTCACATACGGGATCTGAAGTGGTGAACATTCAATCTGATCCAGTACCTCTTTTAACTGTCCTGCCGCTTCCTGTAACATCGGAGAATGAAATGGACCACTGACGTTTAACGGAAGTACCCGTTTTGCTCCTGCATCCTTTAAAACTGCCCCTGCCTGCTCTACACTTTCTTTCCATCCGGTGATCACAATCTGCCCCGGGCAGTTATAGTTTGCAATACTCACTCCTTCAATTCCAGCGATTGCGGCTTCAATCTTTTCGGCATCCAGGCCAAGTACCGCAGCCATCGCGCCTTTTCCATCCGGAACGGCGTTCTGCATCAAAATGCCTCTCTTTCGAACTGCCAGGATCGCATCCTCGATCTGCATCCCTCCTGCCGAAGCAATGGCACAATATTCTCCCAGACTCAACCTGCTGTTACATCCGGCTTCACACCGGCTTCACGCAGCACCTGCTCCATTGCCATACAGACCGTAACAAGTGCTGCCTGGGTATATTCCGTCTGATGAAGATTTTCATTTTCCTCAAAACACAAGGATTTCATATCCAGCTTCAGAAGCCCGGATGATCGGTCAATGATATTTCTCGCAATCTCGCTGTGTTCGTAAAAATCTTTTCCCATTCCGGCTGTCTGCGCTCCCTGTCCGGGAAACATAAATGCTATTTTACTCATGCTTGGAAACTCCTTTTAACAATTTTTCTGCCTGCTCGGTGAGATTCTGTATGATCTCCTCACAGGAAAGTATCTCTTTTACCATTGCCGCAGACTGGCCTGCCATCACACTTCCATTTGTCACATCTCCGTCCACAACCGCTTTTCTAAGCCCCCCCAGCGTCAAAAGCTCCAGTTCTTCAAACGGAACCCCCGCCTGTTCTTTTTCCAGGTATATTTTTGTCATCTGATTGCGAAGCGCACGAACCGGATGCCCAGTGCTTCGTCCGGTGACTCTGGAATCAATATCTCTGGCTTTTATAATACAGTTTTTATAGTTTTCGTGAACCTGTGCTTCTCTGGATGCCACAAACCTGGTACCAATCTGTACCCCTTCTGCTCCCAGCATGAATGCCGCAGCCATCCCCCGTCCGTCTGCAATTCCACCGGCCGCAATGACCGGTACATTCACCGCATCGACTACCTGAGGTACCAGCACCATGGTCGTATTCTCGCCGATATGCCCGCCTGCTTCTGTGCCTTCTGCCACCAGTGCATCTGCTCCGCACCGCTCCATCCGCTTCGCAAGGGCAACAGACGCAACCACCGGAATCACTTTGATTCCAGCCTCTTTCCAGAGACTCATATATTTTTCCGGCGAACCCGCTCCCGTTGTCACAACCGGAACTTTTTCTTCTGCCACCAGCTCTGCCACTTCTTTCGCATAAGGCTTATCAGCATAATATTGACGCCAAACGGCTTGTCGGTTCTTCTTTTCACTTCCTGAATCTGAGCGCGCACCCACTCGGCAGGCGCACTGGCTGCTCCGATGATCCCAAGCCCTCCGGCATTAGAAACTGCCGCTGCCAGATGACTCTCCGCAACCCAGGCCATACCTCCCTGTACAACAGGAGATTCAATCCCCAAAAGTGTGGTAATCTTTGTCTTCATGCCAGTATCCTTCCTTCTATTTGTGTGCTTCCAGATATTTTACAACGTCTCCTACTGTCTGAATCTGCTCCAGATCTTCCGACGGAATCTCTACCTCAAATGCTTCTTCAAACGCCATCACCATTTCAAACAGATCCAGAGAATCTGCTCCCAGATCTTCTTTAAAGGATGTCTCCTCTGTAATTGTTCCTGCGTCTGCTCCTAATGATTCTGCTGTAATTTCTTTGATTTTTTCTAACATAATTTTCTTCCTTTCTTTTACCATTCCAATAGACTTCCCGCCCAGGAAAGTCCTGCTCCAAATCCGGCAAGCACCAGCTTATCTCCCTTTTTGAGCAATCCTTTTTTGTTCCACTCATCCAGAAGAATGGGAATACTTGCCGCTGAGGTGTTTCCGTATTCCTGCAGGTTCATGGGAAATCTCGAAATATCCACTCCGGTCCGCTTTGCCGCAGCCTCAATGATCCTTCTGTTCGCCTGATGTAAAAAGAAATACGAAATTTCTTCTTTTTGGATCCGGGCTTTTTCAAGCAGCTCTTCCACAATTTCCGGCACCCTCCTGACTGCAAATTTAAATACGCTTTGTCCGTCCATCTGAATGTACGCTGCCTTTGCTTCATCCGGATGATCCCAGTTTTTTCTGTGCCGGCTGCATCCTGTCAGAACATCTCCTTTTGCGCCGTCCGAATGCGCAGCCTGCACAAACAGACCTTCCTTCGATTCGCGAAGCACCACAGCTCCGGCCCCGTCCCCGAATAAAATGCAGGTACTTCTGTCACTCCAGTCCACCATATGTGACATACTGTCCACACCGATCACCAGCACTGTCCTGTAAATTCCTGCCTGAATGTACGCCTGTGCAGTCTGAAGCGCAAACAAAAATCCACTGCACGCCGCATTCAGATCAAATCCCGCCGCATGCTCTGCATGAATCTCTCTTTGTACCTCACATGCCGTGCATGGAAAAACGTTCTCGGGTGTGGAGGTTGCCACCAGGATCAGATCCACATCCTCCGCCGGGATGTCTGACTGTGCAAGTGCTCTTTTCGCCGCCTCTGCCGCCATATACGAAGTCGTCTCATTCTCTGCAAGATGTCTTCTTGCAATTCCCGTCCGCTCGCGAATCCAGGCGTCATTCGTATCCACCAGATTTGCCAGCTCGTCATTTTCTACAATTCTGGCCGGCACATAGGAGCCGGTTCCGCATATTCTTCCTGTCATCTTTCTTCTCCATTATTTTTGTTTCAAAATATTTTTGCTTTAAAATACTTTGATAGTCAAACTATATCACAAAAAATAAATTTGTCAATCCTGTTTTTTCATTCTGCAACAATATGCTCCCTTTCTGAACAAGTAAGATATTAAATCTCACGTTCCCGAAAAGGAGCATACTTCTATTTATTTATCACTCTTTTTGTATTTTTTAATTGCCATAATCTCTTCATATACAACCCATGCTGCTAGTAAAATATCCACTCCTATCAGGCAGAATACCCATATCGGTGTACTCACGTCTTTAGCCATCGCATTTGAATTTGCAAGAGCATACAAAGTACCATGTGCTGCATTTCTCAATGCGTTAACTGTATTGGCAGAATCCAATTCGCTAAAGAAATCATCTGTCACACTGAATGCTAAAATCTTTGTTCCACCTGTGCGAATTGCATAGTCTGCACTCATCTGATACATTCCCATGTACGCATCTGTAATTACTGAACCTTGAAATCCCCATTCATCCCTAAGGACATTCATAAGCAATGCATCACTGCATCCTGTCCACTGAGTTCCTATCGAATTCATAGATGTCATTGTTCCCGTGGCTTTTCCTGCTTTCACACTTTCTTCAAAAGGTTTTAAATAAATCTCACGTATAGCCTGTTCTGTACTCCATGTACACAACCCTTTTTCACGGTGATTTTCCTGATCATTTAATGCAAAATGCTTCATGTAAACAATTAATCCCTGTTCTGTTGCCCCTCCTACTTCATTTCCTGCCATCAATGCAGAAAGTGTTCCATCCTCTGAATAATATTCAAAATTCCGTCCACTAAATGCACTTCTATGGATATTCATTCCCGGACCATACCATCCTGTTATTCCCAGCTCTTTAGCCTCCTTGCCAATCCGTTCTCCTTTCTGTTTTGCAAGTTCCTGATTCCACGTATTTGCAAGCATAACAGCTGATGGATAGTTAATTCCTGCACCTTCATTATAGTTGCTGTGAATTCCTGTTGGACCATCTGCATCTTCTGTGTTTGCCAGTCCGATACTTTCAAGTGCAATTGTATGGTATCCTCCATTTGCAGCCAGATTAAACATCTCCTCTGCAGTAAGCTGATCCAACAATTTTTCCCACTTTTCATCCTCATAGTCAAGACCTTGCAAATCCTTTAATTTTAGGTTATTGTCCGCTCCTGTAACAGGCATCTGTTCATCTCCCTGTTGAAAATTTGCCATATCAAAAGTGTATGCACTTCTGTAATCTGCAAGAGCCTCCTCTGACAATGAAAAGTCTTTTGGTGCTGCTGTTGCCGTTTCATAATTTGAAAACTGGTCTGTGCGACTCAGATATTCCACATCGCCCTCTGCAAATTTTAATTGATTTACAGCTGTCTTTTTATCACTGCTTCTCTTTCCATCGTTACTTTCATCATAAATAATATCTCTGTCTACCGTTGTTTTGTAGCTATCCAGTACGGTATGAGAATCACTACAAAGAGAAATTTCATATTCTCCTTCTTCAAGGACATAAGCGCCTTCTTCACTCTTAATACACGAGGAATCATATGATGCCATATCTTCATACAGAAATTCTATTTGTAATGTCTGCTCTTCTCCTGGTTCAAGAAGTTTCGTCTTTGCAAACTGCATCAAATTCATTGATGCCTTCTCGATTCCACCATTGTAATAAGGCGGAGTATAATAAATCTCTGCAGTATACTTTCCTGCTGTATCCCCTATATTTTTCACGTTGACCTGTAATGAAATTTTCTCTCCATTATCCTCTACCTTTGCAATTTCAGATTCAAATTCTGTATAAGACAGACCATATCCAAACGGATACTGCACTGTTTTTTCATAATTTATCAATCCTTCTTTTGCAGCAGTTTCGTAGAACTTATATCCCACATAAATGCCTTCGACATAATTTACAAACATGGAAATATTTTTCTCTCCACCTGTCACTTTTGCATAATTGTCATACATAAAGCTGCCATAATTCTTGCTGACTGGAGTATTATAGAGATCGTATACATATGTATCTGTAAGATGACCAGATG
>ENA-OQJX01000165-OQJX01000165.1-human-gut-metagenome-genome-assembly--contig:-NODE-165-length-43951-cov-2.760953_pt1 | contig 43951 bp, 46 predicted proteins | sample MGYA00242615_ERZ504782 | MGnify/ENA primary metagenome ERZ504782 (study PRJEB26092, sample SAMD00036354) | human gut metagenome | host: Homo sapiens | study: EMG produced TPA metagenomics assembly of... | reverse complement strand
TTCCTTTCTTTGTGGTTATAAGGACTACACCATTAGCGGCTCTGGCACCATAAATAGCAGCTGAAGTTGCATCCTTCAAGACTTCCATGCTTTCAATGTCGTTGGGATTTACACTGTTTATGTCGTCCATAGGCAGTCCGTCAATTACAAAAAGAGGATTAGAGTTTCCATTTGTACCAACACCACGAATTACCAGCTTCGGTGCTGTTCCTGGCTGACCGGAATTTGTCACAACGTTCACACCACTAACCCTACCGCTCAATGCATTCACGGCATTTGCTGGTTTAGATTGCAATAAATCATCGGAATCGATGCTACTGATAGCACCTGTTACAACACTTTTTTTCTTAACCTCATATCCTATTGCTACAACTTCCTCGAGTGCAATGGCAGATGTTTTTAATTGAACGTCTATCTTAGACTGACCTTTATACACTATATTCTGTGTATCATATCCTACGAAGCTATAAATCAATGTCGATTCCATTGGTACATTTTCCAAGATATAATTTCCGTCCAAATCAGAAATAATACCGTTTGTGGTACCTTTAACTAAAATACTTGCACCTATCACAGGTAAACCATCGGAGTCTGTTATACAACCGGTAACTTTCCCGTTCTGTGCATTTAATGGTAACTGAACGTTATAAGAATCAGCATACACATTAATGATAGTGTTCTGTTCATAATCTAGAGTTTTTTGTAATTAGTGTTTTTCTTAAAATAAAAAGTTTTGTTCTATCAGTTGCGCGCTACTTACTGACACTTGCAAATATATATACTATGTAATATAACCAAAGGGGAAAATTTCATTTAAATAGGGTGGGGAATAGATTAACTAAATATTTAAGGAAAATGGCTGTTAGAATCCATTCCCAGACTCCAACAGCCATTTTATCACTAACAATCGCCTGTTAATCAATATATTTTTCTGCCCATTTCCTTAAGATTTGCATCCCTGCCCAGTGGAACAAAAGTAAATCCGTATGAATAGCTTCCCTTCAGAAGACGCTTGTCTATTGAAGGACGGGCTTTCAGACTCCAGCTATCTGTTCCGCCCACTCCAGCCTGAACCAGGTCGATATTAAGAGTATTAGAATACAAGTCCTTTTCAAGTTCATTTATATGTTTAGCCTTATCAATCGCATTCTGCGACATCTCCCACACTGAGACAGATAGGGTTCATCACCGACAATCATCACACCTGCCTTATCCGACTGCAAGGCAAACCATCTCACGTCACAACGGTTTCCGTTTTCCTGCGGCATTACATAGTCAAATCCCAGAGCGGACACCTTGCAGTTATATATAGACACCATTGCAGAAGCTTTTCTGTCGGAATAGTTTTCCCATGGGCCACGTCCATAATATGTCACATCCGACAAACGATTGGTACATTCGCATTGCAATCCTACGCGCAACATTTCTGATATTTCAGGAGACTTCATCATTGAATAATGAACGCCTATTGTTCCGTCTGCTTTTACTTTATAATTCAAGGTAAGTCTCAGTCTTTCATCTATAGCCTTTAGCACCTTAACCTCAAGATTGCCTTCCGATTTGCGTACATCTATAGAAACTGTCTTTAGCTTTAATGGAGCATCTTTCCAGAATGCAAACAGTCTATCGACCTTCCATCCTCGCCAGTCATTGTCTGTTGACGCTCTCCAGAAGTTTGGTTTCAGAGCAGATGTGATGATACTTTCATTATCTATCTTATACTGACTGATATAACCATCACTGATATTCAGATAAAAGTTCTTTCCCTTCACGCTGATGTCTTTCTTGTTATCTGAATCGATTTCCATATCCAATGTAGTATCAACGCATTCTACTATCTTTGGTAAAGAAAGATACTTAAACTGTTCCCAGGCAACCTCGTATCCAGCTTTGGCATACAGATTGTCATTCTTGAGCCTGGCACTCAGGCATAACCAATATTCCGCACCGTCATCGGCCTTGAAATTCTGAATAGGAAGTTTTAGTTTACAGCTCTCACCAGCTGGTGTTGTCGGCACAATAATCTCACCTTCCTGCAATACACTGTCTTCGTCCTTCAATTGCCAAAAATAACGATACTCATCTGTTGAAAGGAAGAAGTTTCTGTTTTTCACAGTTATCTCTCCACTATAGACATTATCAGTTGTAAATGATACAGGAGCAAACACGTACTTGCATTCCTCAGTAGCAGGTTTAATGGAGCGGTCGGCACTGATAACACCATTTATACAGAAGTTTTGGTCGTTGTGCTCCCCTTTCTCATAGTCACCACCATAATTCCATGATTTCTTATTATATTTCCGTTCATTATCCAGCAATCCCTGGTCTATCCAGTCCCAAATATATCCGCCGGCAAGCGCATCATGAGAACGTATTGCATCCCAGTATTCTTTCAGCCCGCCGGTAGAGTTTCCCATAGAATGTGCATATTCACACATTATTATCGGACGGTTCATGACCGGATTCTTAGTCACTGCTATAAGCTCATCTACCATAGGATACATACGGCTAATGACATCTACGTATAAAGGATCATCGGGATTGGCATACACATAAAGCTCTTTCTTTGCCGGTTTGACATCTTCGTTCACATTAAAATCTATCTCACTCGTAACGATTGATGCTTCTTTACGTCCGATAGGTTTGTATAAAGGATTTTCCGGCTGACCTTGTGCTCCCTCATAATGAACAGGGCGGGTTGGGTCATAATCTTTCAACCATCCTGACAGGGCAGCATGATTAGGACCGCATCCAGACTCGTTACCCAACGACCACATGAACACAGAAGGATGGTTCCTGTCTCTTACAGCCATTCTTACCACTCTCTCCATGAATGGATTAATCCACTCAGGTCTGTTGGACAGATAGCCTCTTTGATGATGAGTTTCAAGATTAGCCTCATCCATTACGTATATACCATACTTATCGCACAATTCATAGAAATAGGGGTCGTTAGGATAGTGCGATGTGCGGACTGTATTGAAGTTATAACGCTTCATAAGCAGAACGTCTTCGAGCATCTCATCACGTGTAACGGTCTTACCTCCGGTCTCGCTATGGTCATGGCGGTTTACACCAATGAGTTTAATAGGAGTGTCATTCACCAGAATCTGATTACCTGTTATTTTAATATCCCTGAACCCTACCTTATTACTTCTCGCATCCACCACGTTGCCCTTTTTGTCTGTGAGCTTTATAACCAAAGTGTATAGATAAGGGTGTTCCGAATTCCATAGTTTTGGCTTAGAAACAATTCCCTCCATCATTCCGTAATAAACATTATCACGCTGAGGATAAGGTTCGTTCACCACATAATCGGCAGTAACGGTAATGTCTTTTCCAAACACCGGTTTCCCATCGGCATCATATAATTGGGCTGACAGATTCCATCCCTTCAAATCATCCATATTCTGATTTGTTATTTCCGGACGGATTTGTAACCGTGCTATATTCTTCCGGAAATCGATGCGTGTCCTTACTCCATAATCATATATTGCCACCTGCGGAATGGACATGATATATACTTCACGATGGATACCAGCCATTCGCCAGTGGTCGGCATCTTCCATATAACTTCCGTCGGTCCACTTATACACTTGCACCGCCAGTTTATTCTCCCCCTTCTTAACGTATTCGGTAATATCAAATTCAGTAGGCAGACAACTGTCTTCGGAATATCCCACCTTCTGTCCGTTTATCCATACATTAAATCCCGAATAGACGCCTCCGAAATGGAGTATAATCCTGTCGCTCTTCCACTTGTCAGGAACAACAAACTCCTTGATATAACACCCCGTCTGATTATTCCTGTCAATATATGGCGGACGAGCAGGGAAAGGATAAATAGTATTTGTATATATAGGATAGCCATATCCCTGCATCTCCCAACATGAAGGAACAGGAATAGTTTTCCATGATGATGAATTGTACTCCACTTTATAAAAACCGGCGGGAGCCAATGCCATATCCTCGGAAAAGTTAAACTTCCATTGGCCGTTCAACGACATATACTCCGATTTCTCTCTGTCTCCATCCAAAGCCCAATCCACTCTCCGGAAAGAATAAGTAGTACTGCGGGAAGGCAAACGGTTAATTCCGTTTATGGTCTGATTCTGCCATACATTCTGATTGTTTCTCCACTGATTGGCACCGTTGTCCGATGCAGACAGAAATTGCATCATGAAAAATAACACAGAAAATGAAAAAATAGATTTTAAGTTCAAGTTCATAAATTCGCATTTTAAGTTTCTATGCAAATATATAAGTATAACGAACAATGAATAGGGGGTATTTCTATCTATATAGAGTGGTATTTTTAAATATAAGCTTAGACTTTACAGAACATCGTCCGGAATACTATGCTATGTAGCACTCTATTTGAAATATTATATACACCATGACACAAATCTTTTCTGACAATTTTTATATATTCTCATCTTATCCCTTCCATCAAAGATAATCCCAATCCTGATTTGCCAGCCGCATTTATTCCTTTTTCAGGAGAATTTTCCTTATGGCTGACGCATGAAAATTCACCTGAAAAAGAATGCGGCGGCAAACGGATTAGAATTAAAGGAAAGATTACAGGGATTAACTGCGACCGACGTGACGCATAGCCGTAAATCAAAGGCGGCTATCCTTATATTCCATATATGGCCTCATAAATACTGTGAAAATCCACTTTCCCCAATAACAAAACATAGCCTGCTTATCAAATCCCGAAATAAGACAGGGATTTCAGCTCCCTCCGATCTGCATAGTCCAGTGGCTTAGCTATGCTTTTACTTATACTCTTCCTACTTCCTTTCATCCTTTTTTCCAACTGTTTTTACATTCTTTCCTATCCTTCATATGACATTTGATGACACCTGATGACATCTAATGCCATCTATTTGTAAATCAATTGTTTAATCAATTTATCATCTTACATTTGGACTGTGAAACAAATCAAGTAGTCACCCAAAACAAAAGATTATGGCACAAGAAAACAGTCCTGACAAGGAAAAAAGGCAAGGCCGGATAAAGAAACCGGAAAAGCCTTATGTGGAACAAATTAACGAATTTTTGCTGGTACATAACAAGAATGACCCAAAGGAATGTTTGGGAGTGATCAGCAAGGCGGACGAGAAAGGCAATTATCAGACGGTTACACCGGAGGAGAAGAATGAGAACTCATTTCTGAAATTCGACAAGAATTCGAGTATTCTCGAAAACTTCATCAAGAATTTTTGGAGCCAGCTGAAGGAGCCTACGCATTTCAGGCTTATCCGTATGACCTTCAATGATTACAAGCAGAACAAACAGGCTCTCAAGGATTTGGCCGAAGGTAAGAATACAGACGCGGTAAAGGAGTTTCTGAAACGCTATGAAATCGTACCGAAAGTAAACAATCAGAAAACAGTCAAACAAAAGAGGAGGAAACAACAATGGCAAAGAAGCAGGAACAGACAACGCAGGCTCAACCTGAACAGGTATCACAGGTGGAAGCTGCCGCACAGGGGCGCGAACAACAGGAACCGCAACGCCAGCAGACACCCACGTACCGCTACAACGAGAACATGATTAATTGGGAGGAACTGGGTAAGTTCGGCATATCCAAGGAAATGCTGGAGCAGTCTGGACAGCTTGACAGCATGTTGAAAGGATACAAGACCAACAGGACCATGCCGCTGACACTCAACATTCCTGGGGTACTGACCGCAAAGCTTGATGCACGCCTTTCATTCATATCCAACGGCGGGCAGGTCATGCTGGGCATCCACGGTATCAGAAAAGAACCGGAACTGGACCGTCCTTATTTCGGACATATCTTCACGGAAGAGGACAAGAAGAACCTGCGTGAGAGCGGGAACATGGGACGCGTGGCTGACCTTAACCTGCGTGGCAACACGACAGAGCCGTGTCTGATTTCCATCGACAAGAATACTAACGAACTTGTAGCCGTACGACAGGAGCATGTCTATATCCCGAATGAAATCAAAGGTGTGACTCTGACTCCGGATGAAATTCAGAAACTGAAAAACGGTGAACAGATATTCGTGGATGGCATGAAATCTAATCAAGGCAAGGAATTCAATGCCAATCTGCAATACAATGCGGAAAGAAGAGGCATCGAATTTATTTTCCCGAAAGACCAGGCTTTCAACCAGCAGACGCTTGGCGGTGTACCGCTTTCCCCCATGCAGCTCAAAGCGTTGAACGAAGGCCACACCATCCTTGTAGAGGATATGAAACGAAAGAACGGCGAACTGTTTTCATCCTTCGTTACCATGGATAAGGTAACAGGTGGTCTCCAATATACGCGCCACAATCCGGAAACGGGAGAAATCTACATACCAAAGGAAATCTGTTCGGTACAGCTCACACCGGAAGACAAGGAAGCGTTACGCAAAGGGCAGCCCATCTATCTTGAGAACATGATCAACCGTAAAGGTGAGGAATTCTCGTCTTTTGTCAAGCTGGACCTGGCAAGCGGAAGACCACAGTATTCCAGAACTCCGGACGGTTTCAACGAACGACAGGCACCTACCATCCCGGCTGAGGTTTACGGACACCTGCTTTCGGCACAGGAAAGAGCAAATCTTCAGGACGGAAAGGCCATCCTTGTAACGGGTATGAAAGGTCCCAACGGCAAACCGTTCGATTCCTATCTGAAAGTAAACGCAAACACCGGACAGCTGCAATATTTCCAGGAAAATCCAGATGTACGCCGTAATACCTCACAGCGTGCTTCACAGACTGACAATACCCAGCAGCAGGAACAGAAGAAGGGAGCAAAACAGGCTGTCTGACCTGAACGGGATTCAAATCATTCAAATCATCAATTACTAAAAAAGGAAAGAACATGAACAAGAACAATCATCATATCTACAAGGCTGAACAAATCGACTGGGAGAAACTGGAATCGGTAGGTATCAGCAAATCGCAAATTGATAAGGACGGAAACATGGACCTGCTCCTTCAGGGAGAGGAAACCAATGTCATGTCCATTAAAATCAAGACTCCTGTATTTTCACTGACCATGGACGCCACACTCAGTCTGATTGAAGACGAGAATGGAAATCCGGTCATCAGCGTAAACGGTATCAACCCTTCAAGTGAATAAATAAGAATCCATAATGTATCATCTCTCTTTCCATACGGTAAGTCCGTATGGAAAGATATAAAAACAGAATTTATCATGATTGCCATATTAACAGACAAACCAAGTGTAGGAAAAGAAATCGGAAGAATCATCGGTGCAACCAAAGTAAGAAACGGATATGTGGAAGGAAACGGCTACATGGTTACATGGACTTTCGGGAACATGCTGTCACTGGCCATGCCGAAGGACTACGGAACCCAAAAGCTGGAACGGAATGACTTTCCTTTCATCCCGTCCGAATTTGAACTGATGGTACGTCATACACGCACCGAGAACGGATGGATACCGGAGATTGATGCCGTACTCCAGCTTAAAGTAATCGAGAGGGTGTTTCAGGCATGTGACACCATCATTGCGGCTACCGATGCCAGCCGTGACGGGGAAATGACATTCCGCTATGTCTATCAATACCTGAACTGTACACAGCCTTGCTTCCGTCTGTGGATTTCCTCTCTTACCGACGAGTCTGTGCGTAAAGGCATGGAAAATCTGAAACCGGACAGTTGCTACGACAGCCTGTTCCTTGCTGCCGACAGCCGCAACAAGGCGGACTGGATTCTCGGAATCAACGCCAGCTATGCCATGTGCAAGGCGACTGGCTTTGGCAACAATTCCCTCGGGCGGGTACAGACACCGGTACTGGCCGCCATCAGCAGACGCTACCGTGAAAGGGAGAACCATATTTCATCGGACAGCTGGCCCATCTACATCAGCCTGCAAAAGGACGGTATCCTTTCAAGATGCGCCGCACACAGGATCTTCCCGACAAAGAATCCGCAACAATGTTTTCCAGGACTGCAAGCTGACACATCAGGCACAGATTACAGGTATCAGTCACAGCATTAAGGAAATACTTCCACCGGATCTACTTAACCTGACACAGTTGCAGAAAGAAGCGAACATCCGCTATGGTTATACCGCATCAGAGGTATATGACATCGCACAGGCCCTTTATGAAAAGAAACTGATTTCCTACCCAAGGACTTCCAGCCGTTATCTGACGGAGGATGTGTTTGACTCGCTTTCACCAATCATGGCGCGTCTGTTATCATGGGAGCTGTTCCCTGCCGCTAAAGGAACTGGAGGTATTGACATATCCAGTTTGTCCCGCCACGTAATAAGTGCAGAAAAAGCCAATGTACATCATGCCATCATCATTACAGGTATCCGTCCCGGAAATCTGTCCGAAAAGGAAATGCAGGTTTACAGACTTGTAGCCGGAAGGATGCTTGAAACATTCATGCTCCATGCCGCATAGAAACGACAAATGTTGAAGCGGTTTGTGCGGCACAACATTTCAAGGCCGAACAAACAAGAATCATTGAAGCCGGCTGGCATGATGTGTTCATGCGTTCCGACATGGTTCCAAAATCAGGATATTCTGTCAATGAACTCCCCGAAGTGGAGAAAAGTGATACTCTGAATGTATGCGGATGCAACATGGTACACAAGAAACAGCTGCCGGTAAATCCGTTCACGGATGCAGAACTGGTGGAATACATGGAACAGAACGGACTGGGCACGGTATCCTCACGTACCAATATCATCCGTACACTGGTTAACCGTAAGTATATCCGTTATTCAGGGAAATATATCGTTCCGACCCCGAAAGGCATGTTCACCTACGAAACCATCCGTGGAAAGAAAATTGCGGATACTTCACTCACCGCAGACTGGGAAAAACAGCTGGCCGGACTTGAAAGCGGAATGATAACCGGACAGGACTTCCTGAACAGGATCAGACTCTCGCCAAGGAAATGACTGATGACATTTTCAACACCTATTCCACAAAAGAAGAATAACATCTATACCTAATCAACCAAGAGAATGCAGGCCTGAAGGTCTGCATTTTTTTGTATCCGTACAGAAAAGAATCTGTTTTTCCGCTTTTAAGCGGCAAAGGTCTTGAATTGCCTGCCTTTTGCCGCAAGGCTGCCCTGAAGGGCTTGGCTGGACAGGAAAAAATCATCCTCGCTACGCTCCGGTATTTTTTCCTGCCAGGCCTTGCGCAAAAAGGCAATCCAAGAGGCCGGAGGCTATAAAATCGGGAAAACACATCCCGATGGGATTATTCATTCATAAAATTAAGGATTATGAAACTACAGATTATCGAAAGTATCAGCAAGCATGCGGTAACCCTGGTACTGGTTATCGGAATACTTATGCTGACAGACAAAGGTATCATGCCTACCGGTATTATTGCAATGCTCCTGCTCACCGGAGGAATCATAGGATTTCTTTTCAGAGCTCTTCTACTGATTGTAAGGATAGCATTTATCTTTTTCATTGTCGAACTCCTGTTTTTCTAACCAATAAAACCTACAGATATGAAAACAAGTACATGTATATCTTCTGCTCCTGTCATGCCGGCTGTATGGCCACAGAGTGAACATATCAGACCGGTCAAAAGACGTCTGCCCAATACAGTTGATGAGCCTAAAAACATCGGCTACTATCTGGAATCGCTGCGTGATATTGCAAGCAGACCGGACAGGGAGGATGTCCTGAAAGAATTCTTCAAGGAAACTTATGTATAACCATAAAATTTTTCAATTATGTTTTTCAATCAATTTATCAGATGATTACAGCAGGTACGGATCTGAACATCAATATCCGTAAAGTGGACAACAGCCTGAGCGTAGCAGTCATGCCAAGGCGGAACAGCCTGAAAGAGGATACGCGGCAGAACATGGTGCCGCTGGTAGTGAACGGAACACCGGCAGAACTGGATATGGGCTTCCTGCAGACGATACTACAACCGATACAGAAGGTACAGGGGTTGCTTGTCAATGCGGAAAATTTCGAGAAACAGGCAGAAAAGGCTACATCACAGGCCAAATCATCCAAGGCTCCTACAGTACCGGCCGAATCAAAGGAAGCCAGGGAAAAACGTGAAAAGATGGAAAAGCTCCTCAAGAAGGCTGATGATGCGACTGCCGCAAAAAGGTTCTCCGAAGCAATGACATGGCTGAAACAGGCACGGGTACTGGCTCCTTCAGAAAAACAGAAGGAGATTGACGAAAAGATGCAGGAAGTACAGAAACAGGCCAGTGCAGGAAGCCTGTTCGGTATGGCAGAGGAACCGGCGCTGGTAATTCCCCAACCACAAGGCAGCATGAACGGTCAGCCACAGCCCGGTATGCAAACAAGCATATTCCCGGAGCAACCAACCCATACTATGAATCCTGAACCTGTCATGCAGCCTGCTCCACAGCAGATTCCACAAGAAATGCCCCAACAGGTACATGACACGAATGGAGCATATATCCAACCGGCTCCAAACCGTCCCGTGATGCAAGGAACAGGTATGCCACAAGGTGCAACAATGCAGACTTATCCGCAGCAGCCGGCATACCATCCCGAAACAGTTCCTTATCCACCACGACAGCCACAGCAACCGGCAAACAGCCATATACCAAACGGAACGGTACAAGTGCAGAACGGAAACGGACGGGAATACCAGGCTGTACCGGCTGCCCATGATACATTCTGCTTCGATCCGGAAGACGAGAATGACAGGGAACTTCTAAGAGAGGACCCATATGCGGAATATCCGGATTTTCCGGCTGAGTACCGGATGAAGGACGAGGCACAGGTAGAAATGATATACTGCTGATATGCACAATAAACGATTTGTAAAACCAATAAACTATAAACAATATGGCACTGGAAATTAAAGGTATGAAAAGAGTCTTCAAAATGAGGAAGAACAGTAAGGAAATCGTACTGGACGATCCGAACGTAAACATGTCTCCGGCTGAAGTGATGGATTTCTATTCAATGAACTATCCGGAACTGACCACCGCGACCGTACATGGACCGGAAATCGAAGATGACCGGGCGGTATATGAATTCAAGACAACCATCGGAGTGAAAGGGTAAGGACATGAAAAAAGGACAACGTAAAAATGAGAAACCATGTACACAACTTACGGAACGGGCTTTGGAAAATTTAGCCAGACTTATCATATCGGAACTCGAAAACACGGACGTAAGCCGGGGCATCAGAAGCAGGAAGAAAAGAAAACTCCCTCCTGCAGAAAACCTTATGGTTTTCTGAACACGAGAATACCTTCCATCGCTCCCAATCTGTATGTGGAGAATGACAGGGATGCAACGGTAAATGTCACCACCAAAGAGAATCTTGATTTCCTGTACCGTTCAGCCATGAAGTATGCGCAGCTCCTGGATGTGGAGCTGCCATACCATCCTACAGGCAGGACTTCCATAAGAGAAAAAATATGCCTGCTATATAATGCGCTGGATTCCATAGTATCTCATCATGTAAATCTGGAACTTGTCGGTGACAGGCTCCAGTTCTGTATCTATCATTTCCATGAATGGCCTGATTACACCCTGTTCCTGATACCGATAGATTTTACAGAAAGACTGAAAGGTGAAATTAAAAAGATTACACTGGAGTTCATCAGAAGGTTCATCAAGTATCACAGGATGATGGATATAACCGATACCCCTTATTTTGAGATGTCGGAAGTCTGTATCGATTATGTGGACTTTGAACAGCTCGATGAGGAAGAGAAAAAGGATTTGTACAGAAAGGAAAAGCTTTTCAGGTCATATGAGAAAGGGAGAATCCACAGGAAGCTGTGCCGGATGTACTCCAGAGCTTTCTGCAGGAATCTGGAAGAACATATCAGCAACTGTAATCCTTCCAGCGACAAAGAAAGAAGACTTATGGAACTGATTACCGAAGGGATGTCCCTGATTGCAAAGGACAGCCCTTATATCTTGAATTATGACTATGATTTTGCAAGCGAAAAGGAAAGGGATTTCGAACCGCCACCGCTCGAATATCAGATTCTGCTTACATATTCCATTACGGATACGGTTACCAAAGACATGGAAAGCTGTTTCAGTACTGATTGTCAGGAGACATATAACCAGACTCCCGTATCATTTACCTTCATCACACCGGAAACAGAGGAACTTTTCAAACCGGACAACTATCCGGAGCGTTTCTCCAGTTGGTTTGAGAAATTTGTAGAACATGTTACCTATAATTTATAAACATCATGAATGAACTGACAAAAAACATACAGAAAATGATGGTACCGAAGGCGGCTATCATAGCCTACAAATATGAAGACAGAAGAAATTTTGATACCAGGTACTTCATAGAATTGCGTCCCATCGGAAAAAACGGACAGATGGGAGCAGGTATCCCCGTCACATACGAATTCATGAATACCCTACTGGAATCCTATACGGAGGAAATGAGCGGGATACCGGCAGGCAGAGTCCCCGAAAACATGCTGGCCTGCAATCCAAGAAAAGGACAGGAAGAATATATCTGGTACAATCCGCCCGGAAAGAGACAGATGTTCTTTCACAAGGATCTCAATATACAGGACGGCATGTTCAATCTGCCGGGAATTGTCTACCATGTAAAAAACGGAAGCATGGACGTATTCGCCTTCAAGGGAAAACGTCCGGTGGAGACGACTCCGCTGTTCCGTGCCCCGTTCTTCAACGTGACCGGATCAAGTGTCTGCCTTGGCAGCAGTTCTTTGGAAAAGCCACAGAACCCGACTTTCCTTTCCCTGCTGGAATACTGGGAAAAACGGTTCTGGCTGACTGAATTCTCCCATCTGGGAGGAAATGTGAATCCTACCGTTTCAAATCTTGTCATCGTTACCGAGAACATAAGAAACAATCCGTTCGACATGAACGAACTCAAGCCCATGAATAAAAAACTTAAAGACATACTTCCATGAAAAAGATACATTTTACAGACCGCTACCTGCTCAATCCGCGTCATCCGGTAACGGTATTCGTCATCGGAGCCGGAGGTACCGGCTCACAAGTGATAACCAATCTGGCACGCATGAGCATGGCACTTCAGGCATTAGGTCATCCGGGACTGCATGTCACCGTATTCGATCCCGACACAGTAAGCCAGGCCAATATAGGACGCCAGCTTTCAGTGAAACAGAACTGGGACTGAACAAAGCCGTATCACTAGTCACACGCATCAACTGTTTCTTCGGATACGCATGGACTGCCGAACCGCAATGCTTCCCCACCAGGAACTTTTCTGGAGAAAGCACAGCAAATATCATCATTACCTGTACGGACAATATACGTTCACGTCTTACACTTTGGAAGTTCCTGAAGAAAGTCCGCAAAGAAAACTTCAGTGACCATTCCGCTCCCATATACTGGATGGATTTCGGAAACAGCCAGACAAAAGGACAGGTCATCATCGGAACGGTACGTGAGAAAGTTCTCCAACCTTCTTCACAGGAATATATTCCCATGCCTAAAATGAATGTCATCACCGAGGAAGTGGACTATGCAAAAATCAAGGAAAAAGAATCGGGACCAAGCTGTTCTCTCGCGGAAGCTTTGGAAAAACAGGATCTGTTCATTAACTCCACACTGGCACATATCGGATGTGACATATTATGGAGAATGTTTAAGGAAGGAAAAACACTATATCGCGGTGCCTATGTCAATCTGGAAACATTGAAAGTGACCGCAATCCCGGTATAATGCATAAGTGACCGTATGTATCATCTTTCCATCAGAATACGGTCACTTATTCTATTTGCTACTTATTATTTACTATGTTCTTACCTCGCTGGAGAAGGAAACTCTGTATCTCCGAGGCGAGATAGAATGATTTCCCGTTCTTTTCAACCGAGTAATATTTAATCTTGCCCTCTTGCCTGTAACGTGCCAATGTTCTTTGTGACACACCAAGGAGTTCTGCCAGATCCACATTATCAAGCAGTCTGTCTCCGTTCATACATTCTTTCAGACGGTTCATCTGATCCAGTTTCTTTTCAATGCGGGCAAATCCCTCTATCATAGTTCCTATCAGTCTTTCGAGTATCTCATTATCTATATATGACATAATTCCAATATTATAAGTGAATAAATCGATACTCTCTTCGTGCGCACTCTAAGAGTATATACTTATAGTAATGAAAATAGTATGCCTAAATCTGAGACAAAGACCGATATGCTTATAAATCCATGATAATCAAGTATATAAAATTTTACTATTTTATGTTGATGTAAACCAAAAGTGTAAACTATGTAATACGAAATTGAAAACAGGTTAACACAAATACAAGTCTTGATATTTGATGCTACCTGAAGACATCTGATGACAACATTTTGTACTTTATACATATTCAAAATACATTTGTACAAACTCAAAAATCTTTTGGATATGGAAATCATTGGAATTGAAACGGCCACATATGAAAAGACATTAAAGGAAATCGAAAATTTCCTTGATACTATTGATAAATTGATAACTGCTTCTTCACATAAAACGATAGGAGAATGGTTGGATAATCAAGAAGTTTGCCTGATTCTTAAAATCGCTCCCCGAACGTTACAGAATCTTAGAGATACAGACCAAATCTCTTATTCTCAAATTGGGAAAAAGATTTATTATAAAAAGAAGATATTCAGAAATTTATAGAAAAGCATAACAGTCATGAGCAAAGTAATCACACAAGATAATGAACAAATTCTTCAGATATACAATAGACTCAAAGAAACGCTTATGAGACTTGAAAGTATTCTGAAAGACAATACCCCAACACTCAATGGGCATAGATATATGAATGATTCGGAACTGGCTAATTACCTTAAAGTATCAAGACGCACTTTACAAGAATATAGGAATAATGGAATTTTATCCTATTATCAGATTGGAGGTAAAATACTTTATCGTGAATCTGATATAAAAGAAACTTCTTGAAAAAAACAGGCAAGAGGCATTCCAGTAAACATTTCTTGTGGTATTCGTTGATTTTCAAAAGAAAAATCAGTATCTTTGCATTACTGACAAAGAGTTGTATCTCAGTGCAGAACAAAGAAGTTCAATCGAGGTGAAATAGGTGGACTAAATGGTAAGCTACAAGATAAGTAATTGATTATTAGCGATAAAAAATATAAGGTTCCGCCCCCAGGCGGATCACGAAACATAAAATTAATCCCTTGATAATCAGTCGTTATCAAGGGATTTTTATTTTAATATTCTTCACATATACTTATTCTACAAGCATAGAGCGACACGGTAATTCGATTATAAAAGTAGTACCTATCCCCAGTTGGGAATCGACTAATATCCGCCCGTTCATCTTCTCGACGATCAGTTTGCAGATAGGTAAGCCCAGACCGGCCCCTTGAGCAAAGGAATCCAATTTCTCAAACCTTTCGAATATCTTTTCAAGCATATTCTGCGGGATGCCCCGACCGGTATCTTTAACACCGATTCTGACAGATTGGTGGTCTACCTCATAGAAGACTTCCACATGTCCGGTGGTAGTGTTCTTTAAGGCATTCGAAAGGAAATTACTCAAGATCTGTTTGATACGCAATTTGTCCAGTTCTACCAGAGAATCATGTGCCGGATAGTTAGTCAGAAGTTCAACGCCGGATGGTACTTGATGAGCATACTCCGCTACACTCTCGTCAAGAAGCTCGGTAAGGTTAACCCAGTCCGGACGCAATTCCAGATAACCGGATTCTATTTTAGAAAGATCAATTACATCATTAATCAGATTTAATAATAGTTTGTTGTTATGTCCAATCAGAGAATTATATAGTTCCTTTTCCGCTGCATTTTCCGTACTAGTCAACAGGCTTGAAAAGCCGACAATAGCATTTAAAGGAGTACGGATTTCATGACTCATATTAGCCAGGAAAGCAGACTTTAACCGATCGGACGCTTCAGCTTTATCACGTGCCTTGACAAGCATTTCTTCTGTCCTTTTCAGTTCTGTGATATCATAATTGATGCTGATAATTTCGATAATCCGGTCCTGCGGGGCATATTTCTTTACTAACAGATTGACATGCGTCCATGTGTATGTGCCATCCTCCCTAAGGACACGCATCTCTTTGCTAAGTTTGGTAGTAAGTCCCTTTCGTGCGTCGTCCAAAAACCGAATCAACAAGGCACGGTCATCAGGGTGGAAATGCCGGTATGTGCCAAAGATGTCGGACAACGGAGTTTCATCCGCTTCACCCACATTTCTGTACCAGCTTTTTTGGGCATAGCCGTGTCCACTCAAAATATTGAAATGAGCATAACCGACCTTGGCATAATCACCGACCAATTCAAAAAACTCCTCAAACTCCTGAATCTTATTATAGGCTACCGTTGTTTCTGTCTTATCCGCATTAATCAATAGATAGTTTATTGGCTGATGCTCACTATTATATAATGTAGTCACTTTAGTCATCAGATCAATCGTACCCTGTTTTTGGGTATTCTGATAATACGATCCGACCTTCGAGAAGTCATAACGGAAAGTAAAGTCGGCGTCTTCATTTTTCTTCAGCCGTTCTTTCATTTCTTTCGGAAAAATAGGATTATCAAAAATATTGATACCCAATACGTCTTCTTTCTTCTCTATATGAAACATTTCTAATTCCTTATCGTTCAGATCCACCAATACCCCATCCATATCGTATAATTCGATACCAATAGGCAAATACTTGAAAATGTTAGATAAGAGACGCTCACTGTATTGCAAAGCTTGGTAAGCAGATGCCATATCAGGACCATCTTGCACTTCGGATATACCATAAATGATTTCGTTTCCGTCTTCATCCGTTTCTTGAAAGCATACCTTGCTACGTACCCAAACAGCTCCTTTCACCGTATCAAGCAAATACACCACCTCCGGCCGTTGATACACACCATAAGAATGAACTGTTGTAGAAAGTTGTTCCTCTTTCTGAATACGTTTATTGAAATCTTCAAAACTAATAACTCCGGTCTGATCCAGACCTAATAACTCTACTATAAAGTCAGAACATTCATAATTCGCAGTTGATAAATTGGCTTTCCACCATCCCATATTAGCGTTAGCCATCAACTGCGAGAAAAAGGTAAAATCTTGTAGTCTATTCATAACGCTATTTATCATTTTATTATTTTTCGGGCGCAAAAATATAGATTAGCGACAAATCTAAACTTTCAGAAAGACACTTTTTTAGCATATTATAAGAAGATTATTTGTGATTAAACTAAAAAATTTCCGGTTAAAACTTTCTCCAAAAGAGATTATTTCAACCGGAAATTTTACAATCGTCAAGTTCCTTATTTTACTTTTTCAAGGACTGATAAACAGCTTTTGCCATCACTTTAGCCCCTTCTTCATTCGGATGGATCTTATCCGGAAACAGTTGGGGCATTCCATCCATTGCTGCGTGAAGATCGATGACAGACAAGTTATTTTTCTTGGCAACCTTCTTTATCATCGGAATGATTTGTTTAGAGATGATATCATCGTTGATATTATCACCGGTCTGATAGGCTTTAGAAGGATAACAAAGATAAATCTTCGGTTGAGCTGGCAACGCTTTGAAAGCATCGACCATTGTTTGCAGATCTTTCGTGAAGTCGGCCTTATACTTCCAGTTAAATGATTTACTGTCATTCGTACCCAACTTGATAACAACGATATTAGGATTGAAAGCCAGCGCATCCTGATAAGCCTTTTCATTCATATAAGGATGATCGCCCTTGTTCAGCAGAGTGCGGGCACTGACTCCGAAATTCTTTACCCAATAAGCCTCTCCCAACATACGGCTCAACACGGCCGGATAACTGTCACGACCACGATTCTTGATACGTGCTCCATACGTAATACTATTTCCAATGCAAGCTACACGGATAGCATCTTTATGAGGTACTTTGAAACTACGGAGCCAAGACGTCAGTTCGTCCAGCATTTCATTCTTATAGAGGAAACCCTCGCGAATTCCCCATCCATGTCCGCCGGAAGGATAAATATGAAGCACTGAAGGAACATTGTTCTTGTTCAGCGCCAAATAATAATTAACTCCGTTAGCAGGCGGAACGACTTTATCATCATCACTATATACGATAAAAGCACGCGGTGTATCTTTCGTCACTTGCTTTTCATTAGAATATTCAAGTTCCAATTCAGCAGAAGCATCTTTTCCCAAAAGGTTGTCGTGAGAGCCCCTATGGGTATAAGATTTATCCATCGTAATCACAGGATAAGAAAAGAATCTGAAAGTTCGGACGAAGTTCGGGCTTGGCATGAGTGGCAATGGTAGAAGCCAGATGTCCACCGGCAGAAGAGCCCATGATACCAATGTCATTCGGGTTCAAATTCCAGACATCGGCACTGTCACGTACCAATTTCATTGCTGCTTCAGCATCCGAAATGGGTAATGTACGATCACCGTTCGGCATCCGGTATTTTAGCACAATCAATGCAATACCTTGTTTATTAAAGTAGGGAGCCCAATCACAGCCTTCGTGTTCGAATGCCAAATGTGAATATCCACCTCCCGGACACGCAACCACAGCACGCCCCGTTGCCAGTTCCGGCGCAGGAAGGAATACGCGAAGTGAAGGTTGTTCAATATCAAAAGGTTTCGGAGCATTTTGCGCTACCACTCGTGAACCAGCAAAAAAGAGAAGCAGCAAGATAAAAATAGTAGAAAATTTCTGTTTCATAGTATCTATGTACTTTGATTAATGAATAATTAGATGCGCGAAGATAGTAATTTTGCGTATCTTTGCAGCCCATTTTGATTAGAAAAATTATATGCAAGGAATAAAGAATCTGACACAAGGCCCTATCAATCGTCAACTGTTTAATCTGGCAATGCCGATCATGGCAACGTCGTTTATCCAAATGGCATATAGCTCACAGATATGGCGTGGGTAGGACGACTGGGAAGTGAAGCCGTAGCCGCCATCGGTTCTGTCGGAATCCTGACCTGGATGTCCGGTTCTATCTCCTTATTAAATAAGGTGGGATCTGAAGTGAGTGTCGGACAATCCATCGGTGCGCAAAGCCAGGAAGATGCCCGCAGTTTCGCATCTCATAACATCACGATTGCTTTGATTATTTCCATCTGTTGGGGCACACTCCTTTTTATATTTGCAGAACCTATCATACGCATCTATGAACTCGAAGATCATATTACGGCCAATGCCATCCAATATCTACGGATTATTTCTACCGGATTGCCTTTTATTTTCCTTTCCGCTGCTTTCACCGGAATTTATAATGCGGCAGGGCGCAGTAAAGTCCCGTTCTTTATCAGCGGCACAGGATTGATACTGAACATCATTCTGGACCCGCTCTTCATTTTCGGTTTCGGGCTGGGAACCAATGGTGCGGCATACGCTACCTGGATTGCGGAAGCAAGTGTTTTCCTGATTTTCGTTTATCAATTGCGTTGCCGGGATGCTCTGCTTGGCGGTTTCCCTTTCTTCACGCGGCTAAAGAAAAAATATACACGGAGAATCTTTAAACTGGGATTGCCCGTGGCTACTTTGAATACGTTATTTGCTTTCGTCAATATGTTCCTTTGCCGCACCGCCTCGGAACAGGGAGGACACATCGGCCTGATGACTTTCACCACCGGAGGGCAAATTGAAGCAATCACTTGGAATACCTCACAGGGATTCTCCACCGCTCTAAGTGCCTTCATCGCCCAAAACTACGCCGCCGGACGAGTGGAACGGGTACTTAGAGCCTGGTATACGACTTTATGGATGACGGGAATCTTCGGAACATTCTGCACATTACTATTCGTTTTCTTCGGGAATGAAGTTTTTGCCATATTCGTCCCCGAACAGGCGGCCTACGAAGCCGGAGGTGTGTTCCTCCGTATCGACGGATATTCGCAACTTTTTATGATGCTCGAAATCACCATGCAGGGAGTATTCTACGGCATCGGACGCACCATCTCCTGCCATTATCAGCATCAGTTGCAACTATATGCGTATTCCGCTTGCCATCCTGTTTGTACGGATGGGCATGGGAGTGGAAGGAATCTGGTGGGCAGTCTGCGTCACCACGGTTGCCAAAGGGTTAATTCTTTTGAGTTGGTTCATTATTATTAAAAAGAAGTGTTTGAGTGTTCCTTCAACGATAAAAGGATAATTATCATTTCCCTTTATTAACAAACAAAGGGGCTCTTCCGAGTTATTTTAACTTAAAAAGTACACGCTTGCCAAATAATATGTATCTTTGCATTGTTATTAATAATGCGAAGTGATTCGTATAAAAACATTTTTTATAAACCAATTAAAAAACATCAACATTATGAACAAGATGAAATTTATGGTTCTCTTCATGAGTATTGCCATGATATTTGGTAGCTGTGGAAGTATGAACAACACTGGTAAAGGTGCTGCTATCGGTGGTGGTTCGGGTGCTGCACTAGGTGCGATCCTGGGAGGTGTTATCGGTAAAGGTAAAGGTGCTGCTATCGGTGCTGCTATTGGTACGGCAGTAGGTGCAGGTACAGGTGCTCTTATCGGTAAGAAGATGGACAAAGCAGCAGCAGAAGCAAAACAAATTGAAGGCGCACAAGTAGAACAGATAACAGACAACAACGGATTGCAAGCCGTGAAAGTAACATTCGACTCGGGTATTCTTTTCACTACCGGTAATGCAAATCTAAGTGCTGCTGCTAAATCTGCTTTAAGCAAGTTTGCCAACAATGTGCTCAACCAGAACCGGGATATGGACGTGTCTATCTACGGATATACCGACAACCAGGGCTGGAAAAACAGTACTGCTGCACAAAGCCAGCAAAAGAACCTGAACTTATCACAAGAACGTGCGCAAAGCGTGTCCAGTTACTTGTTGAGTTGCGGTGTTTCCACCAATCAAATCAAGAGTGTACAAGGAATGGGTGAAAGCGATCCCGTTGCAAGCAATGACACTGCTGCCGGTCGCGAACAAAACCGTCGTGTAGAAGTATACATGTACGCAAGTGAACAAATGATTAGAGATGCACAAGCAGCTACTCATTAAAAAATTACTGCGCTATACGCGCAACCTGCTGATTTTCTTCTTTACATCAACACTACTGGCAGTGATTATTTATCGTTTCATGCCGGTTTATGTAACTCCATTGATGGTTATCCGAAGCGTTCAGCAAGTTTTTTCAGGAGATAAACCCACGTGGAAGCACACGTGGGTTTCTTTTGATAAGATATCTCCCAACCTGCCGATGGCGGTCATAGCTCCGAAGACAACCGTTTTGCCGAACACAACGGGTTCGACCTCGTAGAAATCAAGAAAGCGATGAAAGAAAACGAAACACGCAAACGGAAACGGGGAGCAAGCACCATCAGTCAGCAGACAGCCAAGAATGTATTCTTATGGCCGCAATCGTCGTGGGTACGCAAAGGGCTCGAAGTCTACTTTACGTTTCTCATCGAACTCTTCTGGTCGAAAGAGCGAATCATGGAAGTCTATCTCAACTCTATAGAAATGGGAAATGGCATCTACGGCGCACAAGCAACCGCAAAAAATAAGTTCGGAACAACAGCCGACAAGCTGACCCGGGGACAATGTGCACTCATCGCCGCCACCCTCCCCAACCCAATACGATTTAACTCGGCGAAACCTTCGTCATACATACTAAAACGACAAAGTCAGATATTACGGCTGATGAATCTGGTTCCTAAATTCCCACCGGAAGAGAAGGCCGTTGAAAAGAAAAAAAGCAAAAAAAAGAAAAGCAAATAACAAGAAAGAATTTATAACCTAGTTTAATTTACGATTAGACGAATAGGTGATTTACGATTAGACAATTTACGATGTACGATTGAAATAACTTTTGGAATTATAAGTACTTATCTTTGCATAAGTATCTCCTCATTCACAATTCAAATTTCAATCGTACATCGTAAATCGTTTAATCGTAAATAAAATTAGGTTATAAAAAGGAAGGAGCAATGAGAATCTATCTCTTTGCTCCTTCTGCTAATAAGCTTGTTTGTATGCGTTATCCTCATTTATACAAAATCTTTCAATTCCTGTTGTAAACGTTGACGTGTGAAGAATATGCGGCTCTTCACTGTGCCTAATGGTAATCCTAATTTCTCTGCGATTTCGCGGTATTTAAAACCAGATACGTGCATAGAGAAAGGAATCTTATACTCCCGGGGGAGTGCGTTGACGATGCGGTGCATTTCTTTCAGGTCGTAAGCACCTTCCGTACTTTCAAATCCTGAATCTTGTGGCAGATTTAAGTGATAATAATTATCGGTTGTGTCAACAAAAGTTTGATCGCGTACTATTTTACGGTAGTTATTTATAAAGATGTTACGCATGATAGTGTACATCCATCCTTTGAAATTTGTGTCCGGAACATATTTTTCTTCATTATCTAATGCTTTTAAAGATGTTTCCTGCAATAAGTCATTTGCTTCTTCACGGTTGGCCGTCAATTTATAAGCAAAACGAAGCAACTCTTCCTGTACTCCAATTAAATCTTTTCTGAAACTTAAACTTTTCATACTTTAATGGTTTTATGGTTAATATTCGTTTTTCTCGATGTTTGCAAGTTTAAAGGTATTTTGCTTATCAAGCAGGGTAGAATCCGTTATTTTTTAGGGGGACATTCTATCAAATGACAGATTTTAGGTGCTTTCTGATAGTTTTTAGGTGGTATTTGCGAAATTTATCCCCTACTGCTTGGTTAAAAGAACCAAATAGATTACTTTTGATTTTATATTATTAAATAAAACAAAAAGCTATGACCATACTTATTATTGTAGGGATTATTGTATTACTGGGCATCATCTTTGCTTCCATGTACAACTCATTAGTGAAATTGAGAAACAATCGTGAAAATGCGTTCGCCGACATCGATGTACAGTTGAAACAACGCCATGATCTCATTCCCCAACTGGTAGACACCGTGAAAGGATATGCCGCACATGAAAAGGAAACGCTCGACCGGGTGATTCAGGCACGTAACGGTGCAGTGGCGCAAAAACGATTGATGATAAGATAGCTGCCGAAAACCAGTTAAGCTCTGCTCTTGCAGGATTGAAAATCACTCTCGAGGCTTATCCCGATTTGAAAGCTAATCAGAATTTCCTGCAATTACAGGAAGAAATTGCTGATGTAGAGAATAAACTGGCTGCTGTCCGCCGTTACTTCAACTCGGCAACTAAAGAATATAATAACGCCGTACAGACATTCCCATCGAATATAGTGGCAGGAATGACCGGATTCCAAAGAGAAATCATGTTCGACCTGGGGAAGAATGAACGTGCGAATCTGGATCAGGCACCTAAAATAAGTTTCTAAACTCTTTATTCACACCATCCACTCAATTACAAAAGTTGAACACGCATGCAATACATCGGAATCCAAACACAGCAGAGCCGGAATAATCTGCGCTCTGCGTTTCTACTGTTCCTGTTTCCCTGTCTCGTGGCAGCACTCCTCTATTTATCCTGCTATCTGTTGGTTCTTTTTGGATACGGAAAGAGTATGGAAATAGAAATAATGCCAATGGTCAATCATTTCTTCCTCTCTTCATTGCCATACACCATGGGAATCGTAATCATCTGGTTTCTGATTGCCTATTGGGCCAACACAAGCATTATCAATTCTGCCACCGGTTCCAAACCGCTGGATCGTATAGAGAATAAGCGCGTTTACAACCTGGTGGAAAACCTATGTATGTCGCAAGGCATGAAGATGCCGAAAATCAATATCATCTATGACAGTTCTCTGAATGCATTTGCAAGCGGCATCAATGAACGTACATACACTGTTACCCTCTCGGAAGGTATCATCAAAAAACTGAATGATGAAGAACTGGAAGCAGTGATTGCGCATGAGCTAAGTCATATCCGCAACCGTGACGTGCGCTTGCTGATAATATCCATCGTCTTTGTTGGTATCTTCTCCATGCTGACAGAAATCACATTATATACCATCACGCACATACGTGTACGCAGCAACAGCAAAGGTAGTGGCGGCATTTTTCTTTTCATTCTACTCGCTTTAGTGATAGCTGTCATCGGTTATCTTTTCTCAAGCCTGATGCGTTTTGCCATTTCACGCAAACGCGAATACATGGCAGACGCGGGATCGGCAGAAATGACGAAGAATCCGTTGGCACTGGCCAGTGCTCTCCGCAAAATATCGGCAGATCCTGCCATCGAGGCAGTAGAAAGGAAAGACGTGGCGCAATTATTTATACAGAATCCTAAAAAGAAATCGAAAAGTATATTCAGCGGAATCAACGGATTGTTTGCCACTCATCCTCCCATTGAAAAACGAATTGAAATACTGGAACAGTTCTAAAAGCCTGTTCTAATTTTCTTCCCAAGCGTTTTTATTCAAAAGTTGATTATGCCCTTAATTGGTCTAAACTTATAAATAACAGGGATTTCTGTTTAATTTTCATTAAAGGAAACAGAACTATCCCTGTCTTTTTCTTATATTTGGTTGTTATACATATATACATCAACCTAAATACAACTGATATGAGAACGAAGAAACAAATCTTTATGCTGTTACTAGCCTTGCTAGTGGGCATCCCTACCCTTTCGGCTCAAAGTAAAAAGGAAAAGAAAGAACAGAAGAAAGAAGCCGTAAAGAAGCTGATTGAATCTGAAAACTACAAGATAGATGTCAACACCGCCATGCCGATGCGCGGACGCTCCATCCCTTTGACATCTTCCTACTCACTGGAAATCAGAAACGATTCAGTCATTTCTTATCTGCCTTATTATGGACGGGCTTACAGCATCCCCTATGGCGGAGGCGACGGGCTAAATTTTAAAGCTGTGCTCAAAGAATACAGTATGGAAATGGATAAGAAAGGAAATGCCGTCATCGAGTTTATCGCACGCAATCCCGAAGACAGGTATGAATACAGAGTCAAAGTATTCCCCAATGGTTCGGCAAGCATTGATGTCAATATGCAAAACCGTCAGTCCATTAGTTTTCAGGGGGAGCTGTATATAAAGGAAGAAAAGTAAGAAACAAAAAACAAGTAAGAAGAACGGACTGAATAATTTTGTATTATTAGGCGTGGATTGCACGGATTACACGGTTGTTAGAATGATGATTACCATACAGCAACCGTGTAATCCGTGCCTAATTTTATAATATAAACTATTAATTCTTAGCTATCCGATAGAAACAATATGAACACATTCACTCGGGCAATATCTTTTTTATTCTTCCGGCTCTTCCCCACCTTTTAATATAGGCAGGCAAATGTGATATTTCACAGCTAAGATGCGAGTCAGAAATACGGCTGATCCGCCAATCAACTGACAAGCGTAGGACTCCATACCTGCAAGATCGCAAATCCAATATGCAATACCGCCTACCACGCAAGCCATTGCGTAAATCTCCTTTCGGAAGATAAGAGGTATTTCATTGATAAATACGTCACGAATCACCCCACCGGCTGCTCCCGTAATGCTACCCATGATAATCGCCACCCAAAAAGGATACCCCAGAGCAATGCTCTTGCCTACACCTACCACGGTAAACAGTGCCAGACCGATGGTATCAAAAATGAAGAAAGTATTATTGAGCCGGATGAGCCAGCGTCCGAAACAGATGACCCATAACAAAGCCAGTCCTGTACAAATCAGATAGATAGGGTCAGTCATCCATCCGGTGTCACGTCGAGCAGTACATCACGGATGGTACCGCCGCCGATAGCCGTAGCAAGTCCTACCACATAAGCGCCGAACCAGTCGAAACGTTTCGCCGAAGCTAGCCGGATACCACTAATAGCAAAGGCAAATGTGCCTATAAAATCAAGAATTTGAACGAATGTGGGCATATATTTGTTATTTTGTATGCAAAGTAACGAATAAATTCCGTAAGAAAATGTACTTTTGCTTCACGAATTAAACCGAATTAGGTAGAAACAATATGAAAATAACAATTGTTGCGGGGGCACGCCCCAATTTTATGAAGATAGCCCCCATTACACGCGCTATTGAAGCCGCACGGGCGCTGGGTAAAAGTATCTCTTACCGACTGGTTTATACCGGGAGGAAAGACGATACGAGTCTGGATGCTTCTCTCTTTTCGGATCTCGACATGAAAGCTCCTGATGTATATCTGGGAGTGGAAAGCAGTAATCCAACGAGTTTGACAGCCGGAATCATGGTAGCCTTTGAACAAGAACTGACGGAGAATCCGGCACACGTAGTCCTTGTGGTAGACGACTTGACCGCAACCATGAGTTGTGCCATCGTTGCCAAGAAACAAGGTATCAAGGTAGCACATCTCGTAGCCGGAACCCGTTCTTTCGATATGAAAATGCCGAAAGAAGTCAACCGTATGATTACAGACGGACTATCCGACTATCTGTTCACAGCCGGCATGGTTGCCAACCGCAACCTGAACCAGACGGGAACGGAAAGCGAAAACGTATATTATGTAGGCAACATTCTGATTGATGCCATCCGCTATAACCGGAACCGCTTGCTCAAACCGATATGGTTCTCCGTCCTGGGACTGCAAGAAGGAAATTATCTCCTATTTACTCTCAACCGTCGTGTATTACTCGGCAATAAGGAGAATCTGCGTCAGTTGATGAAAACAATCATCGACAAGTCCGCCGGTATGCCTATCGTTGCACCGCTACATACCTACGTACGTAATGCCATTAAAGAGTTGGACATCGAAGCTCCGAATCTCCATATCATGCCGCCGCAAAACTACCTGTTCTTCGGTTATCTGATAAACAAGGCGAAAGGAATCATAACAGATTCAGGAAACGTAGCCGAAGAAGCGACCTTCCTGGGTATTCCTTGTATCACGCTCAACACGTATGCCGAACATCCGGAAACGTGGCGCATGGGAACCAACGAACTTGTCGGAGAAGATCCTGCCCTGCTTGCCAAAACCATGGATACACTGATGCACGGTGAATGGAAACGTGGCGAACTTCCCGAACGTTGGGACGGACGTACCGCAGAGCGTATTGTACAGATACTTACGAGCAAATAACATTTACCCGGCATGTTCCATTCCGTTTCCCGGCATGGGACTGTTAGTTTCACGCCTTGAAACTAATAGTTTCACACCGGGAAACAAAGTGTTTCACACCGAGAAACCAACAGTTTCATGCCGGGAAACAAAAAGTTTCAAGGGTCGAAACAAAAAGTGTCCTACAACGGGAGCAAAGGTTTCAAATACCGAAACCGGGAGAACGAAATGCGGAAACGGTCTTATCAAAAGGATTAACAGCGGGATGTTCTTTGAATTATCGTACGATATATGCTTGTAAACAACAAAAAACGATGGGTAAAAAAAGTTATATATTCTGTTATCCTTAGAGTTATTTGTTAACTTTGCAGCCCTACTACAAACGTTATGATACAACGATATAACAAAATACTTATACTGTTCTTACTCGTATTGGTAGCTTCCAATGCTTTTGCGCAGCAAATTAAAGGGGTAGTCACTGATTCGGTTACCCACGAGCCATTGATGTATATCTCTGTTTACTACCAGGAAAAGAGAGATATGGGTACCATCACCAATATTAACGGAGAATACAGTCTTGAAGCCCGCAGAAACGGAGGAACACTGGTATTCTCCGCTGTAGGTTATATCAGTAAAACGGTTCGGGTTGGTTCCAACAATCAGACAGTGAACGTTAAGTTAGCTCCGGATAATGTGCTCCTGAACGAGGTTGTCGTGAAACCTCAAAAGGAGAAATATTCCCGCAAAAACAATCCGGCAGTGGAATTCATGAAGAAGGTAATCGAACACAAAAAGGCACAAGTCCTCGAAGTGAACGAGTACTATCAGTACGACAAGTACGAGAAGATGAAAATGTCTATCAACGACCTCACACCGGAAAAGCTCGAAAAAGGTATCTACAAAAAATATTCATTCTTAAGAGACCAAGTGGAAGTGTCGGAAACAACCAATAAGTTGATTCTCCCTATTTCCGTACAAGAAACGTCCTCGCAAACCATCTACCGCAAAATCCCGAAAACAAGAAAACGATTATCAAAGGAAAGAACTCCAATGGTATAGAAGAATTTTTCTCTACGGGAGATATGCTTGGCACCGTACTGAAAGACGTATTTGCCGACATCAATATCTACGATGATGATATCCGGTTGCTTCAGCAGCGTTTCGTCAGTCCGATCGGTAACAATGCCATCTCATTTTATAAATATTATCTGATGGACACATTGATGGTAAACAAACGCGAATGTGTCCACCTCACTTTTGTTCCGCAAAACTCGCAAGACTTCGGATTCACCGGACATCTGTATGTATTGAATGATTCTACATACGCCGTTCAGAAATGTACAATGAACCTGCCTAAAAAGACCGGAGTCAACTTTGTCAACCGCATGGACATCACGCAACAGTATGAGCAACTGCCCAACGGCAACTGGGTGTTGGCGGATGATGACATGACCGTAGACCTTTCCTGGAATTCCAACAAAACAGCAGGTGGATTGCAGGTGGAACGAACCACGAAATATAGTAATTATAAATTCGATCCTATTGAACAACGACTGTTCCGGTTGAAAGGCAGCGTAATAAAAGAAGCGGATATGCTCTACGAAAAGCGATGAGTACTGGGCGAGTGTCCGTCAAGTACCATTGACAAAGAAAGAAAGTTCGATGGACGTATTCGTCAACCGTCTCGAACAGATTCCGGGATTCAAATACATCATCTTCGGAGCGAAAGCACTGATTGAGAACTTTGTAGAGACAGGAAGCAAAGAGCATCCGAGCAAAGTGGACATCGGCCCTATCAACACCATGATTTCGAGCAATTACATTGACGGTACCCGTTTCCGGTTGAGCGGTATGACTACGGCTCATTTCGACAAGCACTGGTTCTTGAGCGGATACGGAGCGTACGGTCTGAAAGACGAACGCTGGAAATATAGCGGAACGGTGACTTATTCGTTCAACAAACGCGATTATGTGGTTTGGGAATTCCCGAAACATTATCTTTCGGCAACGTACAGTTATGACGTAATGTCTCCGATGGACAAATTCCTGTTTACGGATAAAGATAATATCTTCTTGTCAGTCAAGACAACGACAGTAGACCAAATGTCGTATATGCGCGACGCCACCATTAATTATGAACTCGAAACGCTGACCGGATTCGGAGTGAAAGCCATGTTGCGCCACCGTAACGACGAGCCTACCGGCAAACTGGAATACCTGCGCAATGATGCCGCACAAACCCGTGTGCACGATGTCACAACTTCCGAAGCAAGTCTGACGCTGCGCTATGCGCCGGGCGAATCATTTGTCAACTCCAAGCAACGCCGCGTGCCTGTGTCGCTGGACGCTCCTATTTTTACGCTCACTCATGCTATGGGTTTCAAAGGAGTATTGGGTGGGGATTACAACTTTAACCGTACGGAAGCAAGTGTGTGGAAACGTTTCTGGCTCCCGGCTTCCTGGGGAAAGATTGATTGCAGCGTGAAAGCAGGTGCAGAATGGAACACGGTTCCTTTCCCGTTGTTAATCCTGCCGGAAGCCAACTTGTCCTACATCACCCAGCGCGAAACGTTCAACTTGATTAATAACATGGAATTCCTGAACGACCGTTACGCTTCCATGTCATTATCCTACGACATGAATGGAAAACTCTTCAACCGTATTCCTCTTATCAAGAACCTGAAATGGAGGGAAATGTTCCGTGTACGTGCTTTGTGGGGAACATTGACGGACAAGAACAATCCGTTCAAGAGCAACAATCCCGATTTGTTCCGTTTCCCGACACGCGACGGTAAATTCACCAGTTTCGTGATGGACCCGAAAGTGCCGTATGTCGAAGCAAGTGTAGGTATCTACAACATTTTCAAGTTGCTGCACGTTGAGTATGTACATCGTTTCACTTATCGTGATAATCCGGGTATCAACAAAAACGGTATCCGCTTCATGGTATTAATGGTATTCTAAAAAATTATGCAACCACTAGCAGAACGGTTACGGCCAAAGACTTTGGATGATTATATCGGTCAGAAACATTTAGTTGGACCGGGGGCTATCTTGCGGAAAATGATTGACGCAGGACGCATCTCTTCATTTATTCTCTGGGGACCTCCCGGAGTGGGCAAAACAACCCTTGCGCAAATCATTGCCAACAAACTGGAAACACCTTTCTATACGTTAAGTGCCGTGACTTCCGGTGTGAAGGATGTGCGCGAAGTAATAGAACGTGCCAAGAGCAACCGCTTCTTTTCACAGTCCAGCCCGATTCTGTTTATCGATGAAATCCATCGGTTCAGCAAGTCGCAGCAGGATTCTCTGTTGGGAGCGGTAGAGAACGGAACAGTCACGCTGATTGGCGCAACAACGGAGAATCCGTCGTTTGAGGTCATCCGCCCTCTCCTGTCCCGCTGCCAGCTTTATGTGCTCAAATCTTTGGAGAAAGAAGATTTATTGGAACTTCTGCAACGTGCCATCACCACGGATGCCGTATTGAAAGAACGCAAAATTGAATTGAAAGAAACAACGGCCATATTGCGCTTCTCCGGTGGAGACGCCCGCAAGCTGCTTAATATATTGGAACTCGTTGTGCAATCGGAAACGGAAGAGACTGTTGTCATCACCGATGAAATGGTGACCGAACGGTTGCAACAAAATCCGCTGGCATACGACAAGGATGGAGAGATGCATTATGACATTATCTCCGCTTTCATCAAGTCTATTCGTGGCAGTGATCCCGATGGAGCGATCTACTGGCTGGCCCGTATGGTGGAAGGAGGCGAAGATCCTGCTTTCATTGCCCGCCGACTGGTGATTTCGGCTGCCGAGGACATTGGTTTGGCAAACCCGAACGCACTGCTTCTCGCTAACGCCTGCTTTGAAACATTGATGAAAATCGGCTGGCCCGAAGGACGGATTCCTTTAGCTGAAACAACGATTTATCTGGCTACCAGTCCGAAGAGTAATTCGGCATACAGCGCAATCAATGACGCACTGGAGTTAGTCCGTTCAACCGGCAATCTGCCTGTCCCCTTGCATCTGCGCAATGCTCCGACCAAACTGATGAAGCAACTGGGCTACGGACAGGAATATAAATATGCACACAGCTATGAAGGTAACTTTGTCAAACAGCAATTCCTCCGGACGAACTGAAAGACAAACGGATATGGCAACCGCAAAACAATCCGGCAGAGCAGAAGCATGCCGAACGGATGATACAGTTGTGGGGAGACAAATTCAAAAAATGATATTTTTCAGACACGGATTACGCAGATGCTTTATTTTTTAGAAAACGTGAAATCCGTATAATCCGTGCCTATAATATCAATATGTTGTTAAGAAAACACGTATAACTTATTATTAATATTGAAATTGAAATGAAGATTGTAGTTTTAGACGGCTATGCCGCCAATCCCGGAGATTTATCCTGGAAGGTATGAAAGTTCTTGGAGAATGTACAATTTATGATCGTACAGCTCCGGAAGAGGTATTAGAACGTGCAGCCGGTGCAGAAGCAATTCTGACTAACAAGGTAATCATCAATGCAGACCACATGGCTGCACTGCCCGAACTGAAATATATCGGTGTATTGGCCACCGGATACAACGTGGTAGACACAGCTGCTGCCAAAGAACGGGGAATCATCGTTACTAATATTCCTTCATACAGCACCGCTTCCGTTGCTCAAATGGTATTTTCGCATATCCTGAACATCACTCAACAAGTGCAACACCACTCCGAAGAAGTGCACAAAGGCCGTTGGACAAACAACAAGGATTTCTGTTTTTGGGACACTCCGTTGATGGAACTGCGCGAGAAGAAAATCGGTCTGGTAGGACTGGGAAACACCGGATATACCACAGCGCGTGTTGCTATCGGTTTCGGTATGCAAGTGTACGCATTGACTTCTAAATCTCACTTCCAATTGCCACCGGAAATCAAGAAGATGGATTTGGATCAATTGTTCAGCGAATGCGATATTATCAGTTTGCACTGCCCGCTTACACCGGATACACGCGAAATGGTGAATGCACGCCGTCTTGCCATGATGAAGCCGACAGCCATCTTAATCAATACCTGTCGCGGACCGCTTATCAACGAACAAGATCTTGCAGATGCTTTGAACAGCGGTAAGATTTATGCAGCCGGCGTAGACGTGCTTTCTACCGAACCGCCTTGTGCCGATAATCCATTGCTGACAGCAAAGAACTGCTACATCACTCCGCACATTGCCTGGGCAACCATAGAGGCTCGCGAACGTCTGATGAATATTGCAATCAGCAATCTTCAGGCTTACATTTCTGGCAAACCGGAGAATGTAGTCAATAAATAATTAGCATTAGTGTAATTCATAACGAGGGTGTCATAATGCCCGAAGTGTTTAGGCACACACGTTAAGTATAAAATATATAAAAAGCTCCCCTTATTTTATCTCTCTACCATGACTTAGAGTGATGTTAAATAAGGGGAGTTTATTTATTCCGACTAGAATCTCTATTTCGAAATTCTATATGGACAATGTATGAGTGTATGGACAAAGTTATTAGTACACAGACACAAGACTAATATACAAATAATATATTAGTATGAGTGTCCTCCTTCATCCATTTCTTTCTCGGTAATCTTATGTCGGTCGATACTACGCCAAGCGTAGAAAATATAAGCAATCACGAACGGAACAAGAATAGAAACATAAGCCATTGTCTTCAGTGTAAATTCACTGGAGCAGCTATTGGCTAATGTCAATGAGCTTTGCAGGTCGGTATATGACGGATAATAGGCAGTGTTGTTGTACCCTGCTACCAGTAGCAAAGACAAAACAGTCAGTACCGTACCGATTCCTACAAACCAGATACCTTTATCAAAAGTCTTTTTAAGCAATGTCTTTCCGATACCGAAAAGAACCAGTACCACCCCAATCAGGAATAAAACCAGCACTACCGGCATTTCGATAAAGTTTGTGAGATACTTGTATGGCTGCATATAAATCTCCTGTGTTTCCGGGTTAACGGCAAAGCTTCGGACACCAGTGTACGAATGACAAACGACAAAAAGAATACAAGGAACAAGACTGTGTTATTGCGTACTGCACGACGACATTTGTCGGTCAGTTCTTTGTCATCAATATTATTAATGAAATAGAGTGCTCCCAATACACGAGCAAGGAAGAAGACAGCCAATCCGAGAATTACATTCCAGATATTCGTCAACGCATCCAACCCGTGCCAGCCATTTCCCCAATGACTGATTACCGGCATAATAGTGTCTGTCATATTGGCCTTATTAATATAGAAATCAGAACCGGTGAAGAAAGTAGCCACCGCCCCGCCAAGTAACACAGGACCCACTACCCCATTAATCACCAAGAAAGTCTGATATGTCTTTTTACCTAACAGATTTCCTGCCTTACTCTGAAACTCATAACTGACAGCCTGCAATACAAAACTGAAAAGTATAATCATCCAAAGCCAATAAGCACCACCGAAACTGGTACTGTAGAACAACGGGAAAGAAGCAAAGAAAGCTCCTCCAAACGTCACCAACGTAGTAAACGTAAACTCCCACTTACGCCCGGTAGAATTCACCATCATCTTACGATGCTCTTCGGTTTACCCAGACAGAACAATAATGAATTACCTCCCTGCACAAACAATAAGAACACGAGTATGGCTCCCAGCAAGGAAACGACAAGCCACCAATATTGCTGCAAAAATATATACATAAGTTTCAAGTATTAAGTAATAAGTATTAAGTATTATGCGTCCGGTCCTTTCTTGATAGCTTTCACCATAATTCCGACACCTGCAATCAGCATCACTGTAAACAGGAGCAGGAAGATAAAGAACGTAGTTTGCACGGAGCTTACATCCAGTTTGGAGATAGCAGCCATCGTAGGCAACATATCGCGGATAGCCCACGGCTGACGACCACATTCGGCAACCACCCATCCGGCTTGTCCGGCGATGTAACCCAAAGGAATTGTCAGCAGAGCAATCCAGTGCATCCAGCGCATCTTACTCAAATCCTTTTTATAGATAAAGAAAAGAACGACTATAAAGAACAGGATGAAATATCCGCCCAAGATTACCATTATACGGAATGCGTAGAAGTTGAGAGGAACATTCGGAACCAGTTGGTTCACGTCTTTGATATATCCGTAGCCAAAATAGGGAATATTTTCCTGCAATACATTATATGCAATCTTCGCATCTTCCTCGTGTCCGGCACTCTTTGCAGCACGATAGGCAGCTAATGCGCCGATAGCCGTTTTACCACGTTCTATCTTCTCGGCAGCAGAGAGAGCCTTCGATCCGTCTTTCAACTGATACCCACCTTCGATGATATTCGTAATGCCCGGAACGTAACCGTCCACATTACGCTCGGCAAGGAAAGAAAGCATACTTGGGATTTCAAAACGGAAGAGGAAAGGATCTTTTCCATCGTTGTAAGTCTTCTTTTCAGGGTTCAATACTCCTATTCCGACCAGACCGACATTCGTTCCGCCTTCATACAGACCTTCCACAGCAGCCAGTTTCATCGGTTGTGTCTGGGCAATCTGATAACCGGAACCGTCACCCGTCCAAACAGAAAGCAACGATGCTACCAATCCGAAGATTGCACCAATCTTGATGCTGGCCAGTGCAAACTCACGATTACGTTTCTTCAACAAGTACCAACAACTGATACCGACTACAAAAATAGCACCCAACACCCAGCCGGACAATACCGTGTGAAAGAACTTATTGACTGCTACAGGCGAGGTAGCCACCGCCCAAAAATCGACCATCTCATTACGGACAGTGTCAGGATTGAATTCCATGCCTACCGGATGCTGCATCCATGCGTTGGCAACGAGAATCCACCAGGCAGAAATCGTAGCTCCCAATCCCGTCAGCCAGGTGGAAGCCAAGTGGAAACGTTTACTTACTTTTCCCCATCCGAAGAACATAACCGCGATAAACGTAGCTTCCATAAAGAATGCCAGAATACCTTCAATAGCCAACGGAGCACCGAAGATATCCCCTACAAACCACGAATAATTGCTCCAGTTCGTACCGAATTCAAACTCCAGAATCAAACCCGTTGCCACACCGATGGCAAAGTTAATACCGAAAAGTTTCATCCAAAACTGGGCAGTCTTTTTCCAAAATTCGTTGCCTGTTTTATAATACAGCGTCTCCATGATTCCCATCACCACTGCCAGTCCGAGTGTGAGGGGAACAAAAATCCAGTGGTACATGGCTGTCATCGCAAATTGGGCTCTCGACCAATCGATCAGCGAGGTGTCAATACTTTCAATCATAATCCTATGTAGTTTAAGAGTTAAAAATCAGTAGATTTATCGGGGATGGCACGTTCTATCAGTTCATTTCCCACGTATGTACCTTTGTCGGCATCCGTTGGGTGGTCGCCGAGGAAATCAGGGAAAAAGAACATTTTGAGGATGAAGAACATGACGAATAATTTCAGCAAAATAATAACCCATAGGGTACGTCCTAAGGTCATACTACGGAAACCCTCCAAATAGAAGTTCCAGATCGTAAGCAGTGTATTCTTCATATGTTGACGTTATAATTTGTAATGAGTACAAATATACATTTTTTATAATTAAAACAAACAAGTAGTCAAAAAAGTTGCAAGATTTGTCGTGTTTTTCTTCAAAAACCTACCTATCGACAGAAAAAAATCATTTAACGGCGAAATAACGTCATCCGTCTATCGTTTTTGCGGCATATATAATATGTACGTACCTTCGCTAACAGTAAATCAATAGAAGTATGAATATGATAAATGTAAGAAGATTGACAGTGATGACATTTCTTGGAGCAGGTATGCTGTCCGGCATATCTGCCCAGGTTTCTCCGCTGCAAGTCGATACGCTGAAAGAAACGAAAATCCCGGATCAATGGGACTTGCAGTCATGCATCGACTATGCAAAGGAACAGAACATTACAATTCGTAAGAACCGGATCACTGCGGTCAGCACGCAGATTGATGTGAAGACAGCTAAAGCTGCCTTGTTTCCCAGCCTTTCGTTTTCTACCGGCCATCAGGTGGTGAATCGTCCGTATCAGGAGACAAGTAGCCGGGTGAGCGGTAGCGAGATTATCAGTAGCAACAGCAAAACGAGCTACAACGGTAATTATGGACTGAATGCTTCGTGGACTCTATATAATGGTAATAAACGGTTGAAAACCATCCAACAGGAAAAGTTGAATAATCAGATGGCCGAGCTGGATGTGGCGACTTCCGAAATAATATTCAGGAGTCTATCGCCCAAGTATATATCCAGATTCTTTATGCAGCCGAATCTGTGAAAGTAAACGAAAACAACCCTGCAAGTTTCCATTGCGCAGCGCGACCGAGGACAGGAACTTCTGAATGCCGGAAGTATTGCCAAAAGCGACCTCGCGCAACTGGAAGCACAGGTGAGCACCGACCGATACCAACTTGTCACAGCGCAAGCCACTCTTGAAGATTACAAATTGCAACTGAAACAACTGCTCGAACTGGATGGGGAGAATGAAATGAACATCTACCTCCCTGCCCTGTCCGACGAAAATGTACTGGCTCCGCTGCCTACCAAAAGAGATGTGTACATCAGCGCATTGAGCCTTCGTCCGGAGATTGAAGCGAGCAAACTGAATGTAGAGGCTTCTGAACTGGGTATCAATATCGCTAAATCGAGCTATTTCCCTACCATCAGCCTTAGCGCAGGAATCGGAACCAACCATACCAGCGGCAGCGACTTCACCTTCGGAGAACAAGTGAAGAACGGATGGAACAACTCTATCGGACTGTCTGTCAGTGTGCCTATCTTCAATAACCGTCAAACGAAAAGTGCCGTACAAAAAGCTAAATTGCAGTACGAAACGAGCATGTTATCCTTGCTTGACGAACAAAAGGCACTGTACAAAACCATTGAAAGCCTTTGGCTGGATGCCAACAGCGCGCAACAGCGTTATGCTGCCGCAAACGAAAAGCTGAAAAGTACACAAATCAGCTATGAGTTGATTAGCGAACAGTTTAATCTGGGAATGAAGAATACCGTAGAACTCCTTACTGAAAAGAATAATTTGCTGCAAGCACAGCAGGAACAGCTTCAGGCTAAATATATGGCTATACTGAATACACAGTTGCTGAAGTTCTATCAGGGAGATCAATTAGCAATCTAAATAAAAGCATAATAAACGAATGAAAACAAAAAAGATTATCCTAATCGCCGTGGCAGTCGTTGTGGTAGTGGGTGCAGGAATCTGGTTCTTTGCAGGTTCACCGGCCAAACACAAAGTCACGTACGCCACTGCTAATGTCAGTAAAGGCGATATTTCAAATTCGGTGACTGCTACAGGGACCATCGAACCGGTGACGGAAGTAGAAGTCGGTACGCAGGTGTCCGGTATCATCGACAAGATTCACGTAGATTACAACTCGGTAGTAACCAAAGGACAGCTGATTGCTGAAATGGACCGCATCACATTGCAAAGTGAACTGGCCTCACAGCAGGCAACTTACGATGGTGCGAAAGCCGAATATGAATATCAGAAGAAAAATTATGAACGCAGCAAAGGCTTGCACGAAAAGTCATTGATTAGTGATACGGACTTCGAACAGGCGCTCTACAATTATCAGAAAGCGAAAAGCAGCTATGACAGCAGCAAGGCATCGCTCGCGAAAGCGGAACGTAACCTATCTTACGCTACCATTACTTCACCGATTGACGGAGTTGTTATCAGCCGTGATGTAGAAGCAGGACAAACCGTTGCTTCCGGATTCGAAACTCCGACACTGTTCACCATTGCTGCCGACCTGACACAAATGCAGGTAGTAGCCGATGTGGATGAAGCAGATATAGGCGGTGTAGTGGAAGGTCAGCGTGCCAGCTTCACGGTAGATGCTTATCCGAATGATGTATTCGAAGGTGTGGTTACACAGATTCGTTTGGGCGACGCAAGCAGTACGAGCAACACGAGCAGCACTACCACCGTAGTTACCTACGAGGTAGTCATCTCTGCCCCCAACCCCGACTTGAAACTAAAACCGCGTTTGACGGCTAATGTAACGATCTATATTCTTGATAAAAAAGATGTACTGTCTGTTCCGAACAAAGCCTTGCGATTCACACCGGAAAAACCGTTAATCGGCAATAATGATATCGTGAAAGATTGCGAAGGCGAACATAAACTTTGGACTCGCGAAGGAACTACATTCATCGCTCATCCGGTAGAAGTGGGAATCAGCAACGGCATATCCACCGAAATTATCAGTGGTATTCCTGAAGGGACAAAGGTGGTAACAGAAGCTACTATAGGTGTAATGCCCGGTGAAAACATGGGACCTGAAGGAAATATGGAAAATGGCGGAGAAAGAAGTCCGTTCATGCCGGGTCCTCCGGGAAGTAAGAAGAAAAAATAATTATTCAATGTGCCAATAACAAATTGGCGCATTAGCACATTATTTACGATGAAAAAAGTAATTGAAATACAAAATATCAAACGTAACTTTCAGGTAGGCGACGAGACCGTTCACGCATTGCGGGGCGTTTCGTTCAATATCAATGAAGGGGAGTTTGTCACCATCATGGGTACTTCCGGTTCGGGAAAATCCACGCTGCTTAATATATTAGGCTGCTTGGACACCCCGACCAGCGGAGAGTATCTGCTCGACGATATTCCAGTACGTACGATGAGCAAGCCTCAACGTGCGATACTAAGAAACCGGAAGATTGGATTCGTGTTCCAAAGCTACAACCTGTTGCCTAAAACAACGGCAGTGGAAAATGTGGAACTACCGCTGATGTATAACTCTGCCGTCAGTGCTTCCGAACGTCGTCGTCGCGCTATCGAGTCTTTACAGGCCGTAGGATTGGGGGATCGTCTGGAACACAAATCCAACCAGATGTCCGGCGGACAGATGCAACGGGTGGCCATTGCACGTGCATTGGTCAACAACCCGGCAGTGATTCTTGCCGACGAAGCGACCGGAAACCTCGATAGCCGTACCTCTTTTGAAATACTCGTACTGTTTCAGAAACTTCATGCAGAGGGACGTACGATTATCTTTGTGACACATAATCCCGAACTTTCGCAATATAGCAGCCGGAATATCCGTCTGCGTGACGGGCAGGTTATTGAGGATACTGCCAATCCGAAAATTCTGTCTGCCGCCGAAGCACTGGCGGCATTGCCGAAGAATGACGAGGATTAATTAATGTGATAAGGAGTAATGAAGTTATAAGAAGCAATTCATGTGATAAGGAACAATGAAGTTATAAGATGATATGCTTAGAGCATCACGCCAACATTTTACAGTCTCATAACTTTATAACCTTATAATAGCCTTATACCTTCAGAACCCCATTAATAACTCCATAACTTTATAAACATGAATGGAACTAATTTATTAAAGATAGCTCTCCGGGCATTGGCGAACAATAAGCTGCGTGCTTTTCTAACCATGCTCGGTATCATTATCGGTGTTGCTTCCGTCATCACGATGCTGGCTATCGGACAAGGTTCGAAGAAAAGCATCCAGCAGCAGATTTCCGAGATGGGATCGAACATGATTATGATTCATCCGGGAGCCGATATGCGTGGAGGTGTCCGGCAGGACCCGTCTGCGATGCAAACCTTGAAGCTTGCCGACTACGAGGCCTTGCGCGATGAGACAAGTTTCCTGTCTGCCATCAGTCCCAATGTTTCGTCATCGGGACAGCTTATTGCCGGTAACAACAACTATCCGGCTTCGGTGAACGGTGTCGGAACAGAATATCTCGATATTCGCCAACTGACTGTTGAGAATGGAGAGATGTTCACAGAAGCCGACATACAGAGTTCGGCCAAAGTGTGCGTGATCGGAAAGACCATAGTAGACAATCTTTTTCCGGACGGAAGTGATCCGGTAGGTAAGATTATCCGTTTCAGCAAGATACCTTTCCGTGTGGTAGGTGTGCTCAAAGCAAAAGGGTACAACTCTATGGGACAAGACCAGGATGCCGTAGTGCTTGCGCCATATACCACCGTAATGAAACGTCTGCTTGCCGTTACGTATTTGCAGGGAGTATTTGCCTCTGCCCTCACCGAGGATATGACGGACTATGCAACTGACGAAATCAGTACAATCCTCCGCCGCAACCATAAACTGAAGGCTTCGGATAACGATGATTTCACCATCCGCACCCAACAGGAATTGAGTACGATGCTCAACTCAACCACCGATTTGATGACTACCCTGCTTGCTTGCATCGCAAGTATTTCGCTGGTAGTGGGTGGCATCGGGATTATGAATATCATGTATGTATCCGTTACGGAGCGTACCCGTGAAATCGGTCTGCGTATGTCTGTCGGCGCACGCGGGGTCGACATTCTAAGTCAATTCCTCATCGAAGCCATCATGATTAGTATCACGGGAGGTATCATCGGAGTGATTATCGGCTGCGGAGCCAGCTGGATTGTCAAGAGTGTAGCGCATTGGCCTATCTATATCCAGCCGTGGAGCGTATTCCTCTCCTTCGCAGTATGTACAGTTACAGGAGTCTTCTTCGGATGGTATCCGGCTAAAAAAGCAGCAGATTTAGATCCGATAGAAGCCATCAGATACGAATAAAATGGATAATTACCAATAAAAGAATTATCTTTGTCTTTATGAAACAAACCTTTACATCCGCACGTCGTCCCCTGGAAGTACTGATACACATTATCAGCTGGGGGATTATGTTCGGTTTCCCGTTCTTCTTCGTCGAACGTGGAAACGGGAACATCAACTGGATGGCTTATACACGCCACCTTGCCGTACCACTCTCTTTCATGATTGTGTTCTACGTGAATTATTTCATTCTTGTGCCGCGCTATCTTTTCCAGAGTCAGGCCAAAAGATATGTGGTCTACAATATTATCTTTTTATGTGCCATCGGTGTGTTGCTTCATCTCTGGCAAAGTCTGACGTTCGATCCGTCATTCGCTCCCAAATCAAAAAGACCGGGGATGCCTCCGGGATGGTTGTTTTTCCTTAGGGATATGTTGAGTCTCGTATTCACTATCGGACTAAGTGCCGCTATCCGCATGAGTGCCCGATGGACACAGAATGAAGCTGCCCGAAAAGAGGCGGAACGGAACCGTGCGGAAGCGGAACTGAAGAACCTGCGGAACCAACTGAACCCGCACTTTCTGCTGAATACGCTGAATAACATCTATGCATTGATTGCATTTGATTCGGACAAGGCGCAACAGGCAGTTCAGGAGTTGAGCAAACTGCTTCGTTATGTGTTATATGATAACCAGCAGACATACGTTCCTCTCTGTAAGGAGGTCGATTTTATCCGCAATTACATCGAACTGATGCGCATCCGTCTGTCCGCCAACGTGCAGATGATTACTAAATTCGATATTCAGCCCGACAGTCAGACGCTCATTGCCCCGCTTATCTTTATCTCTTTGATAGAGAACGCTTTCAAGCATGGCATCTCCCCTACTGAATCGAGTTTCATCAGTATTCATATTTTGGAGAATGACAACGAAGTGGTGTGTGAAATCCGCAATAGTAATCATCCTAAGACAGTGGAAGATAAGAGTGGCTCGGGCGTGGGATTGGAACAAGTCAGCCGTCGGTTGGAGATACTTTATCCCGGAGCTTATACGTGGTTGAAAGGCGTCTCAAAAGATGAAAAGGTATACGAATCGAGATTGAGTATCAAGATTAGAGAGTAGAAAGAAAGACGTTCAGTATAAAACGTCAAGTACCAATGTTTAGTATAAAGCGTCAAGTACAAGATTTTGGATATAAAACTTTAGATATAAAACAGTATGATGTTACGTTGCGCAATCGTTGACGATGAGCCTTTAGCTCTTAGCTTGTTAGAGAGTTATGTGAATAAGACTCCGTTCCTGCAACTTGCAGGAAAGTATTCCAGTGCGGTTCAGGCGATGAAAGAATTGCCGGGCGAAGAGGTCGACCTCCTGTTTCTGGACATTCAGATGCCGGAGCTTAACGGTCTGGAGTTCTCGAAGATGGTAGATCCGCATACCCGTATTGTATTTACCACCGCTTTCGGACAGTATGCCATCGACGGTTATCGTGTCAACGCACTCGATTACCTGCTGAAACCAATCTCATACGTTGATTTCCTGCAAGCTGCCAACAAAGCTCTCCAATGGTTCGAACTCGTGCAGAAACCGGAAGAGATAGATAGTATCTTTGTGAAAAGTGACTACAAACTAGTACAAGTGGACTTGAAGAAAATCATGTATATCGAAGGACTGAAAGATTACATCAAAATATATACGGAAGACGCTCCCAAACCTATCCTGTCACTGATGAGTATGAAAGCCATGGAAGAGCTCTTGCCATCCAGTCGTTTCATACGTGTGCACCGCTCATTCATCGTACAGAAAGATAAAATACGTGTGATTGACCGCGGACGTATCGTGTTTGACAAGACCTATATTCCTATCAGCGATAGTTACAAGCAAGTTTTTCAGACTTTTCTTGACGAAAGGAGCTGATTATTCATTATTTTATCGGTAAAAAAGTGATTTTTGTCGATTATAGTTTGCCAAAATCCGTTTTATATCTACCTTTGCAAAGAACAGAAAGGGATTGTGAAATTCCAAGAATAGAATAGTTTAGTTAAGTCTAGTTTAGTTTTTGTGTTGATAGCTCCCTCGTCGGCGGACGAACTAGGGAGCTATTTTTATATACTGAAAAATCAGCATCTTATACCAAAAGTTGATCTTAGTAGTCTTTATATCAAACTCATCTTCCATCAAGAATTACATTGCGACAATCTAACTTACTTCGCCATGGTTTAGAATAATCGCGCCTCAAATATTTCTCCTGTTATACCGTCAACCCCATAAGGTGATTTTTGATTCGTTTTATATTGAACTGATTTCTTTATCAGTTCTATCATTTCAACGGCTTCACTATCAACAGATTCTTGAGAACTAAACAGCATATCCTTTGCCACAAATGTCTTGGCTGTTAAACGAGTACGATCATCGTTGTATCTCCTAGAATGAGTCCTTGAGCGATATGAATAACAAATTTATCTTTTGCTGATGTAAAGTCATAAGTAGGTATGGAACTATGAATAAACATATCATTTATTATTTCGTCGGTAGTCAAACCATTTCCCGATTCACCTAAATATCTTTCACGATAGCGATGAAAGAGATGAGGAGTATAAGTGATAGTCAGTATTCTCTCGTCAACAGGACGCATATACACAACGCCAACTCCATAAGACTGATATTTTACGTAGGGAATAAAAGCCGGATGTGGTGTTTCCTTTTTATCTCTTGCCAATATAATAATGTTCCATTCATTGTTAGTTATCCGAGAGGTCCATTTAAATGTTTTATATGCAGGAAACTTTGTAGATTTAATATAAAAACGCCTGTTTTCTTCGCCTAAATGTCGTATTTTAGCATAAAGAGCATTAGAATCCTTTTCAACCTCTGTCTGCATTTCCTCAATGCTCATTGTATTTATTATCATAACCTGTTTTTATCGACAAAGATATGAAAAAGAAGTGGTGAACCAGTCAAAGAACGTTTTTTTTGATCGATTACAGGAATATTATTGCACAAAATATACATATTTTCCATAACTTTGCAGCGATAAAGTTTCACACAAATGGAATATAGCGTAGAAGAACTAAAAAGTGCATTAATTGAGAGATGCAAGAATGAAGGTATTCTATATGCAACGGTGGCAATGGATAGACATACCAAAGAGATGATTCTTCCTGACACTTTAGAAGGAGCCCTGAAACATCCGGAATACTTTGTATGTACCTGCAAGAGAGTGAAAGAGCAATATATAGTGGAGGAGATTACTAAAGTGTAATCCTCCTCCAATCTTTTATTCTTTTTCTGTTAGTTTCGTCAACGAAACAATTCTAATTCATTTTTTTATTACTATCTCAATATATGCGGCAGCCGCTTTATCCACAAATAGCTCTACATTCTGCGCGTGATGAGCTATATAGCTGCGGGACCAGTCGTCGTCCCGAATGACCAGATTTCTTTCTACTATCGTCGACTTTATTTTTTCC
>ENA-OQJX01000164-OQJX01000164.1-human-gut-metagenome-genome-assembly--contig:-NODE-164-length-44033-cov-2.245547_pt1 | contig 44033 bp, 50 predicted proteins | sample MGYA00242615_ERZ504782 | MGnify/ENA primary metagenome ERZ504782 (study PRJEB26092, sample SAMD00036354) | human gut metagenome | host: Homo sapiens | study: EMG produced TPA metagenomics assembly of... | reverse complement strand
TTTGAAAGGGATGGGGTAGAAGCCTGCTGAACGGAGCTTTGTTTGTCGTGTTCTTGTATGTAGTTGGTTTTGGCTTGTCTTTATTGTTGGGGGCTGTGGAAGTGGCAGGGGTCTTGTTTTCTCCCATTTCGTTGTTGTCGAGTCTTTTGCTTTATTTTTAGTGGCAGTTACGGAAGAAGTTATTGGACGCGGTTTCATTTTAGGGCGTATGCTGGATGGAGGCGTCAATAAGTTTGTGGCATTGCTTATCTCTGCGGTGTTATTTTCGTTGATGCATCTTTTCAATCCCAGCTTTGCTTCGTCCCGTTTTTGAATATCATGCTGGCGGGTTGTTTCTTGGGAGCTTCCTATATATACACGCGTAACCTCTGTTTCCCCATTGCCTTGCATTGGTTCTGGAACTGGATTCAAGGTTCTGTTTTGGGATATAAAGTCAGTGGAAATGAATTTAGCAATGAGAATCTGCTGATTCTTCACTTTCCGGAAGAAAATCTGATAAATGGAGGAACTTTCGGGTTCGAAGGCTCTATTCTGTGTTCACTACTTTTAGTGCTTGGTACAGTAATTATCTTAAGACACTATTATAAGGGATTAGTGATTAGGGATTAATGATTAATACGGAAACCATTAACCACTAACCATTAATCACTAATCCCTAATCACTAATTCTGTTCCACTCCTTTCATTGTCAGCTGTATGCGTTTCCGGTCCATATCTATGCTGAGTACCTTTACGCGTATATGCTGGTGAATGGACACTACTTCATTAGGGTCTGATATGAATCTGTCGGCGAGTTGGGAGAGGTGTACCAGTCCGTTTTCCTTGATGCCTATGTCGACAAATGCGCCGAAGTTGGTGATGTTTCCTACGATGCCGGGCAATTCCATGCCTTCGCGCAGGTCGCTGATGGTGCGCACGTTCTTGTCAAATTCAAATATCTTTATCGGTCCGCGTGGGTCACGTCCGGGCTTGTCCAGCTCTTGCAGGATGTCTTTCAGTGTCGGCATGCCCACGGTGGGGGAGAGGTAGCGTTCGGGATTAATCTTCAGACGCAGCTCCCGGCTGGCTATCAGCTCGGCTACGCTGCAACCCAAGTCCTTTGCCATTTGTTCTACGATACAATAGCTTTCCGGGTGTACGGCAGTATTGTCCAGCGGATTCTTTGCCTGCGGAATGCGTAGGAAGCCGGCACATTGCTCAAACGCCTTGGCACCCATACGAGGTACTTTCATCAGTTCCTTGCGCGAGGTGAAGGCACCGTTTTCGGCACGATAGTTCACAATGTTCTGTGCCAGTTGCGGCCCCAATCCCGAGATGTAGGTCAGCAGATGGCTGCTTGCGGTGTTCAGGTTGACACCTACCAAGTTTACACAGTTTTCTACGGTCTGGTCCAATGATTTTTTCAGCTTGGTTTGGTCCACATCATGCTGGTATTGCCCCACACCAATAGATTTCGGGTCAATCTTTACCAACTCTGCCAGCGGTCCATCAGTCGTCTGCCTATGGACACAGCACCGCGTACGGTGACGTCGTAGTCGGGAAACTCGTCCCGTGCAATTTTAGAGGCCGAATAGATGGAGCTCCCTGCTCGCTGACGATGAATATCTGTATGTCGCGGTTGAAGCGCTGATGTTTCAAGAACTCCTCCGTTTCGCGGCTGGCAGTTCCGTTACCTATGGCTACGGCATCTATCTTATAAGACTCTATCATCATTTGCAGCTTGGCAAATGCCTCTTTCTGCTTGCTGACCGGAGGGTGGGGTAGATGTTCTCATTGTGGAGCAGATTTCCTTGTGCATCGAGGCACACGACTTTACAACCCGTACGAAATCCGGGGTCTATACCCATCACACGCTTTTGCCCCAGTGGTGAAGCCAGCAACAACTGACGGAGGTTTTCGGCAAATACCTTGATGGCTTCCTCATCAGCACGCTCTTTGCTTTGCGTGGCAAATTCCGTCTCTATGGATGGCTTCAATAGGCGTTTGTAGGAATCCTGCACGGCTTCTGCCACTTGCTGTCCGCAGGCGTTGTTGCTTCGCACGAATTGGCGTTCCAGCCGTTCCACGCACTCCTCATCGTCCGGCTGATGCTGACTTTCAGCAGGCCTTCCGCTTCGGCACGCCGGATGGCGAGCAGGCGGTGGGAGCTGCATCGCTTCAACGATTCGGAGCAATCGAAGTAGTCACGGTATTTGGTCGCTTCCTCTTCTTTGCCTTTCACCACTTTGGCGGTCAGTATGCCTTGGCGGGCAAATGCGTTTCGCACGCTGTTTCGGGCACGTTCGTCTTCGCTAACATGCTCGGCTATGATGTCACGGGCACCTTTCAGTGCATCTTCCACGTTCTTCACGTCTCCTTTCACATAACCGGCGGCGCGTTCCTCCGGATGGGGCTCACGTTGCAGCATCAGCAGGGTGGCGAGGGGTTCCAGTCCTTTTTGGCGGGCTGCTTCGGCACGTGTTTTCCGTTTGGGTTTGTAGGGAAGGTAGATGTCCTCCAGTAGGGTGTTGTCCCAGGTCTCCTCGATACGCTTCTGAAGTTCGGCGGTCAGTTTGCCTTGTTCCTGTATGGTGTTGAGGATGGTTTCTTTACGTTTGGCTGTTTCGCTCAGCTTTTCGTAATGGGTCTTTATGGATTCAATCTGCACTTCGTCCAGTCCTCCCGTCACTTCCTTTCGGTAGCGGCTGATGAAAGGAATTGTCGCTCCATCTTCCAGCAGGCCGAGGGTCTGGCTTATTTGTCTTTCTGATATGCCGAGAGCGGCAGATATCATTTGATGAAAATCTTGTATCATTTTGTATCTCATTTTATAATAGGTGCCAAAAGTACAAAAAACAATTGTTGTTTTTTCTTTAGGTTCCAACTTTTATCTATATTTGTCAAAGCTATGGAGCAATTAAACGAATCAATCAATTGAAACACATATATCGTACAATATTACCATGCGTGGTAGCGCTTTCTGCTGCCTTTGCCTGCTTTCTCGATTACGGAGAGCATCCGGTATTGATTATCAGTTCCTATAATCCGGATGCCGGTCGGACTTCCAGCAATATCTCTGACTTTATGGAGGAATTCCAACGTTTAGGAGGGACGAATACCGTTGCATTGGAAAACATGAATTGCAAAAGTTTTTCCGAAGCTCCTTTTTGGGAAAAGAGAATGGCAGGGCTATTATCCAAATACCAGAATGATAAAAGTCCGGCATTGATTGTTCTTATTGGGCAGGAAGCTTGGGCTGCCTACCTTTCTTTGGAAGACTCAGTATGCGGCAATACTCCGGTAGTGAGTGCGCTATCCAGCCGGAACGCCATATTGTTGCCGGGAGATACCATCGATTTGAAGACTTGGATGCCTGAATCCGTAGATTTTTTCACGGATTTTCCGGATTCACCTATCAAGGCCGGCTTCGTTTATGAGTATGATGTGGAGGCGAATATCAACATGGTAAAGCAGATGTATCCTGACACCGAGAATATCGCTTTTATATCAGACAACAGTTATGGTGGTGTTGCTATGCAAGCTTATGTAGTGAAGGAAATGAAGAAATTTCCCGAATTGGATCTGATACTGCTTGACGGACGTGTCAATACAATATATACTATTTGTGATAGGTTGCATGAACTGCCGGAACGATACGGCAGTATTAATGGGGACGTGGCGCGTGGATATGAATGATGGCTATTTTATGCGTAATGCTACTTATGCATGATGGAAGCTGCTCCAGCCTTGCCCACATTCTCTTTGAGTTCTGCCGGTTTGGGATACTGGGCTGTGGCAGGCATCGTTCCTGCCTACCGTGCTTTGGGCAAGGAGATGGCAAGGCAATCTTATCGTCTGCTGACTGACCCGCAGGATGGGAATACTCATATGGAAGTCATTCCGAATGAGACCATACTGGACGGCAAGCTCGTGAAGGAAAAGAAACTGAATATCGCCGGCCTTCCGCAGCCGGTAAAGATGCTGAACGTAACCCCTTCTTTCTACGAACAGTACAAGTATCATATCTGGTCTGTCGGTGCTGTTCTGTTGGTGCTGTTGGGCGGTTTGTTCGTTTCCCTTTACTTTTATTATCATACAAAGAAGTTGAAGGATGAACTGGAGGTATCCGAGGGTGCCTTGCGCGAAGCAAAAGACCGTGCCGAAGAATCCAGCCGTCTGAAGAGTGCTTTCCTTGCCAATATGAGCCACGAAATCCGTACGCCATTGAATGCGATTGTGGGCTTCTCGGACGTGCTGTCTGCCGGAGGAGCCTCGGAAGAAGAACAGCGTGGCTATTTCGAGATTATTAGGACCAACTCTGATTTGCTGCTTCGGTTGATTAATGACATATTGGATGTGTCCCGTTTGGAGGCCGACCGCGTCATCCTTCTTTGGAGAGCTGCAATGTAGTGCAGATATGCCAGCAGGTAGTAGCTTCCGTGGCCCAGGCACGCAGGTCGACCAATCAATTCTTATTTGAGTGTGAACGTGAGGTAGTGGAGATGCGGACGGATGTGCAGCGTTTACAGCAGGTTGTGATAAATCTGCTTTCCAATGCGGACAAGTTTACAAAAGAAGGTACGATAACCTTGAAGCTGGAGCTGGATACGGCGAGGAATGTTGCAGTATTCTCGGTGACTGACACCGGTTGCGGCATTCCATTGGACAAACAGAAACGGGTGTTCGAACGTTTCGAGAAGCTGAACGAATATGTGCAGGGAACCGGCTTGGGCTTGTCCATCTGTAAGCTGACCGTTGAGAAGTGGGGCGGCGAGATTTGGATAGATCCTGCCTATACGGATGGAGCGCGGTTTATGTTTACCCATCCTATGAACTTATAAGAACCGACAAGAAATAAGGAAATATAATGAAAAGATTTAGTTGTTTTTTTATCTGGATTTTTGTCCTGACAAGCATACTGCCTGCGCAGGAAAGAGAGGTGAAACTGAAAGTCGTACAGACCAGTGATATACACGGAAATTACTATCCCTACGACTTTATACGCCGCCGGGAGGCAACCGGCAGTCTGGCACGTGTGCATGCTTTGGTGCAAAAAGAACGTGAGGCTTATGGCAAAAATCTGATTCTCTTGGACAATGGTGACATTCTGCAGGGACAGCCCACAGCCTATTATTATAATTACATAGATACCGTTGCCCCTCATCTGGCAGCGGAGTTGATGAATTTCATGGGGTATAATGCCGGCAATATGGGTAACCATGACGTAGAGACCGGCCGTGCTGTTTTCGACCGTTGGGCAGGTGACTGCCGTTTTCCGATATTGGGTGCCAATATTGTGGATACTGCTACCGGAGAAACCCATTTCAAACCCTATGAGGTGCTGGAACGTGACGGAGTGAAAATTGTGGTTCTCGGTATGATAACTCCTGCCATTCCTGTATGGCTTTCAGAGAATCTGTGGAAAGGGTTGCGTTTCGACGATATGGAGGAGACTGCCCGCAAATGGATGAAGATTATCCGTGAGCAGGAAAAGCCGGATTTGGTTATCGGTATGTTCCATGCCGGCCAGGATGCCCAGCTGATGGGAGGCAAGTATCGCGAAAACGCTTCCGTAGAAGTGGCGTGCAACGTGCCAGGATTCGATATTGTCCTAATGGGGCACGACCATGCGCGCGAATGCAAGAGGGTGTGCAACATAGCCGGTGACTCGGTACTGGTGATGGACTGCCAGCAACGGTGCTGTTGTGAGTAATGTGGATATAACCTTGAAATTGCGTGACGGCAAGGTTGTTGGCAAGAAGATAGACGGCATACTGTCCGATACGAAAGACTACGGCATCAGCGAAGAGTTCATGCAACGCTTTGCCCCCGAAAATGAAGCCGTGCAGAATTTTGTTTCCAAGAAAATAGGTTCTTTTACCGAGACTATCTCCACACGTCCTGCCTATTTCGGCTCTTCCGCTTTTATAGACCTTATCCATGAGTTGCAGTTGGCAATCAGCGGAGCGGATATTTCTTTTGCGGCTCCTTTGTCCTATGATACGGAAATCCGTAAAGGAGACATTTTTGTGAACGATATGTTCAATCTGTATAAGTACGAAAATATGCTTTACACCATGCGTCTGACGGGAAAGGAGATACGCGATGCCTTGGAGATGTCGTATGATTTGTGGACCAATCGGATGAAGTCTCCGAACGACCATATCCTGCTCTTCCGTGAGAAACGTCGCGAAGGTGCTACGGATAGGGCCTCATTCAAGAATTTCAGCTTCAACTTCGATTCTGCGGCGGGTATTATCTACACGGTGGATGTGACCAAGCCGGATGGTGAGAAAGTAACCATTCTCAGTATGGCAGACGGTACCCCGTTCGATATGGATAAAATGTATAAGGTAGCGGTGAATTCTTATCGCGGAAACGGTGGCGGCGAATTGCTGACAAAGGGTTCCGGCATCTCGCAGGATGAATTGAAGGAGCGCATCATCCACTCTACGGATAAGGACTTACGCTATTATCTGATGCAGTACATCGAGCGAAAGAAGGTGATTGAACCGCGTGCGCTGAATCAGTGGAAGTTCATTCCCGAAGAATGGACGGCTCCGGCTTCCAAGCGTGATTATGAGTTCTTGTTTGGCAAAGTTAAAGAATAATTCACTATCTTTGCGGCTCAAAAATCTATAATGTAAGTTTTTGGACGTGAAGCAGAAGAAAAAAATTATAGGCGCATTGAGCTTGCTGGTACTGTTTATCATGTACCAGGCAAGCATCACCGCGTTCACTCACGTCCATTATGTGAATGGGGTGCTGATGACGCACTCTCACCCTTTTCATGGCACACACTCTCACTCCCAGACTTCCCTGCTGGTCATCGGGCATCTGTCAGCATTCTGCTCTTCCGGGGCGGATGTGTATGAGGTTCAGCACCCGATGCGTCCTTTGCTGGTCGTGCTCAGCGTCAAACCGGCAACGCTACTGTTAAGGGGGAAGTGATACGTACCCTTTCCCTTCGCGCTCCTCCCGCTCTTTTTTCATAGTCATTAGGTTTAAAAACGCCTGGATTTTTTGTATGTAGATACCAGGCTTTTTAGTCTCGAATGTCTGGCATTTCAGTGAACGAAGTGCGGCATCTCGGATGATTATCTTTTTTCAGACTTGAATTTATTTTTTTTTATTTAGAGCGCTAATTTGATGAAACAATACATTTTGGCGTTGGTACTTGCAGTGGTAAGTGCCAGCGTAGCTTTTGACGTAATCTAATAAAGAGCAATATGATTTCCGGCCATGTGATAGTGAAAGGTACGGAGGAAAATATACCGTATGCCACGGTTTTGATTATCGGCAGTGGTCAGGGAACGGTTTCCAATGAAGAAGGACAATTTGAGTTCCGCAAGCTTCCGGCGGGAAAATACAAGCTCCGCGTGTCGGCAGTGGGCTACAAGACCCAAGAGAAGGAAGTGACGGTGAGCAAGGACTTTACTGCCGTCATACATTTCCCGATGGAAGAGGAGAGTTTCATGACCGATGAAGTGGTGGTATCTGCCAACCGCAACGAGGTAAGCCGCAAGGCAGCTCCGGTAGTTGTAAATGTGATGAGTACCAAATTGTTCGAGATGGTCAACTCCACCGACCTTGCCAAGACACTGAACTACCAGTCGGGCCTGCGCGTGGAGAACAACTGCCAGAACTGCGGCTTCCCCCAGGTGCGCATCAATGGCTTGGAAGGTCCGTATTCGCAGATATTGATAAACAGCCGTCCCATCATCAGTGCATTGAGCGGTGTGTACGGATTGGAGCAAATCCCCGTGAACATGATTGAACGGGTAGAAGTGGTGCGTGGCGGAGGCTCTGCCTGTTTGGCGCCAATGCTGTGGGAGGAACTATCAATATTATAACCAAAGACCCCATCAACAATTCCTTCCAGGTATCGAGCATGTTCTCCAATATGGACGGCAAGTCCTGGGAGCAATATATGGGTGGCAATGTGTCTCTGGTAGCCAAAGACAATTCTTACGGCATCGCCTTTTATGAGAGTTACCGCAACCGTAACCCCTACGACCGCGATGGCGATGGCTTTTCCGAGCTGGGCAAGCTGAACATGAATACCTTCGGTTTCCGCGCCTATTACCGTCCTACGCATTTCAGCCGCATCAATCTGGAATACCATACCACTAACGAACTTCGTCGCGGAGGCAACAAATTCGATTTGCAGCCGCACGAGACGGACATCACCGAGCAGACCAAGCATATCATCAATAGCGGAGGCGTGAGCTATGATTTGTTCTGGAAAGAGTACAAGCATAAGATTTCGGCTTACACCTCCATCCAGCACACCGACCGCAACAGCTACTATGGTGCCCAAAAGAACATGAATGCCTACGGCAAGACGAAAGACCTGACCTGGGTTGCCGGCGGCATGTACGTGGGCAATATGGACAACTGCTTCTTTGCCCCCGCCACCTTCACCGGCGGACTGGAATATCAGAACAACTCCCTGCACGACATCATGACCGGCTATCATCGTGACATGGAGCAGGATGTCCGCATTGCCAGCGCCTTCGTGCAGAATGAGTGGAAGATGAACGTACTGACCATGCTGGTCGGCGCCCGCCTGGACAAGCACAACCTGATAGACAAGCTTATTTTCAGCCCCCGCGTCAACCTGCTCTACAAGCCGACAGATGATTTTCAGGCACGCTTGACTTATTCTACCGGTTTCCGTGCTCCGCAGGCATACGATGAGGACTTGCACGTGACGGCAGTAGGCGGCAAGGGAGTCCAAATCAAACTCGCCGATAACCTGAGTGAAGAACGCTCCAACAGTTACAGCGGTTCGGTGGACTGGACTGCCCATCTGGGTCACTGGCAGGCAAACATCCTGGTGGAAGGTTTCTATACAGACCTGCGCCACGTCTTTGTGCTCGAAGATATCGGCAAGAACGAAGTAGGGGATGTCATCAAGGAGCGCCGCAACGGAAACGGTGCACGCGTATATGGTGCCAATCTGGATGTAAAGATTGCCCATGGCAAGGAGGCGCAGTTCCAGCTCGGATTTACGGCACAGCGCAGCCGCTATACCCATGAGGAAGCCTGGACGAAGGTGGACGGAGAAGACCTTACCACCAAGCGCATGCCCCGTACACCTGATTATTACGGGTACTTCACTTTCTCCTCCGCACCGGTAAAGAATTTTGATTTCTCTCTTTCCGGTACCTATACGGGAAAGATGATTGTTCCGCACTACGCACCGGAAGATGCTCCCGAGGGTGCCTTCTGTAATATCACTTCAGACCGCATGGAGCATACTCCCCAATTCCTGGACCTGAATGTGAAGCTGAACTACACCTTTGTGCTTCACGACCATATCAAACTCCAGTTGAACACGGGTGTACAGAACATCTTCAACAGTTTCCAGAAAGACCTGGATAAAGGGGAATTCCGCGATGCGGGTTATTTCTACGGACCGACGCAGCGAGAACCTTCTTTATCGGTTTCAAGATAATGAACTAAAAGTTCCATTTAAGAATTTTTAGAGCTAAATTCCGCAAAATAGTCCTACATTTGTCGCCAAAGCACAAAAACCATGGATACTAAGAGAATACGGAATGTAGACATTTCCCAGATACATCATTTGCCGATGATTGATTTCATCGGCAATGATTTTGCTATTTTTAATGATATCAAGGACATGCCTTTGAGCTCTTATCCCACCCGTTTGAATGCTGCTTGCCTGACTGTCTGCTTGAAAGGGTGGTGCAAACTGGAACTCAACCTGCAGCAATGTGAAATGCGGGAAGGTATGTTGGGTATTATTCTTCCCGACCAGATTGTTCTGCAACGCGAGCGTTCCGATGATTTTTCCGGTCTTTTCATTGCCGTCTCAAGGGATTTTATGGATATGGTGATACCTACTATGCAACAGCTTTTCCCTATGTTTTTCATGATTAAGGAGCGGCCCTTCGTTCACATCACTCCGGAGGAATCCCAATCGTTTCAGGAGTATCACTCTTTTCTTTGGAGCAAGGTGAAGCTGAAAGACAATCCTTCCGTAAGGAAATCACTCAGGGGTTGCTGTTGGCCCTTTTTATGAGATATATAATATCTATCAAGGACATGTCATCCAGGAACGCATTCCCAAAAGCAGGAAGGAAGACTTGTTCGAGCGCTTTATCCGTGCTATTTCCGAGTCCTATAAGGAAGAGCGCAGTGTGTCCTACTATGCTGATAAGATGTTCCTCACTGCCAAGCACCTTTCCACCGTAGTGAAGGAAATCAGCGGAAAGACGGCGGGCGAATGGATTGACAGTCTCGTCGTTTTGGAAGCCAAAGCCTTGTTGAAGTCTTCCGAGCTGAGCATTCAGGAAATTGCAGACGAGCTGCACTTTGCCAACCAGTCGTTCTTTGGCAAGTATTTCAAGCATCACACCGGTATGTCACCTAAAGAATATCGCCGGCAATAGGTTCAATGTGACGGAATAATGTTTATTTTTGCGGTAAAGATTTACCCCCAAAATAAACTATCATGGAAAAAAGAGAAATTGACCTTACTGTTTCCTGCTATGGAAAGGTGAAAGGAGTGAAGTATGACGTTGTCATCCTACCTTGGGGAGCTACGGAGCCCCATAATCTGCATCTGCCTTATCTCACTGATTGTATTCTGCCGCATGATATTGCCGTAGATGCGGCTGCACTGGCTTTGCAGAATTCCGGTGTACGCTGTATGGTGATGCCTCCCGTACCTTTCGGTGCACACAATCCGGGGCAGCGCGAACTTCCGTTCTGCATCCATACCCGCTATTCCACTCAGCAGGCCATTCTGGAAGACATAGTTGCTTCCCTCTATGCACAAGGCATGCGTAAGCTGATTATTCTCAGCGGTCATGGCGGCAACAACTTCAAGGGAATGATTCGTGACCTGGCGTTTGTGTATCCCGATTTTCTGATTATCGCTGCCGACTGGTTCAGCATCGTCCCTCCCAAAGACTACTTTGAGGCTGCTGTCGACGACCATGCCGGCGAGTCTGAGACTTCCGTCATGATGCATTACCATCCGAGCTGGTGAATTTGGATGAGGCCGGTGACGGGGAATCCAAACCGTTTGCCATTCCTTCCTTGAATGAAAAGGTTGGCTGGGCTCCTCGCCATTGGGATAAGGCTACAGTCGACAGCGGGGTAGGGAATCCCAAAAAAGCTTCTGCCGAGAAAGGAGAACGTTATATGAAACCGGTGGTGGAAAAGTTGGCGAAGCTCTTTACGGAAGTCGGTCAAGGAAGTCTGTATTGATGTACTTGGCTTCCGGCTATATATAAAAATAGGCAATAACCGTTGTGGATATTGCCTATTTTTTTAAGTGCACCCTAAAAACTAATCTCTTTACTCTTATAAAAACTAATCTTTCTCTATTTGGAGTACAAAATTAGAAGGTTTTTGCGGGTTATGAATTGACATAAGTCAAAAATCTCATTCGGATATTATTTTTTCAAACATGCCCAAAAGCCCTTCTTTTTCTGCCGGACCGGTTCACTGTTTTCGCGAAACAGTTCTTCGTAGGTCAGCCCGTCATGCACCATGCGGTAGATGCTTCCCCAGTCGGGCAGTCCGCCCAGGTTGCGGTCATCGATAAAGAGATCGGCTTTTACTTTGCGTGAAAAACCGGTGTGTGCGATGTCTTCTTCCGGATAGTCCCGGTTGACGGCATAGAATTCCACACCCCGTTTCCTACACCATTCCACAGCTTCCTCCAGGAGCTTCCCTTCACGTACCGACCATAAAATCAGCCGGTGACGCTCGTTTATCAGCATCTTCAGCGTAGCGGTGGCAAAGGGAATTTCTTCTCCTATCTGGGGATAGCGGTGTTCTACAATGGTACCGTCAAAATCAACGGCTATGGTCATAAATGAATAGCTTTTATTGGTTTCAGACTGTGGAGAAAATTATCCTTGACCGCCTGTGGTGCCGCCTGAGTGCTGGCTGACCGGATTGTTTGAATATTCTTCCTGATGTCCCGTGTAGCTTTTCAACTCTACTTTTACGTCTTTGCTCTGGTTGCCTACCACTACTTTAAAGGTATATGTTTTCACGCGTACCATACGCTTGCTGCCATACAGCAGTACATGGTTGCCACTGACACTTGCAGTCAGCTTTTGTTCAATTTCATAAGAACCGTTCGTACCTCCCTCTTCAGTTTCAATGTAGTTGTTGATGTATGTGGCCAGTGCATCGGATGCTCCTGCAGCTTTCAGCGCTTCAGCCGGAGAAACGGTATAGTCCCATCCGTTCTTGATTTTAAGGGTCAGGGTGATGTTTTCCAGCGCATCGTAATCTCTGTTCTCAATCTTGATTACCTCGGCTTTTCCATTCACTTCGTTGTAGCCGTCTGCTACACTGGCGGCAGCTTGTTTGGTAAATTTCACTCTAGGTGAATATTTGCCGGCTATCTTCTCGCCTTGCGGAATGGTAATGATGTAATTGTTATTGTTGAATCCTACGGTTTTAGCAGCGGCTCTGGTTGCAGGCGCCTCGCTGGATTCCACTTCCATGTTTTCCGGATCAAAATAGCCCAGGTTGGCATCAGTCGACGGATTGGGAATGGCAATGATGATATCTTCCTTGGCAACAGCGTCAGCCGGCTCTGTCTTGATGGCTACGTTATTTACAGAAGCCTTTGATGCTTCCGGTTGTGTGGAAGTTGCCGGATTGGCCTCACGTGCCTCTTCAAACACGACGGCTGCAATCTTGGTGTTTTCTTCCGTACCTCCGGTGGGTATGTTGATGGTGGCGGCATTCTCCTTTTCCGGATTTTCTATTTTCGGAGCCTCAATGGTGCTTCCGTCAGCCTCCTGCATTTCGCCGAATTCTATGGTTGTTGACATTTTTACATTTACCACCATCAGGCTGTGGTTGGCTGTTCCGTCTGTAAATTCTGCTGTGGCCTCGTAGTCATCATGTCCTTCAGCTGTTACGGTGAGCGTGTAGATGCCGGTTTTGTTCACAGTCAGTGAGTATACGCCTTTTGCATCGGTTGTGGCAGAGTATTCGCCGCTTTTTACGGTGGCTCCTGCCAATGGACCGTTGGCATCGGTAATGGTACCTGCAATGTAGTAGGCTGTTTGACTTCTTAGCGGGTCTTCCACTTCTTCATACTTCTTGTCGTCATCGTGGCAAGATGTAAGGACTGTTGTGCTGAAGGTCATTGCAAACATCAATGCACCTCCTAAAAATAAACTTTTCTTTTTCATAATTTTCGTCATTTGATAAAACTAATCTGTTTAAATTATACTTATTTCGATTTTTCTTTTTGCAGTTCCTTTATAAGGAAATAGCGTATATAGTCCGGCTGGTAGAAGTTGCTGCTTCGGTTTTCGTTAGGGCGTGTACTGTAACTTTTTCCCAGTTGTTTTTCTATGTACTCTCCATCTGCCACCATGCCGTATGCCCATGCAAAGTAGTCAGCCGGTTTTACTCTGAAGAATTCCTTTTCTACTCCATTTTTTTCCCGGCAGGGGGATGGTCAAAATGAAATCCTCCGTTTATCTCTCCGTCTGTACAAGGCATACAAGCCGATGGCATACTCTCCGAAGTGCCGCGTACAGTCTCCTCTCACTCCATAATCACCGTAAATATATCTTCCTGCTTTCAAGTCGAACTGCAAGTTGAGGCGTGGTTCGTAGTACGAAGCATTCAGTGAGGCATTGATACGCTGTTTTCTGCCTATATACCAGCCGTCTTCCCGGGTGATGGCGGAGAAACCGGTGGAGCCTGCCGTTCCGCCCAGTTCCCAACGTCCGTTGTTGGTGCGGTATTTTATTTCCAGTTGTGCACCATATCTGTTGTTGGTGAAGTTACCCACCGTCATTTTCCCGAAGATGTTGTGCCTGAAGCGTACATCCTGCGATAGAGCTATGATTCCCGGTCTTATCCGTTTCATCTCTCCACTCAGATTGGTGGCTACGGGCAGTATCACTTGTGCGGTCATTTTCCCACCTTTCCATAGAGCCATTTCCACTGCCGGATTCAGGTTGATGGCATATGTATACAGTTCGTCAAACGTATTGTTCTCCAAAAACAAATCGGGGTATATCACCAAATCCACCTTCCAGGCAGACGGCACTTCTTCCTGACCGGCATTTTTCAATGCTTCATGGCCGCATCCGTATCTACCGTAATTCCCATTTGCTGATATACTTGTGTCAGGCTAATTTCTCCGTTTCTGTATGCTGCCGTCAGTGTATCCGGCAGATTGATGCAAAGCCTGGGAATCCGGTTTTCCAGTACCACCAATTGCAAATCGCCCTTCGTCTTGCTTCCCAAGCAGGCATCTATGGCTTTGCCCACTCCGGTGTAGGTACTTCTATATACGTTGTTCTCAAAACTTACAGTGGTTACCCCTGGGGTCTGTGCACATCGTATATTTTCCATACCGATGGCTTTCAAGCTCTCTGTCACTTGGGCATCTGCCATTGCAGAAATACCACAGAACCATATTGCCAGTATCCACTTCAAACCGTTTTTTCTCTTGTTCTTCATCTTATTCTCCAATCCCTAATCCTTCATCCCTAATCCCTTATCCCTCTCTTAGTGCAACAACCTGCATTCATACCGTATTCCTCCCGATATGCTGTTGAATTCTCTGGTAAACACATGGATGGAGAAATGCTTCCATAATCTGGCGGCGGCTCCCACATTGAAACCTTCCGAATCATATTCGGCCATGACAGTCATTTCCCGGCAGAAAGCAGGAGAGTAGCTGATGCCTCCGAAAGGACCGTCTTGTATACTGTGTTTGTTCAGTGGCAGGTAATATCCAGCAGTCAGTGTTAGTCGGTCTCCTTTTGCGATGGAGAAGCCTTTGGTCAGTACGCCATATATGGTTGCAAAGTAGTTGGTTCCAGTGTCTTTGAAAGGGTCATTGGTACCTATGACTATTGCCGGATGATATTTTCCTTCCTCTATCGGACGTATACGTGCAGATAAAGAACGGTCTTGCTGGAAATATCCTTTCTTACCGTCATACCGGGTGGTTTTCAATAGCGTACACCGATAACTCAATTCCAGGAAGGATAAGAATGTGATGTTAACGAAATAATTTCCAGTGTTGAAGTTAAACGGTGTCATGCCGTTCGGAAGATAATTGCCGCCCCCCATAAAAGTACCGGTCTCCTGCATATCTGCTGTCGGGATGTTCAGCAGTCCGGTGTTGCCCATGGAATATTGGGCCTGTACTCCCATGCTGCAACCAAGCAGCAGTAGGAGCAGGCACCATTTTCTCATTTTCGTTTTCAGCATGTCTGGGAAGTGTTTTCACCATCCATTTGTGCCCTCATATAGAGCTTCTTCACAAATGCCATGTCATGTGTCACCATGATTTTCACCAGTTCTTCAAAAGAAGTCTTGCGTGGATTCCAACCCAGCAGTGTCTTGGCTTTGGTCGGGTCACCCAGCAGTTGTTCCACTTCGGCAGGACGGAAGTATTTGGGATCCACTTCCACCAGCACTTTACCGGTTTTGGTATCAATGCCCTTTTCATTCACGCCTTCTCCTTCCCAACGTAGTTCCACACCGGTTTCCTTGAAGGCAAGTGTAGTGAAATCACGTACGGTATGATATTCTCCGGTAGCAATGACAAAATCCTCCGGAGTGTCGTGCTGCAGAATCAGCCACATGCACTCCACGTAATCTTTGGCATATCCCCAGTCGCGCAGCGAATTCAAGTTACCCAGATATAACTTGTCTTGATACCCTTGGGCTATACGTGCAGCTGCCAGTGTAATTTTGCGTGTCACGAAGGTTTCTCCGCGCCGTTCGCTTTCGTGGTTGAAGAGAATGCCGTTTACAGCGAACATGCCGTAGCTTTCCCGGTAATTCTTCGTAATCCAGAAGCCGTATTGCTTGGCCACACCATATGGACTGCGTGGGTAGAACGGGGTTGTCTCCTTCTGTGGTACCTCCTGCACCAGACCGAACAGTTCGGAAGTCGAAGCCTGATAGATTTTCGTTTTTTTCTCCAGTCCCAGGATACGTACTGCTTCCAGCATACGCAGGGTGCCTACGGCATCTGCTTCCGCAGTATACTCCGGCACATCGAATGATACTTTCACATGGCTTTGTGCCGCCAGATTGTAGATTTCGTCCGGCTGTACCTGCTGTATGATGCGGATAAGCGAGCTGCTGTCCGTCATGTCCCCGTAGTGCAGGTTTACGAGACGGTTCTTCTTCATGTCACGCACCCATTCATCCAGGTAAAGATGCTCTATGCGTCCGGTGTTGAACGATGACGAACGGCGCAGAATGCCGTGTACTTCATATCCTTTTTCAATTAGGAACTCGGCCAGGAATGAACCGTCCTGACCGGTGATGCCTGAAATCAATGCTATTTTCTTATCCATGATTCGGGTTTTAAAATCAGTTTTTATTTATGTTATGATGTAAATTTCTCTTTTGTGATATTCCATAAGAATAAGCAGTTCCCGATGATATATCTTCTCCACATTCTTTTGGGTTCCTTTATCAGCCGGTACAGCCATTCCAACCCGTGTTCCTGCCACCATACGGGAGCACGTTGCACGTTTTCGGCAAAGAAGTCGAACACAGCGCCAATAGTACCGATGGGACCGTTTACCTCCAGTTCTTTTAGGTGTGCATAAGTCCATTTCTCTTGTTTGGGAGCGGTCATGCCCACCCAGAGCAAATCCGGCTGTGCCCGGTTTACGGCGGCTATCATGGCTTGATTGTCTTCTTGGGTGAATTCCGGCTTGTAGGGTGGGGAATAGGTTTCTACCCGGATATTGGGATATAACCGGACAGCTTTTACCTTTATTTTCCTCAAGGTGTCTTCGCTACTTCCCAGAAAGAAGCAGGTTCCTCCTTTCCGGTTCAGCTTATCCATTTCGTACAGAAACAAGTCCCATCCCGCTGTGCGCTCTATCTTCTCATGTCTCAGGAGTTTGAATGCCAGTACAATGCTTGCTCCGTCCGGAATCAATGCGTCTCCCCTCAGCAAAGCTTCTGCAAAGGCAGGATCTTTCAATGCTGTGTTATACGAGTGCGCATTGATGGTGTTAATCAGCAGTTTGCCTTCGGGCAATGCGTCAAGCTCACTTCTGTGTCCCAGAAGCGAAATTGTCTTTAACTTCAACATGTATAAAAGGAATGATAATTTTCCGCAGAGTACGCTACGCTATCGCCTGTCACATGGAAAGGTATTTTGAACAGAACGATGTAATCATGTATGAAAACTGCGCAAATGTAAAGATTATGTGTGTAATATACAAGAGGAATGTGAAAAATGTAATTTAGTTGGTCTGATGATTGATGCAGATACCTTTCAGATACCATTCGTACAAACGGTGTATTCCTTCGTCTATTTCTATTTTATGATGCCATCCCAGGTTATGCAGTTTGGTCACATCCGTCAGTTTGCGCAGTGTGCCATCCGGTTTCGAGGCATCCCATCGCAGCTCACCTTTGAATCCTATTTCGGCTATAATCTTTTCAGCCACTTCCTTTATGCTGAGTTCCTTTCCGGTGCCCACATTGATGTGGCAGTTGCGTATTTCTTTACTGTCCGGAGCATATGTGTCTTTAAAGTCCACATTCAGCAGTACATGTACACTGGCATCTGCCATTTCTTCGCTCCATAGGAATTCACGCAACGGTTTGCCGGTTCCCCACAAGGTGACCGCTTCCGGGGTTATTCCGAAGTTGGCAAGCTCTGCCAGAATCTCCTCGTTGCTATAGCTGCCGTTTACCCCTTTTACCGGACGCAGGTCGATATCTTTGCGTACAGCATCCCAATCCCCTTCGTTGAGGCATTTGGCAAGGTAATCTTGCGATCATGGCAGGCAGTACATGGCTGTTTTCCAGGTGGAAGTTGTCGTTCGGTCCATATAGGTTGGTAGGCATCACGGCTATGTAATTGGTTCCGTATTGCAGGTTGAAGCTTTCACACATCTTCAGCCCGGCTATTTTGGCTATGGCATACGGCTCGTTGGTGTATTCCAGCGGAGAGGTCAGCAGCACTTCTTCCTTCATGGGCTGCGGAGCTTCACGCGGGTAGATGCAGGTGCTTCCCAAGAAGAGCAGCTTCTTTACTCCGTGACGGAAACTCTCGCCGATTACGTTCTGCTGGATTTGCAGATTCTGATAGATAAAGTCCGCCCGGTATTGCAGGTTTGCCATGATGCCACCCACGTGGGCAGCAGCCAGTACCACCGCTTCCGGTCGTTCTTCATCGAAAAATTTCTTTACGGCGGTTCCGTCCAGCAAATCCAGTTCTTTGTGTGAGCGTCCTACTAAGTTTGTATAACCTCTTTGTTGCAGGTTGTTCCAAATGGCAGAGCTACCAGTCCACGGTGCCCCGCTACAAAAATCTTTGCGTTTTTTTCTAACATGACTAATACCTTGATTATTATTAAACTATCTGGTTATTACTATATGTATTTCTTAAACAAAGCATTTCTTCTTATTTAGAGCCTGTTTAAATTTTGCTTTTAAAAGTTTTTATCAGTTCCTTTTGAGTTTGTTTTCGGTCTTTTTCTCTGTGTTCTTTCGTCACATAGCCCGCTATGCTCCTTAATAATACAAATAAAATCTTCAAAGATAACGCGAACCGAATGCTATCAAGCTCGCTTGAATAGCTGAGGTGAAGCTTATCTTCTATAAAAACAAACCTCAAAAGAATGCTGAGCAAAATTTAAACTGGCTCTTAGCCTTGTACCCTACATGGAAGAATCTCTTTCTTGATTTTCAGTTTAGGCATTGGTTATTGAGTACTCTTATGTCAAGTCCTTCTACAAAATTTCGTTCTCCTTCAATGAGTAGTTCCTTTCGCTTTTTCAAACAATCATTAATATCTTCATATTGATTCTTTAGGGGGACAAGATGTGAATAATTGTAAGAAATCTCCTCTGGGCTATTTGAAGGTATACAATCAAGATTAAAAGACCGAGAATTTTTGGTTGCATAAGTCGGGATGATATTTTCTGGGCTTGATGGTAATCTTGGGACTAATTTATTCAATGCCAGTCCGTATGTCGTGGAATCTCTTTTAAGCCTCTCACGCAATATCTGTAGCTCAAAAAGAATGAGAGCCTTACTCCTAACAGCTGAAAGTGATATGACTTTAGGGAAAGGCAATGGTCCTAAATGGTACAGAGGAATTATCAGTATATACGCTGTCAGTAACTTCCCCATTCAGGAACTTAAGAAAATGTTGAAAAGCCTTACGTTGGTTTGACAATGAATATATCGTAAAATAGTTTGAGTAAGTAGTTACCCAAAACCATCGTTTTAATTCTAATATCTGTTGTTTGTTCGGATTACGAAGCTTGCTGAAAAATTTCATTATGAATATGAGCTGGATATTATACGGCAATAACTTGTACTCCAAGACATTCAACTCGTTGTGTAAAAAACTTACAGCTTTTAATATGTAGGGGGTAGTATCCCTTACTGTTTCTTTGAAGTCCTGACGTATTGCTAATTTTTCTATGTCTGATTGATCAAAATACATTTTATCATCAAAAGCACTTTGATAACATCTGAACAGGTTGTTGCGTGTTATTCCTTCAAAATGATATAGGGATAGATGCTCCTTTAAGTTATCTATCTCAACAGAGAAATTGAAATCTGGGCTATAACTCAACGCATTAACCATGTAATCATAAGAGATGTCAGTACCTTTAGAGTTAACGCGAGAAAATATATTTACTGCATCCGACAAATCTGCTCCGGAAATCTCTATGACAGCCAACTTGTAGTCAATCAAAGTACGTGAAAAGGCGTCGGCCTATCCAAATACTCATCAAGACGTCCATCCTCACTATAAGGTTCTATATATTTTCTAGAATACTGTCTGAAATCACTGGTACTCATCAGTATATAGACCGGAACTTGATAATATTTGGGGATATTGCGTAAATATACAAAAGTCTCTTCCTCTAAGTCGAAATACAAATCGTAAAGTGTTTCTCTATTTATTGACTCGTCAATTTCCAAATTGACTTTTTTTGCATTGGTCAGACAACCGAATAAAGACGATAGTCTTTGGTAGCCATCCAAAAGGAATACTTGTTGAGAAGCAACTTTGGGTAATTTGAAGCCACCGACGGATTTCAGATTATTCCAATGATAATCAGATTTTGGTTTCCAAATTAGCAAAGAACCTATAGGATAGTTATTCTTTATGCTTTCAAACAACTCCTTGATATCATCTCTAGTCCATACAAAATCTCTTTGAAAGGGAGGTACTTGCAATGTCCCCTCTTGCAAATCAGCCAAAAGCCTTACCAAGCTGCGGATTTGAGTCTCTATGCTGATATTATTATTCATGTTGTTATAATAGTTTTTGTATAGAATCAACAATGTCTTGTAACTCGTGTGGATTGTTCTGTCTGCTAATCCTGTCGTCCAATCTTTTTTTTGTTACAATCTGATGGTTATAATAAGTAGGAAACACCTCTTTAAAAGACCCTGTTATTGGTAATTGAATACCTTTCTCCAAAGCTTTGAAATGCGCCTTACTCATATCGTTATACAAATTTCTCTGCGCAACCGATAAAAGAGGTTTGATAAAAGATGTTTTTTCTTATTTTATCTTTATTGCTGTGTTTCTTTTCTTTTTTAAGGACTGTTGCCTTATTTTCTTTGGTTAGGTCATCGTAAAATCCACCGGCAATATTGAAATAATCCTTTTGTTCTTCCGACAATGATCTATAAGCATTGATCCAATCGGCATTCGTTTTTATACGCATTTGTTCAATGGCATCATCTGGCATATAGTTTTCCATCGACCTTTTGTTGAGAATATGATATTCCACATTCCAGTCCTTTAGTTTTGCCGTAACTTTATTGTATTTGTTGACAGCATCAGTCGGAAAACGCTTATCACCATCTAATAATACCCAATATCTCAGGAATTTTATTTTTCCTTTATAATGGGCTACCTGGGCTTTGATGAAATTTTCTACATTCATACATCCGCCGGCATTGACAAATTGCAATTCATTATTGCTCTCGGCATCCCTTAAGCTTTCCAGGGTTGCGTATGCTTTGAATAATGCGCGTAAGAAATGGGCATCATTCACGCTGTTCTCCACCAAAAGGGATAAAGGTTGCAAAAGATACACGATTGCCTCTTCGCGGGTAAAAACTTTGTTCTTCGTTTCAGCCTCTCCACTTTTACTGATTTGGCAATCGCATTTGGCCGATGAAGTCATGGCTTGGGTAAAAGCCCATTCAAAGATTCTTGTTTCATTGTCACCCATTCCTTTCATATAGTCGGATGACAAAATATCAGAGTCATCAATAAGCAACTCATAACATTTCTTGACCGTGATTAGGTATATCAAGAAATTCAATTCAAGTTTTCCTCGCTCATCCTTTGAATTATCAAAGATGTCTCTTGAAATAAGCACTTTCATACCTAACGGTTCTTTTGAGCGTTATTTAACAATACAGCTTCTTTGTAGGTTTCATTAAACACGTCACTAGGCCAATCGCTTACGCTACCATCTTCATGGACCATAACTTTTTTTAGAGAACTAGCTCCGGTCTCTTCGTCATATTTTACATAATACAATGCTAAATCATTAGTATCCAGTTCGTTTTTGGCTACTAATGTACGAAGCCTCAAGATGAAATTCAGAGAATGAGTTTCAACCAATATCTGTTTATGTTTGTCTAAAGATACCTCATGAACCATGAACTCAGCCATTTCGGCATGGGCGGCAGGGTGCAGATGGGTTTCCGGTTCTTCAAGTATATATTGCCATGGCTTTTCACATGTTTTTGCTATTGCTACAATTTCCGGTAAAGACTGGCCTATACCGGCACCGGTATCCAATATGTTGTTCTTTACATTCTTGTTCTGCAACTCTACGGAGTAACTTGGAACTCTGGATTGGTCAATGACGACACTCCATCCATCAAAAACCTTTTTATACCAATTAGAAACTTTTTCCAGTAATTCCCCATTACCAGACACAACATCCGATATCAAATATTCATATGCATTCTCTCCTTTGTTCCCATAAAGGTGTGTATGTCATCACTCAACCGGTAGTCACGTGCCGGTAGCTGTCTTATGCAGCTAATGTAATCATTCTCTGTTTGAAAATGTCCCAATGCTTCAGTCATCCAAACTTCCGGAATAGGGGTAGGGGTTATCCCTATGAAAATAATTTCATTATCGTTGCTGTCAACCATCTTTTGATGGTCATTCATTTGGTAAGATACATTGTTTCCATTTGCATCCTTAAGCCCCCAGCTTTCCAAGTGCGTTTTCTTGGATTTATCAAGCACATCCACAAAGAAAGAAAAAGACAGCTCGTCTCCCTGGGTAGATGTAACTTCAATAGTCAGCGCCCGATTGCCTTTGTTATATACCACATCGCGGAACTCATCACAAAGGACAACCTCATTGCAAATTCTGGAGAAGACTTCTTGTGATTTACACTTCAAGGCACTTTCTACTAATAATGGCAACTTCAGCACCGCACTCTTTCCTGTGTTGTTTTTTCCAAACAATACAGTCATTGGGCCAGTTCCAGCCGTTGTTCATTGGCAAAAATCCTATAATTGGCAAAAGCAATACTGTTTATCATAATTGGAGTCTATTCATAAACTATCGAATGTTTTTACTAAGACTTGAATCCAAGCCTCTTAAATAATCTACAAATATATCCATTAATATTCAATAAAGAGTAACGGAATGCGGTAAAAAATAATAGTTCTTTCGTTTTTTTATTTTTCATTTTAGAGGATGACAAATGTTTACCATGTACCGACACACCCTTCCAATATCTCCTTCATCCGTTCTTCAAACCACCAACTGATTTTTTGTTGTGTTTATGAAATACCATATTCGGATAACTCTCAATAGGTACTAGGCTAATAATGCCAGTGTAACGTTTTTCTGAATTGCCTGCAATCTGATTGCAAATTTGTTCTACGGTCAAGCTCTCGGTATGGCGTTGTAATATTTTTTGTATGGCAGATTTTAAATCCATTTCTTCTCATTTTGTCCCATCTGTAGTTTTAGGTGAGAAGGCGTGAAAATGCACAATAACCTTCTTTCTCATTATTTTGCATAGTGGCATGAAGAGTACTCTCTTTCTAAAAGCCGAAGGTGGTTCACTTGTATGTATATGCACAAGGTCGCATGATGGTAGCTTCACAATGAGCTTCAGCCAACCGCAAAGTATTCACTAAAACTTCACCAATAAATTGCCATCACGGTGTGTTTCAATTCACTCACAAATGTTGCCCCTCCAGCTTGTCCGAGAACTCATTGAAAGCTTACCTTATGCTATAATCTTAGAATTCTGTGCCTAAAAGAAAGCAACCGCAGAGTTTTCGGACAGCCTCCATTGCTGTCCTTGCTCATAAGCCTTTACTACCGATGTCACGCCACCACGTGCTCTGTGCGAAGTGACTGTCACTAATACTTTTGTCATTATCGTTATTGTTTATACTTAATTCTCAATATTAGATAGTTTCCTAAATTATACTTTAATATCTTGATAGATCGAGTTTAAATTTTTGACATAGACACTAGGGTTGAAATGCTCAAAAATTGTTTTTTTGGCTTCGTTGCCTAATTTTTCTCTCAAATTGTAGTCATTGTTTAAATCATTAAACAAGACATAATACTGGTTGCATCTTTTATCTGAATAAAACGGCCGTTAATACCGTCTGTTACAACTTCTGGTATAGAACCAACAGGTGTAACCATAGGAACTACACCAAAGCTCATGCATTCAAGTAAGGACATCGGTAATCCTTCAAAGTGAGATGGAAGAACGAAAATATCTAAACTTTTTAAAAAATCATCCTTAGTCTTTCCACCAACTACACCTTCGTAAAAAAAGGAATTTCCCAAAGTCGTTTTGAATTGATTCAGGTAACTACCATCAACCTCTTCTTTACCAGCAATTTTCAAGGTAAAAGCTACATCTTGCTTCTTTAATTCGATGAAAGCACGCAATAAATCATCCATACCTTTGCTCTCTGCAATGCGCCCTAAATATCCAACAGTCAACGGAGCTTTACAATCATATTGTTTATGATACTTATTAGCCTCTGTAAGATCTACGCAGTTAGGAAGAACCTTCACTTTGTGGCACCCGAATCGTTTTTCAATGATATCTTTTTCCTTTTCACTCAACACGACGATGGGTACAGGCATATTAAACACCTTTTTTAGTATGAAAAAAAAGGGGAAAGGGATATGCGGTGCAGTAAGAAAATTTCCACCATGCAGATGAATCAATATAGGATTTCCTTTACACCTTGCTAATCCCATAAATAAAGGATCACGAAGATTGATAGTTTTGATAACGGAAAATTGTAATGCACAATGGCACCTTTGTGTTGTTTTAGCAAACGGTTCCATAGGTATAAGCTTTTAATTAAAGACCCAATCCGGAAAATACCGCCACGCTCATTATCCTTTTTACCCAACTCAAAATGCATATAGTTTTGAGCAAGGTTATTACTAATGATAAACTGGGTCACAGCCGAAATGCCACTTACGTTTTTGGTAGGAACCAGTGAAGGAGATACAATAAAAATATTTATGCTATTTGGTTTAAATTCCACATTTTTATTAACCATCAATTTTAGTTTATGCATCAAGGCCATTGCATTGTACCAGTTATGCTTCATGAAGAAAGCCATTATACGATGAGTTTTTGGCATTTGGCTGACTGGATAATCACGCAACACCTGCAGGAGAACACTATCCTTGCAGATTTCTGAAACAAGCTGTTTCCGTTTCTCTAATGCCAAGTCACTACGAACAATCGTACCAATATAGAAACGGCAGTATCCAATGAACATACGATTTATGCGAACGTCTGTCTCTATTGGCATACCATACCTGCGAGTACGCTCTAGCAGATCCTCTCGCTGAATCTTGAAGAACTTGAAGCGGTCGGTACGCACACACTTACTGATAGATTCCGTGTTATTATAATAGTAATAGAATGACTGCGGGATTGTCAGTATGGACTCAGCATGACAGAGTACATCAAGGTTCCAATTTAAATCCTCACTAATAAACACCCGTTCACTATAGAATCGTAGGTTGCATTTATCTATGAGTGCCTTGCGATAGAGCACAATCTTTGCCGACATCGGTATTCTACGTTCTGCTGAATCAGAAGGCTCAGAAGCAATCATATCCATCACATAATGATGAATGTCTCTCTTTGTGGCTTTTACCGAATATTCAGTAGGTTGAGCCATAGGCGTACAACCCCATTCTGGTCAACGGTCTTGATTCCGGAAAATACCACGTCAACATTCTCCTTTGCGGCAGCATTGTACATGGTTTCGTACATATCCTTGTCCACATAGTCGTCTGAATCGCAGAAGGCAATGTACTCGCCTGTTGAGACCTCAATACCAGTGTTGCAAGCGAGTCCAAGTCCTCCGTTCTGCACTTTATGTACTACACGAATACGACTATCCTTCTTTGCCCACTCATCACACATCTCTGGTGTACGATCAGGAGACAGATCATCCACAAGAATTATTTCAATGTTCAATAGTGTCTGTCCTACCAGACTCTCTACGCATCTATCGAGATACTGCTCCACGCTATAGCATGGAACTATTATACTAACCTTGGGTTGCATATATTTGTTTCTTAATTATCTTCATAGGGTTTCCAACTACGACACAATTATCTGGAACATCTTTTACAACTACAGCACCAGCACCAATGGTTACATTGTTGCCAATGTGAACCCCGCCGACAATAATTGCTCCACAGCAAACAGTAACATTGTCACCAATCCAAGGTTGTTCTGTCTGATTCCAAACAATATTAACACATTGATTTACATGGAAATTTTTACCAATGTGCTCCGCAACAACTACTGTACTGTATCCATGCTGTATAATCAAGCCGGGACCAATGTCATTGCAAGCAAGCGAAAGGTTTGTCTGTCCCTTCCATAGCCAAGAAATCAATAGCCTGCGGGCACCTAGACGCTTATAACAGATGGTTCGGAATTCATTCAACTGAGCAAATAACTTACAGAAGCCCATCATAGAATAGGGTCTTCCTTGCCAATCACAGAATCGTCTAAAATCTACAGATATAATATTCTTAGCTTTCGCACCCGCAAGCGCATAATAATAAAGCAAGAAGATTGGCATAAAAAAGAGCCCCTTAAATAACGCTATTTTATCTTTCATATATTGTGTTAAACTTGGTGTTTTTACCACCCAAATGCCACTTAATGATAGTTATGAGCATCTTCAAGTGGTATTTGTATTTATGCTTTAAGTATTCCTGCCCCCATGTGCTTTGGAAATCATGGAACATAATGGTTTCATCAGTGTCATAGCGACCCTTTTGCCAGTCTTTCCCACAAAGTACAATCTGTGGAAAGAGAAGGAAGCCATTGAGCTCCTGCCGCTGATTGCTCATGATAAATCCTTGCGCCTTCATAATGTCCGTAAATCTACGAACATTGGTAGTAAGTGAGAACCTCAAACCCTCGTAGTAATGGATATGCTCATAAATATCCAGGAAATGGCGAATTATCGGATGTTTGGGGGTGCAAGCTATGATGCCAGTGCCAACATATTCATCATGCTCAAAACCAGCGAAGCCTTCGCGCTCAAACCATTCACGAGGAACTTCTTTCTTAATCAAAATGTCTGTATCAAGATAGAGTCCACCTTCCTCATAGAGAGCTTCCAGTCGTGCCACATCACTCACAAAGGCAAACTTTCGAGCATAATATGCCTCACGAGTATAAATACGAGCATTTACGTCAAAGTTAGTTTCATCCCATTTCTTAATCTCAAACTCTGGAAGATACTTCTTCATGAATCAATGTATACTTTTACATCTTCAGGTAATGGGTTACCCCCAAACCAACAATAGTGAATTATTTTAGGGATCATGATATCTTACCGATTAAATTATTACTTATCTTGTTCACAAAACTTGAAACCAATATGCACAAAGCTGTGCCTACAATATAGAATGTCCATTTGCCGCAATATACAGGCGACTCAATGTGTGTCCACGAAAAGACCGCCAAAGCACGGAGCAAATACTCATTGGTGACATACGATTCCAGAGAGATTTTGCCCATAAATGCAAAAATGCCAACCAAGCCCGTTGAATGCAACTTGTCAATGATTAATGCACATATAGTCATAACAGGAATACCCTGTGTCCAAAACAGACTAAAATCTGTATCTACAGTATGGTTACATACAAACATCACTACGTATAAAAACAAGGGAGATACTACATACAGCCACACAGAAGCAGGTTTGCCTTTACGTATGTCATCCGCCAAGGTATAACCGATTAGATAACTTACCCATCTTGGCATACAGAAGCGCAGTGCAGCTGGAATAAACTCTATATGCCCGCATAACAAACAAAAGATACATAAGCCCCAAAGCCACCACCATTTTCTATCGCAAGTCAAAAAAACATGAAATATGGGAGTAAGTACATATAGGATCAAGATGCTAGAAACGAACCAGAGATTGCTTAGCCCCCAAAAAGCACCAAAACCAGAAATTCCCAATATGAAATTGAGTGTGTTGAATGTACCATGCCAAGGATTCCAAATAACCAAAGGCGTGATAATCAGAAAACAAGGAACAATAATTCTGATATATCTCTTATAATACCAGGTGAATAACTTTCCTTCGTTTGAAACATGCTTCTTCATAGAGTTATGCATACCCATGCCTGACAGAAAAAGGAAGATATCCACGCCAATACCGCCATTCTGCAGGATAGTAGTCAACCATCCCGGCATTACCAACCCATATGGCACACTATGGCACACTATGATGAGAATCGTTGCTACCCCCATCAATTCAGTCCTATATTTACTTAATAGGGTTAATTCAAATTTTGCGTTGAACATGCCTTCGAAGCTATTTCTTGATTTCTATACTTAATTCCTACAAAACACAAGGCCCACATAAAATAGTACAGATATCCGTCAGTATATGGAAATGCATTGTACCAGAGATTTATATAAATAACACCTGACAAAAGCATCCCTAGTCCGGACCAATATTTCACGATATTGTCTTTTGTCCTCTTATATACCTTCCAATATCGGTACAACAAGGCAACAAAGATGGAGAGATAGAGTATCAATCCACTCCAGCCACCCTCAACCATTACGTAAGATGCTGTAAAGTAATGATAAGTTGTTCGTTTATGTATTTTATATATCCATGTACTGAATGTTGTGGAAGCAGAACCGCTTCCCAGACCATAACCAATAGTCTTATGGAGATCATCTTGTAAGATGTTGTCAGAGCACATCGCTACACAAGTATTACGATTGAAACCTATACCTTCAGCAAAACCATACGCGTGGCTAGTTTCGTTTTCGATATACTCTGAGTCAAATACTTGATTAACATAAGCTTCGTCATAATATAATGACATAATGCTTGTCATCAAAGGGATTAGTGAAAAATATAAAACGACAATAGTCACAATATGAGACATACTAAATTTTTTGTAGACAGTATATCCAGCATAGAAACAAAGTGGTACGACAAAATACAGTAGCTTAATCTCAGCTACGACAGCAATGAATAACATCGCCCCCATCAAAATGCAATATCGTGACAGTTTCAGGCGTTTCTGACAGTAATCTCCTGTGAATATAAAGGAGGTAATAAAGATGTAAGCCACAATACCCCCATTCGAAGAGAATATGCCGGATATGGCATCTCCATTAATATTAAGCAAGAAGAACTGTATCCCTATGACGGCAAGATTAATGTAGTAAGCCTTATAAAGCCAGTTTTTCACCTTTTCGACATCCTTCATTTTAAAAGTACCAGTTACAAGATAGAAGAGACCTAAATACCTCAGAAACATACGTAATCCCCATAGATACGATAGGAGTCCGCTCATGTTGATAATAGAGGAAAGAGTAGTAATGAGCAAAAATGCACCAATAATATTGGGAACATATCTACCTACATATGGTTTAATTGCCTTAACTTTGTTTTTCTTATCTGATTTAGAAAACAAAAGATAGAATACCAAAATATCTGGAACTATGGCCAGTATTTCATGACTATAAACAAATTTAAAGAATGTGCCACTGAATAGTAACCAGTAAAATATGAAATATATAATTTTTCTCTTTTGCTTCATACTTAGCACTTTTGTGAATAATATTGGGACTTACATCTTAGTAACCAAGCGTAGTAATTGCCGGATTTCAATGATTTCTCTATGTCACTTTTGAATGGAGTCAATGTATTACAACAATAATGTAATGACTGCAGATATCTGCCTGCTAGCGTAAACGCAGACTTAGCTACTGCCGGCTTCATATTGGCCATACGATACATGAACATTAATCCATATTCATCCAAAAGCAAATGGTAAAGTACATCATCTACAGAACACCCAACTGCATTGACACTATATTCAGCCAAAGACCTTGCCAACCAATACTGATCTATACTCTTCACTCCATCGCTTCTCCAGAGTGTTTTGCTGGCGTTCGTATCGTGTATCAGATAGTAATAGAGAGGCTCACCAATCGTTGCAACTCGTTTTGCAAGTCTCACCATAACCAATCTGGTAATCATATCCTCATACCAGAATCCCATCGGAAATCTAACGTTTTTAAAAAGACTCTTCTTCAATGCACCTCCAGATATATCCTTGGGTATGTGCCAGTATGCCATCCGTGTCGCCGGCATCAACAACATGATCACCTTTCGAAACCGACCATAGGAGTTCATTTTTGGTATTGACATTATCGTAGGCCGTCTGTATGATGTCAGCACCTGTCTCACGAGCTCTCTGCATAATTTTCTCCACATACAGAGGAGAAACGGTATCGTCATTATCTAGAAAACCAACGAACTCACCTTTTGCCATGGCAATGCCATTATTTCGAGTAGTTGAGATACCCAGGTTTTGTTGCGACACTACAACCATCTTATTTGAAAACAGCTCCTTATACCGGTTCAGTATTTGCAGGCTGCTGTCTTTGCTTCCGTCATTGATACAAATGACCTCATAGTCAAACTGTGTCTGCTGGTTCAGTATACTGTCTAGACATTTTGCAAGGAAACGTTCACTATTATAAACAGGAATAATGATGCTCAAATCCTTTGTATTCTCAGACAGTTTGGGAAGTTCACCCCATAGAGGCTTGAAAGGATAGCCTGCATCTCTTAGTATCTTCTCAGCCTGGCCTTCTGTCATTTTACTTGAGTTAATCCAAGCGATTCTTGACAGCATCAGGTAGAATTGGGAAGCTATTTTGTATAATATCTTCATAATTCGCCATATACTTTTTGATAGTCAAACTTAATTTCCCGATATTTCTCAAAGTCCTCATCTAGGTCCAATAACCCTTATGCCAGTAATTATCATCTGGTATGAAAGGAGTCTTCTTGAAACACATGAAGTGGAGATAAGGAAGCTCCCTGCCATTCGAAGTTATGATTTTTCCACTCTTAACGTCATACGTCCAAGCAATTGCATACTTGCGTTCACTCCATGGACGAGGGTTGGGAGTGGTGTCATACTCATACAGATGCTTGCGTTTTAACAAAGTTCTATTCAACACATTGAAGCATTTATTTCTCTCCAAGCCTAATCGGGAAAGAATATGCCTATGCACTCGATCTATATTGCGTTCAAAGGGATTGACAAGCCAACTCCAATCCATTTCATCGTATCCATAGTTCTTATTGTCAACCAGCCCTTTCTGCCAGTTTTTTATCTTGAAACAAAGGTTTCTATAGTATTCATTGTTTCTACAAAGTGTAAAATGACCAGCCACACGAAAAGCATGAGTCGTAATGAAGTCATACTGTGTCAACATCTTATCGTTTACTAGCATTCCCAAGTTGCCATGCACGACATCTAAATCACCGAACCCCCAGAAATCATATTCCTTTAGCTCAGGTTCATGAACTGCACCTAAAAAAGGTTTCAGATCGCACAGCTTGTAGGACTTCTCTATCGAGTAATCAAGACTGAGACGCACTTCCACCAACTTTTTGTACTCCTCAAAAGTACACTGATAAAAAATAGTGTTCGCATACCGATGCTTGGGCAACGGACAATTTGTATAGAATATGAAATCCACCATCGGATTCCGGCCACAGGAATAGAAGTACAACTCAATCCATTTAGGCCAACTTCCAAAGTATGGGATGATTTGTGCTACTTTATACTTCATTATCTACCGAATAAAAGTTCAGACACTAGCGGTAACTGATTTATACCACAAAAATTGCAAAGCCACGAAGGTATCAATGTAATTTAATCGTTTTATAATTTTTACTTTTTATAATAATCTATGTTCTGATATTTCATCTAAACACATTATATATTTTATTTTTAAATAACGGTATAGTTACTGTAGTCAAAGCAATTACAAGTAAAGCTACAACGAAAAACGCCAATATAGAATCTATATGCACGACTTTTGTCACGATCCATATTAATGCAAACTGAGTCATCATTGGGATAATTGTATTCTTGCCATAATATGAAAAGAATTTGTTGTGGAACAACTTACAGAGTTCTATCAGAGACATACTGCCAGCGAACGCCTCTATATAAAAAGCCAGATAATTCTGCCCGACCATGTTAATGGCCACATTCTGACCATTATAGAACACCACAAAAAATACAATCCAACAACTAAAACTAAGAACGAGAGTTTGCCATCGGAATTCAGTATTTTTGAGAAAGTCCTTGGCATAGTATCCCACTAAATAGAAAGGAAGACAAAGGCATGCTTGACCTAAGTACATATAGCTGTGCGAATTATACGAAGCGTAAATCCCCCCACACACAATTAAAAGAACATATATCAGATAGTTGTATTTCAAATTCTTCAGCACACCAAAAATGGCAGTAATCCAAAGAAGCGTAAATAGGAACCATATTGTGGTTTTGTGTGGTGATAATGAATCAAGCCATCCGTTATTATACCGAACACATAGAATATCGCACAATACCGGATTAATATTAGCATACGTCTCTCTAATTTCTTATAATCAGTTGATGATGATTGAAATACACCGGATAGAATGAAGAACAATGGTACATAAAACGAGTTAATCAGACCATTCCAAGTTTGAAACAAGATACTATCTACAACCTCTTTGGTAGGCACTACATGTGATGCCACAATCAGCATCATACCGATAGCTTTTGCGTTATCTATATGTGTAAGTCTTGCTTTGCTCATCATAAAAGTTTTTTTTATTCTATTTGCAATAATTTAATTTTTAAACACAAAAGTTCTTAACCCAAGCATCAATTCTCAATGTTTGAATCAACTTTTGGCATCTACTAAAGTCTGGTTGGCTTTCAATAAAATCCATATCAACTACGGGATTATTACGGTCAATAATGTGAATCAATTCAGCATCATAGAATGGCATCTGTTTTATATTTTGATTTGTAGTTATAACCTTCTTGCCCATTGCAAGAGCCCAAATAAGCCTGGGTGTTGTTCCGCTCTGCGACTCTCTGTCTGTATCAAGAATACAATCACTCTGCATCATTACCTTTTGTACCGAGTCTGTAGATAAAGGCTTATGAATAACAATATCGTTTTCTTTTAAACTCTTATCCAATATTTTGAAGCAGTAGTTCATTCCATGCGCACGCAGCTGAGAAGCTATAATTTTGCAATTTTAAACGATTGTCATGGTTACTTCCTATCATTGATATTTTATATAGTAATGGCTGTTCCTTCATTTCCAATCCCATTCGAACATCACATCCTCCAAGAAAACAACCTCATGCCCCATACGCATCATTTCAGACAGAATATCTTTGTAAAGCCCATATATGTTAGGAGCCAGAAATAATATTTTCATTTTATTTGTCAATTAAAAATCTGCAATTATCTCTTTCAGTTTCTTTTCCAAATCCACATAATAACCCCAGATGACATCTTCAGCTCCCTGAACAAATCTGGGTTGACACGCAAAATCCATGTATTTCTTCTCATTAGCATTGAGGTCAGAGATAAGTTTAATGGCTTTGGTATTCTCCTTTCCCATTTCTACAAAGATGATAGCATCCTGATTAAGGACATCAAATTCGGGCTGATTATCGCTACCATGATAGATAGGAACGGTTCCCGATGAGATTGCTTCAAAGAGCTTTTCTGTTACATAGTCTTTGTAGTTAGAGTTCTCAGGAGTAAGATTAAAGCGGTAATGTTTCAGAAGTTCAAGTTTGTCATCATTGTACATTTCCTTCAAATCATCATTATTGTGAAAAAGTTTACCAGGACAATCAACCTGTCCAATGGCACTTAACTGATCGTGCATCTTCTTGCGTCCGATGTCATCATGACTACAGACGAAGGTGCAGAATTTACGGTCTTTGTACGAATGGTTTTCAAGTGAGTTCATCAACTGAACCTGTTTTTTTATTTCATCGTAAGTTGCAGTCGGTGAAAAAACACTCCACATTACCCAAAATGGGAGACGCATATAATGGGGATGATTCAACCTATCAAAACCAAGCGAAAGTTGTATACTGTCATCGTCCAAAAAACGATGCAGCCATCTCTGCATGGATGGTTTGTGGAGATTTTCGCGTTCCACGAATATTCGAGTATTGCATCCATCAAAATGATGCAGCCAGTAAGGAGCAAAGATGCTATATAGCCCAATTTTTCTTTTGGGCTTATCTTTTAGCAAGCCTCTTTGTTCTATAAAGTTGATAAGCCATAAGTCTTGTGGGAATGGTCTACTCCAGTTGTATAGCTTTACTTGATGCCCCTTACAAAAAGCATTTAGATTCTTACGCTCTTCAAGTTTATGTTTCCAATAGATATACTTGTTGTGAATTTTTTCAATAATCATCATTGAATATTTAATGTCTAATTAATTTGCGCGCAAAGCTATATAGCCCTAAATCAATGCAAAGATATCCTAGCTTCCATCTTAGGCTTTTATTGTTGTATGCTGTTCTGCGAACCTTTTGGAATTTTTGTTTTATCATATTAATATCATAGTGACCATACATAAAGCCTGCATGAAAAATGCTAAGGTCTGTCTGAGATTTGAAATTAGTAAAGAAAGACTCGTCATTTGGAAGCAAAGCATGAATTTCATCTCTATACTTTACTAAACCATTAAAAATATTTGAACTTACATTATGAGTAATCGAAGAATTGTTTACCCAATAATGATAATACGCTTTGGGTAAGTAAGCGGTTTTTATGCCACTGTTAAGATATAGTTTTATGAATAGGAGCCTATCTTCGCAGTAATTAATTCCTCTTGTAAAAGAAAGATGATACTTTACGAATAGTTCTGTCTTAATAAGTTTATTCCAGCAGCTTCCCATCAAATTGCCACAAATCCCCTTTAACATCGACTCTGCATCAAGAGACAACGGTTTCTGAGATGATATCGTTTCTTCTTTACCTGAGTTGATGTAAAAATCAGAAATGAGCACATCTGCATCTTCGGCTTTTGCCTTTTGATACATTTCCTCCAACATAGTAGGTTCTGCCCAGTCATCAGAATCAAAGTGGATAGAATACTCGGCCGTTGCGGAATCAACGCCTAACTGACGTGCTATCGCTACTCCCTCGTTAAGCTTAGCCTTAATCTTAACCCTAACATCTTTGGATGCGTATTCATCCAATATTGCCTGCGAGCCATCCGTAGAACCATCGTTGATACAAATAAGTTCCCAGTCCTGGAAGGTCTGGGCAAGGATGCTATTGATAGCCCTTTGCAAGTATTGTTCTGCGTTATATACGGGCATTATTATGGATATTTTGGGTGTCATATATCTGTCTTATTTCGCTTAGCTTTCATTAATATATTCTGTATTTTATAAAATCCAATTATATCTTTGCTCTTTTCAATTATCAAAGATATAATCATACATAATATCACAAAGAATGGAAATACTACTAATGGATTATTACACCAATAAACAATATCGGTAAAATAATACATGTTTATAAATGAATGAAATAGATAAATGTTAAAACTATGAAAGCCAAGAAGTTTTAATAATGATAGATTATTAGCATTACAGTGCCTTTTGTAACAATCCACAATAAATATACATATTATTGTGTCTGTTATACCTTCCAGTTGTGGGAGTTTTAATCTTAACCCACAACTTATAATGCAAAAAACAATATATTTGAAATTCGGGGAGCTAAACAGCACTCCTTTTTTATAGAATATCATCCCAGCAATGAATACTAACAAATAATTTTTAATTGGTTCGAAAATAGACAAGTATCCACTAGGAATTATACATAAAAAAATACCTAATAACACTAGGAGATATTGCCCCCATTTTGTTTTTATGATATAATTGAATATGGGGAATAATACATATAATAGAATTATACAACTATAAAACCACCATGACATATTATAGCTTTGTTTTCCTAGGCAATTCAGTAAACCAACAAAATCAAGAATGGGATACAAAGGTTCGTTCTGACCATATACGGCATCGAATGTGCGATGAAAAACAAACACTCCAATAGGAACAAACAATAACCAAATATACCAATAGTTCAGAAGCAACTTGAATAATCTCTTTCTATAGAATGCTATTAAAGACTCATTTATCTTAGAAGATACCATCAGTCCATATCCGGATAGGAAAACAAAAATGGCTACACACACCCTCGATAAAATTGCTGATTTTATACCAATATCATGCCAATCAAAAAGTAAATCCTTCGACACAAAAAACATATGGTGCCAAAGCAGCAGTAGTATAGCAATTCCTTTTAATGCTAACGTATCATTCTTTGTCAATACCATATTTATATGATTTTTAAACTACAGATAGCCTCTTTCACTTTCTCACTCCAAACCTTCCAGTTAAGGTGCTCTTTATAGTGTTTGACAGCACCTTCACTTAGGCGGTTCATTTCCTGATTTTTGATACTCTGAATGACACGGTCGGCAAACTGCTTGCCATCAGCTGACAGTGGAAGCATATAGCCATTCACGCCATTGACTACATAGTTGTCTGTGCCACCTGTATCATATGCAAAGCATGGGAGGCCAAAACCATTTGCTTCACAGAGAGCGATGCTGCTACATTCTGCTCGCGATGGGAAAAGGAAGATATCGGATTCAGTCATGATGTTGATAATCTTTCGATATTCCTCTTCGTTATTCTTATTCAGAAAACCGTAATTTTTCACATAACTAATCGAATTGATCTTTTCGGTAACAGGATCCTCGGGTTTGATGCCCGTAATGTGGAGAGTAATGTGGAGACCTCTACGGATGAGTTCTTCGCAACAGGCAAGAACAACATCACCACCCTTGCGAACCCAATTGACTGTGGAGAAGTAGATATTGAGAGATTCCTTTCCGTCAATCTGTTTGGGCAAAGCAGGAACATCCTGAATGTCGATATTGGCACCAAACTCTACCACAGCTATACGCTTTGGATCGCAACCATACTGGTGGATGGCATTCTGACGACACCAATCGGATGAAGCAATGATGAGGTCGGATCTGCGGAATGCATGCTTTCCAAGAATGTATGCCGTCCAACGATTGTGGAAAATCAGGTTGCTAAACTCAGTATAATAGCCGATAAGGGAAGTGGGAGTAGCGTCCACAAGATGTACCACCTTCGCCTTTACATTCTTTGGCAATGCATTGATGATATTGATATGTGTTGGGATGAATATAACATCGTATGAAGTATAGTCAAAGTGACGGAGTGTCTTTGTATACCAAGTCAAACCATAGAAACTCTCATCGGTACGAGTGTTGTATCCAAGTAATTTTGTCACCACCACATTCCAATATCTGAAGAGTAACTTGGAAAGTACACTGTTATTCGGCTTTTCCAAAGCACAAAGATAATCCACTTCAAAGCCTGCTCGTTTCAACCCTTGTATTGACTGATAGGCAGTACCCGACCAAGAGCCACGATCGTCTGATGATGCGGCTTTATTTATTACGAGAATTTTCATTTCCTGAATTTCTTGATAACTTTACCTAATATCTTTTCTTTCACCATCTGACGCCCATCATCATTAAGACCAAATTTGTATAGAACAGCAACTGTGCAAATCTCGGCGAGTCCACAAACGATAAAGAATCGAATAGCACCTTGCTCCATTTGGGTCTGGATTGCAAAAGGTATAATCATGGATACAAGTATCAAACCTAAGTTCTTTATAAACACATGTAGGAAAACTTTCCTCCAGGAAATCCTGTATAGTGTGAAAGGATCCACAGATTGGAAAAGAATGATAAAAGGGCAGGAATACTTGCAAACCAATAGGCTACAACTGGTCCCCACCCACACTTCAGAGCCATATATACCAAAGGAATGGACAGCAGATAAATAGGTGTGGACATTAGGTTGAGTTGCTTAACGTATCCAGCCGCATTGATACCTTGATCAACAAGCGTATTACTACGATAGATAATGCTACAAATAACAGTAATTTGAACAAACTGGGTAGTATAAGGAGGCACTTCTGTCAGCCAAAGTCCTAACACATAGTCAATCTCCAATACTACAGGTATACCAATTAGTGCAACCAAGAATAAAGTATATTGTGTGGCATTAAAGATTAGTCGGTTGAAACGTTTCTTGTCTTCTGCCCCCCAATACTTTACAAGCTGTGGCTGTGCAGCCGTGAGGAATCCTGCGATAAATTGTGCAATGGTGTATGAAACTGTCTGCGCAAGTCCACGAGCTGCATTCATTACGGTGTTATAGAAGATATTTAGAAGGATGGAATTACCTTGTACATTGATAACTGTAATAAGATGACCAAACACGCCCCATCCGGAAAACTTGAGCATTTCCTTGGCAAGTGGCTTATCAATCTTCAAAGACAATGAACATTCCTCAAATTTCTTCAAACAATATGCTCTATAAATCCATACACTGGTGAAGCTTACCGCCATCTGCAGGAAGGCATATGCAACAAGCTTGTCAAAGGGAATAACAACAAGCAGATAGAGTATAAGCAATTTGGTTATGGTGTCATATATGCTCATGACAGCATACATATTGAAATGCTCGTGAGCCGTAACTGTTGCGGAAAAAGGTGTTTGGGTGACTTGCCAGAAGACTGTGAAAACAGCTATATGGAACACCCATTGTGCAGCCCACATACGGTCGGGGTCGATATTCAATTTGCTGTTGAGAAGCCACAAACCACCAATTTCAAGACAGACAACAATTATTAAAGCTATGATTAAATGGAGTGCGAATGAGGTAGAGAATGTAACTCTTGAAAGTTCTTTGTCTCCTTTTCCAAGATGTAATGCGATAAATCTATTAGTACTACTCTGTAATATACTGTTAAGAACAGCAAACATAGCCACAAAACCGCCAACAAGATTGTTGATTCCGTAATCAGCAGAGCCGAGTTTGTCCAAAACCACTCGAGTAGTGAAGAAACTCAGAGCCATGATAACTAACATTCGTATGTAGAGGTATATGGTATTCTTTACAATTCGTTTATTATTATCGTCCATATCAAATAATGTTTAGCAAGAGTTTCTGCGAACGCAGTTTTTCTTGCTCATGAATTTTTGTGATATTCTCTCTTATTATTGTTCTCGAATCCAAATCTCTATACGTTTGCATCAAATCTAGGTTGAGTAGATGTTCAGAGAGGTTATATGTGGCGAGCAAATCCGTAATCCTGCTGCCTCTACCATTCCATGGTGCTATATAAGTATAGAAATTCCTTACGCCCATAATTATGCTGAACACAGTGCAGTGGAACGAATCATTAATCACCATATCCGCATGCTCAACCCATCCAAGGAACTCTCGTGGACCTGCATCTGTAACAGGAATATATCCATCTGTTTGTTGTGTAAGCCTTTGGTTCAAGACCACTAATTGCTTGCCGCTCTCGTCTGCCAGTTTTTTAGCATGCGCTATCAGTTCTGGTTCAACAGCAAGAGTAAACAATAGTATATAATTACTGATAGAAGGCTTGACAGCAATGCTTTTCCAATAATCTATATCAAGTAGAAAGGTGGGATCGGCAGCTGTATCGATAGGCTTTTTTATAAAGGTACTTAGCAACGCTCTTGCAGACTCTTCACGTACCGATATGGCATCATACCTGTTGAGCCAATTACGAAATTCCCTCTTTTCCTTCTTCGTCAGATTCTCAATTCCTATACTTGATGCGTATGAAATTTTTTTTCCTCCTTTTGCGAACGTCAGAAAGTAAGGCTCGATGCAAAAGGGTTGTGTTGGATTCCAAACCTGATCACTTCCGGTGAGATACACGTCATATACAGGTGGATTGTCATATAAATCGTCAATACTAAGGTAAGGACGCGACAAATGTATCTGAGCGTTGAAAGCATCAAATTTCTTCTTCGATTCTGAATTATCTTTCTTTTCTTTAACCTTAACCGTGTCTTTAACATCTTTTTTCAATAAACCTTTCACCCATTCCTTGAGCTTCTGCTTGATGGACTTTGGGTAATGATCAAATGGCAAGAAACGGGAACTGGGGACATAGTCATCATAATACGGACGATGCAGGTCGATAATCTCTACAGGATAACCTTGTAGCTCAAGGTATTTATAGAGAGCAAATGACTGAAGGCATGCTCCATAATTGGGGGAATTATGTATGGTGATTATACCAATTTTCTTCATTTACCTGAGTTCTAGTAATTTCAATATTTTGCGTACAACACGGTTAGGTAGTTCTTTGTAACGTGCTATAGCTTCACGTCTTTGTTGCAATGCAAGCACCTTTGTCATAGTTTTCTCAAAATCCATATGGTTCTGGACAATAAAATGTTCGAAATCATATCGCTGCGAAGTCTTTGGACTTGGACGCTGAAGCTGAAGGTCTCCCTGAATCGCTTCCTCAATAGGACGGATATCTGCATGAATGGCACCAGATGAGATAAGTTCATTGGCAAACTGCTCACCTTTTCAGTATTAATGAGCATTACCGACACTTCCTCTTGAGAATAACTGCAAGGTTCCAATATCCCCAATCCATGATAATCGCCGAGGGTTATATCTCCCACACGTTCTGGACATGAAAACTGACAATGGTAACAATTCTCGCGATAACTTATGCTACGATGGAAGCCAATATTATAAGAGTCACCATCTGCTGATCGCTTAGAATAAAATGGAATACCATCCTCATCGTAGAGAGTAAAGTGGTAAGTGGACGTTCCTTTTTCTGGCGCACGGAATGACATGCGGCAAGCCTTATATCCAAGAGACTGTTCTAATGAAGCAATGTGTTGCTGGAGATAAGCTACCGGAGTACTACCATGGCACACAATATCTACAAGAAGAAGGTGCTCCTTGTTGGGGAAAAGTCTGCGAAAAGCAGCTATCTGACATGGAATACCAATGATGATAACCTTCTGACCCTCCTTTAGAAGAACCTTAACCTTAGTGAATACCTCATAGGCATTACTGAAAACATATTTAGAATTTTTAAAAGGTTTTAGTTCCACACTGGAACAAGCCAGCTTGTGAGTTACAGTGAAGTCTTCATTTTGAGAAGCTCCTACACAAACATACCCTTTTTTCAGAGCATCCTCATAAAAAGCAATGGCAATGCCACCAGAAGCACTGGTATTGCGTTCTGAATCAATATTGTTCCAGCAAGCATAACTTTTCCGTGGGCGATGACCTTCTACAGGTTTCAAAATCGGACAACGGTTTTCACATAGATGACACTCCTTGCAGATATTGGTATTTATTACAGGATATAAAACGCCCGCAGCGTCACTTTGCATAGTGATACTATCGTGCGCACATACAGCCATACAGCTCCACATCCTGTACAAAGGTCGTGTTCTGCTAATTGAATCATAATGCGTTTGCCAAATATTTCAACGATGACTTTCTCATTTCGGTCATCTTACGATCAATCTTTTTATAATCTATTTTATTCATGACAGACAACTCTGCATCTGTATTAACCAATCTGTCCTGTAAACCGAGGGGCTCGAGGATGTTGAGCATACGGCTATCCTTTTGATATGAGAGCATAATGAACTCACGATGGAAAATGAGGCTGAATGCAAGAAGGTGAAAGGAGTTGCCGATACAGTAGCTGGCACCGCGGATGATATTGATGAACTCACGCGGTCCACAATCGTTGATGCGAATGACGTTAGTTCCAGTGTACTCTGAGGAGTCTTGTGTGACGAGAATCTTGAGGCCAGTCTGACGAGCTAGTTCCTGAGCCTTGAGGAAAGTACCAGGTTCCTCACGAGGTGTATAATAGAATATATACTCCGAAGGTAACGATGACGATAAAGATAATCGATTATAATCATTGGCTGCCAACAAGAGAGTTGGATCTAGAACTGTGCACATGGTTTGCCTGTAAGGGATGTGACAAAGGCGGACCCTCGTTGCTCGCGCGTGGAAAGGGCATCGAAACGATTCCAGCATGTTGCCATCCTTTTCTGCTTGCTTTGGGCAATCATCTCAGGGGTATGCCCCATGGATGGTGCGTATGCTATTCTGCGAATGGAAAAATCGAAGTCAAGGAGGTATGACCAGTCGAAGTCCCAACAAGCAGGATTCCATATCTGATCGCTACCGACAACCACGGCTTCTATGCCGCTTTGACGGATGTATTCACCTACCTCTGCATGAGTGTGGAGTTCGTGCGAGCAGCATAAATTCTCGCAAAGAAAGCGCTCGAAGCGGCTATATTTACGAGAAAGTGTAAGCGTACGAAGCGGATGCTTGATGATATGACTGAGAGTGGTACGAGGGTGTGACCACCTTATCTCAGGCTGTATCAACGATTTCTGTACATCCGTACGGAGGTTAATTATTTTGCAGTCATGCCCCATACCCATAATGACATGCAGGAGAGCGTATGCCTGTAGCATGGAACCATAGTTGTGGGATGCATGAAATGTGAGAATTCCTATTTTCATTATGTTTGAAATTTACGTTTGATACGGCTCCAGAACCACTTGTCCCATATATGATCGAACTCGCAGAGACGATAGGTGGTACCTATGCCGAAGATGTGATAATACTTGCGAAAAAAACGTCTGCGCACATCAAGTTCTTTAGGTTTCCGCAATTGGTCATTACCACAGACTGCTTCATCGACAGTACGCTCAAAAAGATTGAGATTGCATGACTTGAGAAACTTGTGCCCCTTATATGTAATAGGTAATATGGCGGAAAGCCCTTTGACAGTATCATGCACTAGGTCTTTGCCAATACCCCAAAAGTCACCGATGGTGATATCGGAACAACGATTGGGTTGAGCAAACGGACACTGGTAGCAACTTTCACGATAGGTGTAACCATCAATGAAGGTGCTGTAGTAGTTGTCCTTATAACGCGAAAACCAGACGTTGCTATAGTATATCATCTGATTGTCCTTGTCAAAGACACGAAGCCCCATATCGTTGCCATTGCGGAACTGAACACGGACAGCATTGCCTTTGCCTACCTTTTGGAGATGTTGACGAAGAATAGCTTGTGAGGGGGTACCATGACAAATGAGATCGACTGTGATAAGGTTGTCGTAATCCTTGCGAAGGAAAGCTTTGAGACCAGTTATCTGACATGGTGTTCCCGTAAAGAGAACGAGTGTGCCAGCTATAAGGTCTTCCTTAGCCCACTTGTATGCATCACTCATATTACTTTGAACGTATTTGCTGCCTTTGAGCAAAGGGAGATCTTCTGCTTTATCCACACGGATGTGTTTTATCTGGAGTCCAGGAAAGCTGGCACAACCATAAACTACACCACCGAGAGAGATAACATTCTGAGAGAGTGCTGCTGCTACACCGCCAGATGTAGATGAATGATACTCCTCTACATCCTTGTGCCAACCTGCATAAGCTATAAGTGGACGAACCAGAAGAATAGGGTGGTTGACCTGGCATACCTTCTCGCAGAGTCCACAAGATATGCAGACGCTTTCGTCAACGAAAGGATATAGATGTCCTAACTTACCCCTCTGCATGGAGATGCAACTTTTGGGACAAGCATTGGCACAAGCTTGACAGCCAGTACACTTTTCAGGAGGACATATTTGATGGGGCATCGATTCGTAGTTGTATGGTTTTATGTTTCTTTTACTAAACATATAATCCAATGTGTTACAGTTGTTTGTTTATTTTCTTTTGTATATTACAACAGTATCTGTCTCTTTTAGTATAGTGCATTTACCGGTTAGTTTCTGTTTGATCATCGGGCTACACGTATAGTCGAACAGCACTATTGCATCCTTTTCGTTGATATGACTGATTACTCTGTCCACATCTTTCTCCACATCCGGTTCCATATAGAATGGTACAGGATAGAAGAGTCTTGAGGCGGTTAGTGCATACATCTTATGACACTCAGGGCGACCGTAGAATAGGGTTTTGTGTCGCTCACCATACTCTTTGAAATCGGCCATCATCTGATGGAGGTTGTCGTTCTCCTCCTCGACAAAGAATCCAGTGTGATGGTCAAAGTCGGATACATACTTATAATCTGTAAGTGAGGCTTTGTAGTTTTTCGATTCATCATGATGCCACTGTGTGATGTTCTTGGATGTAAAGCCCATAAAATGATTGACAGTAAGATAAGCGAGGATAACGAGAACCTGCTTGTCTGCTTTAAAATCTTCCTTATAGGCAATGAAAACCATAGGAGCAATTGCTGCATAATATGGGAATATCTTCATGAAGCCTGTGTTGCTACCTGCACAAGCGATGATGCCCAAAAGAGCCATAAAAGATAAAATTTGCCAGTCATGTTTGCATTGCTTTCTACAAAGATAAGCAAAGATAAGGAGCATGACAATAAATGAAAATGAATTTATGCCAAATCCAAAGTGGTGGAGAGAAAGATAAACGGGAATAAAGCTACTGCTCCCCAAATCCATGAATGCTTACGTTCACCAAGGAAGTATCGGCATACCAAGAATGCACCAAGGAATGACGACAAACCCCAGAAAGTGTCGATGATACTCCACCAGTACATCATAATCAACCCCATCAAACCATGGCTTCCACCATTGGTACCTGCACCATAAGCTATGCTTTCGCGAATAGCTCCCACAACATCAATACTGCCGATACAG